>OCHG01000043.1_pt1 | contig 151032 bp, 216 predicted proteins | sample 1538801 | NCBI WGS metagenome assembly OCHG01 (sample SAMN04571727, study PRJEB22368) | human gut metagenome | biome: human gut; material: stool | host: Homo sapiens | place: Luxembourg | collected 2012-09-20 | reverse complement strand
CCTACAAGGCGCTGGAGCCCGGGGGCAGCAAGTGGCATATCCACGGCTGGTTCTGCATGGCGGGCTGTGTGCTGCTGATGATGTACTACACCACCGTCTCCGGCTGGATGGTCGACTACTTCTTCCGCTTCCTGACCGGCAGCTTTGACGGCCTGACCTCCGAGCAGGCCGCAGGCGTCTTTGGCGAGATGCTCTCGAACCCTGTCGAGATGGTTTTCTGGATGGTCGTCATCACGCTGGCGGGCTTTGTCGTCTGCGGGCGCGGCCTGCAGGGCGGTCTGGAAAAGGTCGGCAAATGGATGATGAGCGCCCTGCTCGTATTGATCCTTGTGCTGGTTGTACACAGCTTCACGCTGTCCGGCGCGGGCGAGGGCCTGGCCTTCTACCTGCTGCCCGACTGGTCCCGCGCCACCGGGCAGGGCCTGGGCAATGTCATCACGGCGGCCATGAACCAGTCGTTCTTTACCTTAAGCCTCGGCATCGGCGCAATTGAGATTTTCGGCAGCTACATGGACCGCGGCTTTACCCTGCCGGGTGAGGCCGCCCGCATCTGCGTGCTGGACACCTTTGTGGCGGTCTGCGCGGGCCTTATCATCTTCCCGGCCTGCTTCTCCTTTGGCATCTCGCCGGACGCGGGACCGAGCTTGATTTTCATCACGCTGCCCAACGTCTTTACAAACATGGCGGGCGGACGCCTGTGGGGCGCGCTGTTCTTCCTGTTCATGACGTTCGCCAGCTTCTCTACGGTCATTGCGGTGTTTGAGAATATCATCGCCTGTGCGCGGGAAAATTTCGGCTGGGACCGCCGCAGGGCTTGCCTGGTGGGCGCGGCGGCGCTGGTCGTGCTGGGCCTGCCCTGCGCGCTGGGCTACAACGTGTGGAGCTGCATCCAGCCCCTGGGCGCGGGCAGCACCGTGCTGGATTTTGAGGACTTCCTTGTCAGCAACGTTCTGCTGCCGGGCGGCAGCCTTGTTTACCTGCTGTTCTGTGTCACCAAATGGGGCTGGGGCTTCGACAAATACACCGCCGAGTGCAACACCGGCAGCGGCCCCAAAATGCCGCAGTGGGTCAAGCCCTACTTTAAATACGTTCTGCCGGTCCTGATCGCCGTCATTCTGGTGCAGGGTCTGCTCTGAAGCAAAATGCCGCGCGGCTCCCTGTGAGCCGCGCGGCATTTGTTAATTGCGGTTTACCTCCGGGTTATCGGTGCGCCCCAGCAGATAGTCTATACTGACGTTATAGAAGTCGGCCAGCTTGATCAGCCTTTCTGCGGTCAGCTCAATAACGCCGTTTTCATACTGAGAGTAGGTGTTCTGGGATACGTGGAGGACACTGGCAAGATCGCACTGACGAAAATCGTGATCTTCCCGTAGGCTTCGTATGTTCGGATATTCCATAGGTTGACTACCTCCTTACGACTATTATCGTTATCTTGGAGGCAGATATCGACATTTATCTGTAATACAGATATAATAGATTGCATAACAATAGGAAGAAACGATACGACACGACGGAAAGTAAAGGGCGTTCTACGGCCCTTTGTCTGCCTGCGGGCGGGCTGCGTATGCGATTGCAGGAGTCCTTCTATGTTGTCAAACCATGAAATTGCACTTTTTGAGTATCGCCTCACGCCGACTGCGCGTTCAGCCAGTGGTGCAGCTCGTCCCGGATGGCGGCAAACGCGGCGGCGGTGTCCGGGTTATCGGTTTTAAAATCCAGCAGCCGCCACAGCCAGCCCTGCTCGTCCACGATGCGCAGGCTCTCGGGATAGCACAGCTCAAACACAAGCGACGCATGGCCGACGGCGTTGTCGGCGGGGTACTGCTTTAAGCTGTGCAGCACGCAGTGGTGGGCGTAAAAGGCGTCCAGCACGGCGGGCGTCACCGGGCTCCGGCGCAGCGCCGCAGTGCTGACGTTGTAAATTTCCTCCATCGGTGTCTCGACGTTGACCCGCAGAATGTCGATCTTGTCGGCGTCGCGCAAAATTTGGCAGAACAGCCGCGTGCGGTCATCCAGCGTCTCCGGCAGACGGAACGCGCTGTGCCATTCCACAGCGGTGCGCAGCAGTGCGTCGGCACCGGCATCGTCCAGATAGTCCCGGATGCGTCTCTCGTCGAACAGCACCGCGACGCTCAGCGCGGCGTGGCTGACCGACTGTGCATCGATAAATGAGTTGTAGCGGCGCAGCTGCTCAAAGCGGCCTACATCGTGCAGGATGCCGGACAGCCACGCCAAATCGACATCCTCCGGCGGCAGGGCCAGGCTTTGGGCAATGCGGGCGCAGAGCGCCGCCACGCGGTAGGTATGGTCGATTTTCAATTTGACCTTGGCGTCAGCGGTGTTGTAGTGCGCGGCATAGTCGGCAAAGGCTTTTTGTGCGCGGGCACGGTCAATTTTCATACTATCACTTCCCTGTTTCAGTGTACCACATCCGGCAAAATGCGTAAACTGCAATGTTTATAAAATTTACTCCACAACGAATGACATTTTTGGATAAATAGTTTTTACTTTCTGTAGTGCTAAATAAATGCCGTTTCAACGTTTAAAATTTCAATCTATTTATTATTAACCCTCTTATTTACACCACATTTACACCACTTGCAAAAACGAGACTTAGTATGACAAATAAAAACACTTAGACGAGAATGTTCTACGCCGCAGGAACACACTCGTCTTTTTTATTTATGGACAAGATTGTTGTTTTGCTGTATTATTAGAATATGATGATTCTAGCCATACAGGAGTACAACAAGAAAGAAGGACACAGATGATCCGTTCTGAATTTGAGGAAAGACTAGCCCAAATATTCTCGATTGGCGAAGACGATGAAGAGTATAAGCAAATGACAAAATGCCTTGGTGATATGGGGCTTAAAAAGTCCTTCATAGTTAAAGACGGCGCATACCATTTTTGCTGGGAGCAAAACGATAACAATGTCGGCTTCGCAGTCAAGACACCGGATTGTGCGCCAGATGAGGAAATCGACAAAAACTACTTTGAAAAATTTCTTGCTGTTCTCACAAATGCGCATGAACAGGCAAAAACCGTTGATTTTCAAGCGTCTCTATCTGACCTTGTCCCTGAAAACGTAGACGACGAGGATGATGACGACGATGAAGACGATTTGCCGGAATTAGACTTCGAGGACGAGGACGCTGAATACGACGAGGACTACATCAGCGACGAGGAGATGGAATTCGATGATGACGAAGAATGCAACGAAATCAAAAGGATTATCGCCGAAAGCAGCAAAGACAGGTTCGACGAAATCTCAGACCGTCTAAAATCAATTTTCAGTGTGCCAGCTGTCAAGTGCAATTTCTTCGTGTATATGACAATCCACATGGATCTTGCAACGATGGAATACTTACTGAAACGGGATTGTTTGCATATTAAATAATCAGCTAAAAAATAGGGATAGCCTCTCATCAAGGTCATCCCTATTTTTTTGCGTTTTCTTTCAGCAGCGTTCCAACCGTCTATCCGGCTTGTGGTTATCGCACAACCAACGGTCATGCTCTGCAACCTCTATCATCTATTGAACAAATATTCCTGTATGTCATTGAACGCGCTTTGCATCTGCTCGACATTGTTGCCATTAAGCGCATGGCCCAGCAAAGCAAAGTTTGCCCGCAGCAGCATATTCATACTGTTCTCCTGCGCGTCAAGCCGTGCTTTGTCTCGCTTGAACAGATCCATGTACTGACTATCCTTACTTGCAAGCAAATCTTTAACAGCATCGACTTCACCAGACATCTTTGTGATTTTCTCTTCCATGGCCTCAATCTTCACATCTTGCTCATGGTTCGGTTTCTTCAGAAAAGTGTTAAATTTCACTAGCACAGCAATGGCAGCGCCGATACCGGCAATCGCGCCGCACACGCTCAGGATCCACGTGACAGCGTCGGCCAGTGTAAAAGCAAATTCAGGATTCGGCATCACTGCTCACCTGCCCCTCGTGAGCAGAATCGGCTTCGCCTCGTTTCATCGCATCATAAGCCGCCTGGGCAATACTGCGTGCCTGCTCCTCTGTAATTTTAAGTCCAGCCTGTTTGGCAAGCTCCATAATAAACTCAGCGGCCTTTTTGTTCTTTTCCTCACCAGTCATGTCATCCATGTACTGTTTAATATAGCGGCACGCAGCCTCTCCCCATTTCATCAGCAAAGGATAAGACTCCAGCATAGTAAGCGCACTATTGATAACGTCAGCAGCTTGAGGAAAAACATACTTGCCAAGCAGAAAAAAGCAAACGCTGGCAAGTCCTATGACAATATAGAAAATTCCCTGTTCCATACCTTACTCCTCCATATCATTCGGATGCATGACGCCATCGGTATCGTCTCCCAACTGCGGCTCCTCCAGTTTGACATTTTCAGCGCTGGACTTATGCTCCTGTACCTTGATCCAGGCGTTGCACAGGTTTTCAGCGCTCAGCGCCGCAAACAGTCCCGCGTTAAAGCTGTAATCCGGCAGCTGACCAATACTGAAGCACAGCACCATGTACACAACCGCGTACACAATCGTCGCACCCATCGTAAACACAATGACCTTTTTTGAAAAACGCATGGCGTTAAAATTCTCTCCCATACCAATCACCGCCTATCAAGTATGGCTGGCGACTGCTGCAGGGCCTACATAGCCATAGAGTGTCTTGTACCAGCCATTTACAATATCACTGTAACCAATCGTAACAACCTTACCGGTCTTAGCATCTGGGCTTGCAATTACGCCGACGCTTGCATATTCAGTGCCGGGGCCTTTGCGTACGTTCCAGCGTCCAGCCTTGAACACGATTGCCTTCTGGGCGGGCTTTGGCGTAGAGACTCCAGCGGTTTCACCAACATAAGCCTTATAGCACCAGTTCATATCGCAATCTCCGGCGATGCCAGCAACAGCACCCTTACTGCTATACTGCCACATCTGGCATTTGCCCTTTTGGTTGACTCCGTCACGGTAATCGGCCAGCCACAGGTCATAAGCCGCCAATTTTGTCATGTCAAGATAAGCCGCCTTGTAATTCGTGTAAGTGTACAGCATCGGCTTATACCCACGCTGATCGATAATATCCAGACCGCGCTTCACCAGTGCAGTAAGCTTGTCCTTGCCGATAGAAGCAGTATTTCTGTCCTCAATGTCCAGCGCAACGGGGTACTGGAGCGTCTTGCCATCCAGAGCCTTGAACAGCATCTCAAACTCCTTGTTCTGCGTGGCTTCGTCCTGCGCATAGGTAAAGAAATAGACGCCCACGGGAATACCATTCTCGCGTGCGCCTTTATAGTTCTGTTCAAATGTCGGATCGATATAAATACCGCTTTTGTTAGTTGAGACCGCTCTCAGCATCACAAACTTTACACCGGCAGCTGCGACCTTGCGCCAGTTGATGTTGCCCTGATACCTCGACACATCAATGCCCCATAACTCAACGGCTGCAGAATCTGCAGGTTGCTTGTTTGCGCTTGCTGGCTTATCGCTCTCCCCCACGCTTTTATCTACACTGTGTTCACCAGCGCGGAATGTAAATACCGATGCGTTGGCCTTGGTGAAATTATCATCCAACCATACCAACGGGTTCGTGCGCTTGTTCTTCCAGCGTACCTCGAAGTGCAGGTGAGCGCCAAAGCTATTGCCGGTATTACCGCTGTAACCAATGACCTCACCGGTCTTCACGACCTGCCCCTGCTTCACATTGATGGAATTCAGATGCGCATACAGCGTGTGCAGCGTACCACCGTTCCAATTCGCGTGGCGGATTTTAACCATGTTACCGTAGCTGTTCGTATCACCCTGCGTGCGTTTGCCGTTCCAGTGGTACACAATTTCTACAGTACCCTCTTCTGCCGCCATAACCGGTGTCCCCACGATAGCTCTCATGTCAATAGCCTGATGTAAGCTGCCATCGTTGTAGTACCATCCCTGTGTCAAAATATGCTTGCTCAAAGGCCACCCAAGACATACCTCTCCATTCTTCAACCTCATAAAATTCCTCCCTTATTTAAAATAAAAACCGGCAGAGACCTCTCTGCCGTGTCATATCGCTATTACCAAAGTTTGACAAAAAAGCCGAATTCGTAAGAACCTGTTTGCAAGGAATCCATCGGCCATCCACCAAATGTGCCATTCTGATCATAGATACGTCCAGCCTGACAATATCCATCTTCGTTTTCAAAATGAACCACTGGAAAATATCCAGGGTCCCCCATAATACCCTGATGATAAAATGGCACACAATCAGCTAATATTTTATAGTTGCTTGTTTCAGTAAGCGATTTAGCCTTTGCAACCATTGGTTCAAGATTCAACCACTGAAATTGTCCATTACGGTAAATCGGTCCAATTTGATTCCCGGAAACGTCAACATGCGCCAGATAAGAACCGTCCGTGTATTTTGCCAAAATAACAGTGGCAAATCTGCCAATATTATATATCGAATATCCTAACGAACTGGAAAAGCTATAGCCATACGCCAGCACATCCTCATTGATGCACGCCCCGCCCATCAAATTCAGTGCCATATCACTTCACCTCAATGCCAAGTGCCGACTTGATCGCCTCCAGGTCATCCACCGTCAATGCCGGATAATCAGCCGCAATGTCCTCGAAGTTCTCGCCAGCTGCAAGGCGAATCTTAAAAGCGCGGGTCATAATACGCAGCTTCAAAGCATTCAAAGTTTTCATAGGTTACCCCTCTCCGCCGATCAGATCGGCCATCATCAAAATAATATCATCGTTTGCGGATTCCAGCGCATCTGCGCGTTTTTCTACAGAATCAAGGCGCTGTTCCGTTGTCGGCTTGTTTGCCTCTTCCTGTTTCTTGGCAATCTCCGCCAATTCTTCCTTGGTGTACAGCACATATTTCTGCACTGGCTCATACTCGTCCCAGGCATCGTGTGCAGGCTCATCCGTCACAGCAAGGCGTAGCCCATCCGGGCACGCCTCCGTAATCGTACTCTGCATGACCTCATAGTGCCAGACTTCCTCCGTGGCCTCATGGTGCGCCACAAATTTTTGTGCATCTACCAGCTTGCCCTTCGTGAGGTCTGGATTAGTCAGCTCATTTTTCAATGCTTCATCGTAGATTTTCATTCCATCACCTCATTCAGGTAGTCCACTGTCGCGCATAGAAGTACAGCATCAAGTCACAAACCGGACGCCGCTTAACGGTAAAGGACAGCTTATTGGTATCGCACACATAAATCTGCCCCTGATTGATCATAGATAACTCACCGGACAGAATGATATTGTCGCTCAATGAGCTTGTCCGCTCCATCATGGCCGGTCCAAGGCTCATGCCCGTCGTAAGGTTGGGCGTAGCGCTTGAAGCCGTAGCAGTAATCGCGTTTCCTTTGGAATCCGACCACGGAACAATCACATTCCAGTTTGATTTGTCGCTAGACTCGTTCCATTTATCACGTGAGATCTTAAACGAGTACAGGTATTGCAGCCGTTTTGTAATGGCGGAATTCGCCACTGGGTTTGCACTGACCTGCGAGAGCGCGTTATCCACAACTGTTTTGTTCGCCCCAATTGCAATACCGTCCAGTTTGCTCTTATCGCTGGAACTCATCAAACCGGAAGAGCTTGTCGTAGCATTGCCATAGGTCGTGTTCGTTGTCGGCGGCGTATACCCAAGCGCACTCGTCACGTTAGCTTTTGTCAGGCTTATCGTGCCATAACTGTTCGATATATTGCTGCCAACCTTCACAAGGCCAAGCGTTGAAGAAGTTGCCGCCGAATATGTAGTATCCTGTGCAGGAATACCAAGTCCTGTAATGTCCGCTTTGGTCACAGCAGTGGTCGCGCTCACATGGCCTGTCCCATCCACAGTCACCTTATAAAAGCCGTTGCTCTTGGATGTATACCCAGGGTGGCTGTACTTGTTTGCCCCAGCAGCAATGCCGTCCAACTTGATCTTGTCGGCGGCACTCATATAACCATGCTCACTTTGTGTAGCGTCGTTAATTTCCACAGCGGGTGTCACGTACAAGATGTCATCATCCAGTTTGCCGGCTTTTTTCAAGGCATCATACTCAGCCTGCGTAATAGACTTAATCAGTTTCTTTTCGGGCGTAAGATACAGCGCATTTTCATCGATTTCGCCGTTACCCATTGCCTCAATATACTGCGCTTCTGTCAGTACGTTGATCTGAAAACTGCTAACATTCGTAGTGGTTTTTGCCATATCTCATCACCCCTTTACATAATTAGTATCAGTGCTAAACAGGTTTGCAATATCACTCTGTTCTACCCAAATACCGCTTACCTTTTTGTAGACCTTAGATACATTGACCCAGCTGCCATTTACCTTAGTGCTCAGCACAGGGCTAGAAGATTCGCCGCCAGTGTAGTCTACAGTCAGATCAGCGCCGTAAAAACGCAAAGTCTGGCTGTTACTTGCGGATATCGGACCACGTGTACAGGTAATCAGCAAGATAAGCTGGTCCAGGCTCTCACGATCCCACCAGCCGGTATCGTTAAAAGTCTGAGCCACTGGGTCTGTTCCCAACTCAATTTCGCCGCTCAACCCGTTCGTGCCGCAATACAACTGCGCAACACCGCTCAAAATATACGGTGACGCATTCGAGATTCTGGCCTTCATCGTACAAGAGATAGAATTGATTTTGGCGTTGGTCGGAATCTTTGACACATCGAATTTGACTGCCAGCTTAGAAACCGCACCACCACCTGTGTTCAGGTTCAGCACCGCAAAGGTATCACTGCTTGAACTGGTAAGGCCATTTGAAAGCGGATAAGACGCATCTACCGAAATATACGATGAGAGTTGACCATCATATCCTGTAGGAACCAATGTTACACTTGCCATACATTAGCCCCCAATCTGCAAATACAAATCGCCATTACTGCCGGTCGAAGAACTGGGCACGGAACTACCGGTGTAATACCTCTGGATCACCACAGAACCAGACACACCAAAAATCGTCTTGCCGCTGATAATGTTTCCGCTCACAAGATTGGCATCACCACTAACCGTGACCTGCTTCAATCCGTCATAGCCGCTGTCAGGCTTTACGGTCTGGCTTGAAGTCCTTGGCGTAACAGTCTTAGTCTGCAGGTTTGGCGAGGATGCCGCCACCACCGTACCGGTTACCCCAAAAATAGAAACACCTGAGCGGATGTTCCCTGCGACCAAGTTACTATCTCCCTTGATCGTCTGAGCACCACTCAGGTACTGATTTGCTCCAATCGTCTGGTTACTCGTGCCAGGCGTATAAGTAGCAGCGGATTTTTTTGTTACACCGCTGCCAACATAAGTTTTAGAAATTGCGTTCACCGTAACGCTGCTCAAGGCAATATAACCACTATCAGGTGATACTGTCTGCTGGCTTTCGCTCGGTGTCACGGTCTTTGCTTGCGTCTTGATGGTATCACCACCAGCCGCGCCAAAAATACTAACTTTCTGGCCTCCTAAATAAACAGGCATTAAAAATCACCACCTCACAATAGTAATACTGGTCTGTCCCGCTGTCGGAGCAGCCCATGTTCCGTCACTTTTTAAGAATAATGTCGTGGCACCAGATACAGGAGCAGGCACGAGTCCCGGCTTTCCGCTAGCATCAGCAGTAGCACCAACAAAGTTCGTATAGGTCGTATCCTTATCCGCACCCCATGTTGCTGTGCCATCTTCTTTCCACCGTAAAATCTGCCCAGCCGCACCGCCTGTGGGAATATGCTTATACCCACTGTTTGTCGGATGCACATATTTGTTGGCCTCTGCTGTAATACCATCCAACTTCGTTTTATCCGCCGCCGTCATCAGACCGGCAGCATCTTTTGTTGCGTTGGCATAGGTTGTGTTCGGAGGCTCAGTCCAAGTGCCATCAGCCCTCAAATATTTCGTATTCTGGCTACCGGCGGCAGGTGGCGGCACAAGGCCAGAACCACCAGCAGCCGAACTGCTGGCACCTTTAAAAATCGAATAAGTGGTATTATTATCCGCACCCCAAGTGGCCGTACCGTCCGCACTCCAGCGCAGGATCTGTCCAGCAGAACCGCCAGCCGGAATGTGCTTGTTACCAGCGCTTGTCGGGTGACTATAGTTATTTGCGTTCGATGCGATACCGTTCAATTTAGCCTTATCAGCAGCCGTCATCAGGCCGTGTGCGCTTGTCGTTGCATCACCATAAGTAGTATTTGTAGGCGTAGCCCATGTACCGTCACCACGCAGGTATTGTCCCTGTTGCCCCTTAGCAGGCGCTGGAACATAACCGGCAGAACCAGCCGCATCAGCCGTAGCCTTTCCAAACGCACCATGACTGTGATTGGTATTTGCCTTTCCGTCAAGCTTAGAATCAACCTCAGACTCCGTATAATACCGGTCATCATGCGTATGACTCCTCGGCGCGAACGTATCCTTCAGCTTCCCAACAAAATATTTCAGCCCCTTATCGTCCAATAAAGCCATATCTCTACCTCCTTAAAGGTCAAGATCAGCTCGCAAGGATGGTATCAATCTGGGTGTTGGTAATAGCTTCAATAACTGTCTTGGTATCACCAATCTTCTCCAAAGCGCCGCTGATCAGCATATATTCGTCGTACAGGTTACTGCCGTCCGGCGTAGCCTTCTTAATCATATAGATTACATTGTCCTTTGCATCCTTCACCGCAGGAAGCGTTTCCACGATGCTCTTACTGATATGCCCTGCCGCAGAGATCTGCTGGCCGACATAGGTCATAGTGGCATAGGAACTGGCTGCACCAAAGCCATCCAGCTTCTTCTTATCCGCTGCACTCATCAGGCCGTTTGCACTCTGCGTAACCGCACCGTAGGTTGTATCCTGCGCGGGGATGCCCAGCCCGGTAATGTCCGCCTTCGCCACAGCAGTAGCCGCCGAAACGTGACCGCTGGCATCAACCGTGACCTTATACAATCCGGCACTCTTGGCTGTGTAGCTCGGGTGAACATACTTGTTGGCACCCGCCGCGATCCCATCCAATTTTGTCTTATCAGCCGCGGTCATCAGACCGTGCGCAGACTGCGTGGCATCGCCATAGGTCGTATTCGTGGGCGTACCCCAAGTACCATCGCCCTTCAGGTATTGACCTGCATTGGCAGTTTTCGGCGCAGGGACAAGACCATTGCCGCCATCGGCAGAAGTAGTCGCACCCTTAAAAACACCGTAGGTCGTGTTCTTGTCATCAACCCACTGTGCTGTACCGTCACTAGCCCAGCCAAGGATCTTGCCTGCAGCACCGCCAGCAGGGATATGTTTGTTGCCACTTGTCGTCGGGTGACTATAATTGCTTAAACCCGCCAGCTTGTTCTTCTCGGCAGTCGTATAATCATTGCTAGAAAGCTGCTTGCCTTCAACCTTATCAACCTTGCCGCCCAGCTGGCCTTTAAACCATTGCACCAAATGCGAAAGGCCATCTAAATCAAGAAAAGCCATAATTGTTTCCTCCTTGTTATAATTTCAAAATCTCGTCGATCTGTGTATTCGTAATTCTTTCCGGCTCCGGGTTCATGCTTGTCCATGTTCCGTTTTCATATGCCCACATCTCGCCAGTGCGCAGGGCATAGATTTTTCCATTGATCGGTGCAAGAGGCAGTTCAGCCACAAATTCAATATCGCGTCCAGCCTGAATGCGTGTCTTGCCAAAGTCGCGGTACATATTGCCCGTGTCCTTACAGACGATCAGCTGCCCATCTACAATAGGAGCGGACTCCAGCTGTGACTGATTCACTTCCCTCAATGATAGATTCGCCATATTCCATCTCCTATCATTATCAAAAAATAAAGCCGCCCCACCATAACGGCAGGGCGACCCTATCACTTATTCTTTGGTCTATCCCAAATCAAGCTCAAGCCTTGGCGGCAATGGTCTGCCAGGTCAGCTTACCCTCAACAGCCTTGACGCGGGTATCCATGGCGGTGTTCAGACCGGCAGCATACTCCTTAGCGGAACCAAGCGCAGCGTCAGCCTTCTTCTGGGCATCGGTAGCGGCAGCAGAAATAGCCTCGCTCTTAGCAGTGGCGACATTCTCAGTCGTAGCCTTGGCATTCCATGCGGTGCGCTCCTCAGCGGTAATGTGGGCAACCTTGTCGCCGGAGTGACCGCTCAGCGCATCATTGACAGCCTTGATTTTCTCATCGGTCTGGGCCTTGGTGTAAGCGTCCGGGTTGGCAACATACAGACCATCTTCCTTGATCTCGATGTTGTTGTTCTTAGCAGCAGAAACCTTCACATCGACCGAGATGACATTCTGTTCAGAGACAGTGACAGAGGCAGTCTTGGTAGCACCACCGGTGTAAACATCCACCAGAGCAGCAGCAGGGATCTTGACAACCTCGCCGGTGCTAATAGTCAGCTCGATCTCCTTCGTCTCGGCATTGTAAGCGCCGCTCTTGACAACCATATCCTTACCCAGATTGATGGTCAGCTCATCGCCGCCAAACACAGGCATCTTGATGGTGCGGGTCTCGGCATCATAGGTGGGCGTATGGACAACACCAGTCAGCGTGGTAGTAACAGGGACATCGCCCTTGGCAACACTCAGGACACCAGCATTATAGGTGACATCGGTAACAAAAACACCCTTGCCGCCGACAACCTCAGCCACCTTGCCGCTGACATAATCAGCAACAGCCTTGGTGCTGGGGATGTTATCATCGGTTGCGCCGGAAGCAGGGATCGCAGTAACGACCTCCTTGGTCACCTGAATAAAGTCACTGCCATTGAAGGCATGAACAGTCATCTGCGGGGTCTTGACATAAAAAACGCCCTGCTCACCATTCTCGGCAGAGGGCAGATTCTCAACGATACGAACGCTCTTGGTGTACTCAACAGGACCCTTGAACAGCTGATGCGTATCAGAAGTAAAATACAGGGTACCGGCGTCCTTGACCTCCAGAGCCTTGTAGTCAGCGTACTTACCAAAACTAAAATTCACGTTTGCCATAATTTTTTCTCCTTTACATAGTGTAGAAATCTCTCTTTGCTTTTTGTCTTAGAACTCCTGCCACACAAAGCCTGCGTTGGCCGTGACAGTCGGCTCTACAACAAAGCTGCTGTCACCGCTGGCTTGAACAGTGTACGGCTGGTATTTGCCATTTTCGTCACGGATCATAACGAACTGGCCTGCATAGGTGTCGCTGCTTTTATTCAGCGCTGTAATGGCCTCGCCGGGGCTGTTGAACAGCAGCATACGGGGTCGAAGTGCCTGCTGGGTCTTGTCATCCTTGATGTAGATGATCTCCGAGGTATCCTTAGTCACAACAAGGTCGCGCCCATCAAGCTTGCCGTTTTCAATCGCGGTCGCAATGTCGCTGGCATTACCGTAGCCAAGTTTGGAGTATTTGTTTGCCATCTCAATCTCTCCTTTCTTTGCATATTACATAGAAAAGCCGGATGGCTGAATTTAAAACTCAACCACCCGGATAGTCCCATCTTCAAGGTCAACATCGCTGGAAGTAATCTGCACGGTATTGCCGATCGGGTTCTTGCCCGCCTTCAGCTGCAAGCGGCCTTCGTTGTAAATCAGGCCGTCAGCCTTCGTGTCCGCAATCGCCGCGTTCGCATCAGCCAACTGGTTGGTCAAAGACTGCAGCGCAATGATACGACCGTCCAGCGCACTCAGGGCACTGTCAGGCACAATGTCGCTCCAAGCACTGATCGGCAGCACTCTCAGCGTACCCACAGAAGTCTTGCGCACATGCTGTATACCCGTACCGTCTGCCAGCATCTCAAGCTTTGCAAAGCTCAACTGCAGCTGTACCTCGCCCGCCTCGCGTGTAAGGTTCGTATCCAGCGGCAGTTTGTACTCCAGCATGTCCTTGTACTTGTCCGCAGACAGCGATAAAATCTCGCTTTTGTATTCGCGGCTTACAGGCAGAATATACTCCATCAGGCATTCATACTCCGCCATATTCTCTTCCTTATAAATAGGCTCAACCAAAAAGTGCAGACTGTCTACCAGCTTACTGCGCTGCATAATGCGCTCCTGTACGCTGGTAACCAGCTCATTGTCCTCGCCAAGCAAAATCGTGTACATGGCTTACACTCCTTTCTTAATAAACTCGGCTTCCTCAGCCGTGATTTTATTTGCCGCCAAAAGCGCGTCCACCTTTGCATCTGTAACTTCCTTCGCCTTGTACAGCCGTGCAAGACTCTGGGCTAACCATAACAACATCCGCCATTACAGCACGCCCCCTTTCAGCAGCTCCAAAGTGTAAGCATCAATGATTTCCTCTGCCGTCTTACCGTTCAGCATTTTCAGCTTTTGATACTCATAGGTATCAATCGGTATCAGTTGCACGGTGTCGTAGCCCTTCACGGGGAACTTGTATAGCTCCTCACTGTGCCAGACCTCATCACCGTTACTAGAAAGAAAACCCTGCGCCTCGTTTTCGGGGCACAGGGTCAGAATATTGTGTTTGGGTTGATATTTCACATAGACCAGGTGGTCGAGCACATCGATCACGCGGTCATTGTACATGACTTTATAATACATACTCGAACCTCCCTTAAATGCTGAACATCAACAGGATGTCGTTTGTGTCCGTGGGGTAGAAATACCCATAGACTTCACCGGATGTATTCACCGCATTGTAATAAGCGTTGTAATCCTTATTCGGGCTTCTCGTCCAGTACGCAACCACTTCACCGTCCGGGTTTGTACGCCTACGACTCGTATTGGTCGTGATGAAATCGATCGCCGTGCCCTCGTACACATACGGCTCGGAACTCATGTTTGCATCCAGCTCAATCGCGCTCGGGATAAAGATGTAGCAGTCCGCCGTAGAAACATCGGTCTTGGCATTGCCAACGTTGCCGGGGACCTTCACCTTCTTAACAAGCTGACGCCAGCCAATCGGCAGCGCCTTATAGACGCGGCCATTCAGATAGGCATTCAGTGTCGTAGGCTTCGCCCAACCACCGGCATTGTTATTGGCATTGTCCATGGACATCGTCTTACCCAGCGTCTTTTCCGCCAGCAGGCTCAAAGAGCTGCGCTTGCCAGTACCATCGCTCAGGTAGTAACGGTTGAAGCAGGCATTAAAGGTCAGCTCACTATGTACCCAGTTGACAAGCTCCTTGCAGGTGGCAACACCAAGGTCAGCATACCAGAGTTTTGCCCAGTACACAGTACCGATGCCATAGCTTTCATACGCACCGTCAGTAGCCTTCGCACAGCCAAACACCAGCTCTGCATTTGTCTTTGTGGTGCGGGTACGGCTAAGCTCCGTGTACTTGCTGGTATCAGCACCCATGTTGGAGGTGTATACATGCAGCCCATTTTCACCCTTGATATGGCGCAGGACAATGATTTCGCGTGCGCCCGGCGTAGCAGCATCCGCAGACTCAGTACCCCAAGCCAGCTTACAGCCGCTGTTCTTCCAAAGGCGGAAGCCATTCATGCCGTCACCGTCATAGCACTGCATCAGCACGCCGTTGTTCGCAGTCGTACTCATCATGCGGAAATCGACCGCCAGCGTAAAGCTCCGATCCTCGCTCAGCAGGTTCACACCCGTGTCCACATGGTTCTTTCCGGTAAACTCCGTCGGCTGTGCAATCAGAACCTTCTCCGTAATGTCATCAAAGCTAAAGTCCGCGCCCATCGTAATGCTCACAGGGTCTTTGCTCGTAACAACGGTGCTCTCTGCGCCAACCTTCGTCATCGCATAGATTTCAACAGGCCGCAGCGAACCAAACTCCTTGCCGTCGAAATAGCCGCTCACATACTCGCAGCTGTCATACACAGCATTGATGTCCTTATCGCCGGTGACATAGCCGCCCTTGTCCCAGTGATCGAATAGATAATACTTGTAGGCAGATTCCTCGCCCGTATAGGTCGGGTCTCCGCGTTTGCATAGAACCATCGTCCCATAAGGGGCAACCACAGATTCCCAGACAACGCCGCGATTCAGCCAACGAATGGAATACTTGCGCACACTCTCGGTGTACAGCGCTGTAACCGTCTGGTTGCCGAAAACAGTCGTAAACTCTGTATCCCAGCCCTTAAAGGTAAAGTCCGTGCTCACGGTACTCTCCGCAGTCGGCGTGGGGATCGGGTTCTCCGCTCTCGTAATGGGATCAACCGCCTTACCACCCTTGTCAATGTACTGCACATCCAGAATGGTGCCATCCTTGTTCACAAATGTCCATGCGAACTGTTCGATCAGTGTATTGTAGCTCACCTTCAAATCAGGCCACTGGGCATTGTAGCGCTCCAGCTCCTTCTGACGGATCGTGGGCAGATGCACCTTGCCAGCCAGCACAGAATGGTCGGTATTATAACCGTTTTCATCCGTACCCGTCATCGCGTACAGCTTTTCAAGCAGCTTCGTATCGGTCATCTGCCAATCCAGACCAATCAGGCGCACACGGCTCAGATTCGTACACTTCGCCAGCATGTCTTTCAGATCAATGGTAGCGCAATTCTCCACGACCAAAGCCGTGATGTTCGTGTAATCGCTGATTTTCAGATCAGTCAGGTGGTTCAGGTTGCGTGCCGTCAGGCTGCTGATTGCGGGCAGTTCCGCCGTCTTGATCTTACCGCCATTCGCAAAGGCAACACCGGTAATACCACTGCCGCCAGCCTTAAACAGCGTCAGGTTCGTACAGCCAGTCAGGTCAATAGACTTCTTCAGATTTGGAACATTCTGCAGGTTCAAGTGCTCCAGCAGTGTATTGTTGCCGACAGCAAAGTCAGTCATGTTCGTATTCTTATAGCCTTCCACGCCGGAACCGATTTGCAGGTCAGTCAGCTTTACGCCGTGACTGAAATCGACATAGCCTGGGTAGAAGCTGGAAATATCACCGATACTGCGAATCAGGCTTGCGTTGTAAACATAAACCTCAGTATCATTCATGGCCGCAATCGGGCAGTGAACCTCATAGGTCTGCCCACGCTTGCCGCGCATCTTTACAGGGTTGGAACCATACAACACAGATACATAGGTATCCGCATACGGCACGATATGGAATGTACCGTCCGGTTTCACACCAGTCCAGTTCACGGGCGTATAACCGCGAATCGTCATATCATCGCTGGTTGCAGCACTGCCGCCGTACTTGGAGGCCATGTACTTTTCCTGATACTTCTGGAACTGACGGCGCTGATGGCGCTTGTTGCCGTGCATCATGGGCAGATAGCTGGTCGTACCATTTTCCTCGTAAGTACGGAAATATTTGCGCCGCATGTCCATGACCCACAGGCGCTCCGGCTTCACATTCTGATAGTCCTCGAATTTCTTCAGGATACGGGATGCACTCCATGCCAATGCGTTTTCACGGTCACGGAACATAGCCGCCAGCTTATCAGGGAACAGGTCACGGATCTTACACCACAGCTTGGAATCGCTGGCGTTAAACACACTCTTGGTGCCAACGGTATCCGTATCTTCATAGCCGTAACTCAGGGTCAGTCCGCCCTCATTGTCGTTACCCTGCGCGGTATCGTTGTCGTAGTCGAAGCAGAAATCCCAATGCACAAGGTCGCTCGTATGCGGGAACACATTCTTCGCACGGTTATCCACCATCGTGTGGCGCTCTGTAAACAAGTAGTGATACAGCGCAGAGTCCATGACAAAATAGTCCTCAAAGTGCGCCTTAAACTCCTCGTCACTCGCATTCACGACCCAGTTCTGTACACGGATCCACGCATCCTTTGCAGCCTGTACTTCCTCTTCGGTGCAAGCCTTGTTGATGTAGCGGAACTCAAAGCTGTTGTCGCCGTCCCAAGTCTCATGCGAGAAATCGCCGCTCAGGAATCGGGTCTGCTCATCGGTGTTGTTATCGATCTCAACGATAACCTCTTTATGGTTATTAGGGTCCATGCCCATCGTATTGTTGTTTTTCTTGGAGTTACCAATGTCACCACAGGCATAGAAATGCCACTTACCGTCATGGAACACGGTGCTGTTCTCAATATCCGTCTCCTGCACAAAGACAACACACGGGTAAAAGGCCATCGTGTCGCGCACCTTCGGGTTGTCCTTGCGTGCCTTGCGAATATACGGGTTAAATTCATTGAAATCATCTGCCAGCAGTGCATTGTTTGCGTTTTCAGACGATGCAACGTTTACTTTGATATTAAAGTAATTCTCTGCCACACTATTTTCCGTCAGCGCATACACAGAGCCGGTGCTCTCATCGCCAAAGGTAAAGCCGCCCTTGCAGTTGATGTCGATGTTACGCGCAGATTCGCCATAGTGGTCAGAGCTTGTGCCCTGTCCCTTATGGGAGCCATTGGCTGTCCAGTTGTCCTCAACGGCACGTCCGTTCTTGTAAATCTGCTGGATGACAGTGTTTGCAACTTCGTTTTTCTTGCCGGTTGTAAAGGTCGGCGCACTGATCTTGATAACACGCAGGTCGGGGCAGCGCTCCGCCAGAATATCAGGATTCAGCTCACCGCTTGCATCCGTGATGTTGTTGCGGTTATACCGCTCGATCATTTCGTCAGCGTTCTTGGCATCCGCAATAAAGTTGTCCAGGATCTCATCATCAGATAGGTTCATGGAATAGGTCTTCATGCGGTAAATAAGAACATCGCAGTCGTCAGAACCGATAGTAATGCCAACCGGGCTTGCCTGTGTAAAGTTATCACTGCCGTCATACAGCTCCACCTTGCAGGGGATACCGTCCAGCCACAGCACCATTTCTCTATACTGGCTATCGGGCAGAATGTTGAACTCAAACTCCATGAAGTCATCTTCACAGGTCGGCAGCTCCATCGTATTCTGCGCACTGGTCAGCGTAATTTTCTGTGCCTGAACGTTCAGACCAACACCGCCCTGTACACAGGTCAGCACAGTTGCGTCATAGTCACGCACATTCGCCGTATTAAAAACGAGCTTGAAGTTCTTTCCCAACTTCTTGGCATCATCGGCAAACAGCTTGTAATTGATCGTGGCGCGTGTGCCCGCCTTCACGCAGAAGTAGGTGTCGCCGTCCTTATCAAGCTGATAGCCGCCATTGACCCAGTCGAAGTTATCGCTCACGCTCATGCCCGTCTGGCCATCTGTCCACAGTCGGTCAGTACCGGCATTGGTCTTGCCGCTCGGGTTAAAGTCAAACATAAGGTTCGTCTTAACCGGCTCAATCACAACGCCAAGGTCAACTACGTTCACGCTGATCGTCTTTACGGTCTCACCGCAAGTGATTGTCAACGTATGCTTGCCCTTATTCGCGCTCTTAAAGCTCCAGGTCTGCTTTGTGCGCCCAACAGTCAGGGTAGACTCAGTCACGCCATCCACAGCCAACTTTACAGTGCTCGTGCTGGACGCAGGATCGTATACACTGTATTCAATAGACACCTTGTTATACTGCTTCGTCTCGTAATCCCTTACAGCACAACTGATAATGGGTGCGGTCTCGCCCTCAGTCACCCACATAATGTCCTTCTTGATGACATTGGACTTAACGGTCTTGCCATTGATCTCTGCCGTCATACTGATTTCCAGCAGGTGGCTGCCGTGCTGCTGCACCGGGATGGTATAGGTCATCTGTCGGCCAGTCACACTGGTAGTCGTGCCACCAATCGACTTGCCGTCCAGCGCAAAATCGATCTTCTTCTCAACGCTGCCATACGGAGTATAACGCACCGTGACCTCGCCGCTGTAGAAAAGGCTGTCATCAAAGGTGGATTCCAGATAGAAATCAACTACATTGGCACTCCACTTCTTGGATCCTGTCGTGTCCATGCTGTCCACAACCGTCAAGCGGATCTGGTTCTCACCGCTGTGCAGATACTTCGTGATGTCAAAGCTGTTTTCGCCCTGCATAATGGTCTGGGTAGCGACTTTTGTATTGCCGACATACCATGTGCCGGTTGCATTACCGGTATCATCGCCTGCACTGTCCACACTCGTGAACCGGAACTTGACCACAACAGGGTCACCGGCAACAGCCGTAATTGCAGACTCGCCGATACGCTCAATCGTAATCGTGCTGCCCGCAGCGGGGCCACCGCCGCCACCGCCGACAATCGTCACCTGTGTCTTCGGCGTGCCGTCCTCCATAAGGGTCAGCTTGCTGTCCTCGTAGGTAATGTCATACTCGTGCCCGGCATTCTTGCCAATGTCATCCAGCTTGCCCTGAATTTGACCAACAGCAGTATTCAGGCTGTCCACCGTGCCCTGCATATCGGCTACATTATTCTTCGCCTGCGTAACATCATTGCGAATACCGTCAATAACAGAGGCATCCGCCTTTTTCGCCAGCAGCGCGTCAGTCGCTTCCTTATTATAATAGGAAGTTTTCAGCGTCTCCGGCAGATTGCCAACGCTGTCCTGCAGGTTCTTTACCACAGCATCATTGCTGGTCTTATAGGCGGCAAGGTCATCACGCACAGGCTTCACTGCAGTCTCGATTTTAGCGTCCACCGTCTTGCCGTAAGCAGTCGTCCACTCTGCGGACGGATCGCTATTGAGAGTAATTTTCTTGATTTCAGCCTCACCATTTTTAAAAGTCAGGCTGTTGGCATCGCTGTCATAGTCAACACCAAAGTTCGCCAGTCCGTCCATGCCGTTGACCTTGTCGGACAGCGCATTCAGCTCGGTTTTCTTGGCATAGTTTGCATCCAAATCACTCTGAATTTCTTTCTTGATACCGGACGCAGCAGCAGAAATTTTATTGTCAACATCGGCTACGGCTTGCTGTGCCCGCTGAGCACTCTGCGCCGCTGCATTGGCCTGGGCCGCAGCACTGGCAACCTTTTCGTCCATCAACGACACAAAGCTCTGATACCAATCACCGCTTGGCTCGATCATACCGTTGCCGGTCAGCGCCTTCAAAATATTCAGTTTTCCGTTCGGACGACTTTTCCACACATAGCTCTGTCCTTTTTCGTTGGAGCCTGTGGCCGTGATCTCAAAATCAACTTCGCCGTCCACCGATGTGACATTCTCGTCGATCAACCAGCCAAACCGAATTGTATCGCTGTTATAGGTCACATTGACAGGGGTCGCGTAGTTCTCATCCCCGTCCTTATTCACAAAATGCACCTGCAGCATCATGTCCAGCAGGTCTACACCATCGTAGTAGCGCGGCATCTGGAACGGAATGAACTGACTGTTCTTCTCTTGCGTAATATTGATCTGGCTTTCATCCAGCTTGATGTTTTTCAGCTCGTCAATGCTGGAATATTTGTCGTCCCTGTAGCTCGAATACCAGGTATATTTCCCGCTGATGGCATAATCGTCGGAGGCAGAATCCGCCATCACAGCGAAAGCCTCATCATCATCTGCCGCCATCGACATGATCATAGGCTCGGCGCTCTGCACTGCCGTCTGTGCCATAAATTTTTTCTTCGATTCTTCAAAAGAAAGTGCCAATAGTTCCACCTCCTGTAACTTTTTAATAATAGACTAAAACAAACTGTATGCCGTAACTATCTCCGACTGAAAGCTGCGCCCCATATGTGTTTCCATTGGCCCAAGCGGACTGCGTGCTGTTTACTCCGACACCGGGGGAACCAGCTGACGCCAGGCCAACCAGTGTTCCGCCTGTAAACGTAAAGTTATTCACGCCTGGATTACAGGTCTTTACAATAGTTGTTCTTTTCAAAAGTCCGCTTACACTTCCGGCACGTACAGTACCGCCACCGGTATGGTATCCGCCCGGAACCTGAACTGTTTGCCCAGGGTCAATAGTAGATGACCACGCTCCATTGTTCGGCATTGACCCTGTTTTAATAATCTTATCCCCTGCATAAAACTTTTTCCCGCTCAGCACATTTTCTGTACCGGCATCGGCTAGCGCTAACTTGCTATTTACAAGGCCAGTTGCAGGCCCCATCAAACTGTCAGCCATACTTATCTAGCCTCCCAAAATACATCTACATCACATGTCGGTTTTTCCCAGCACTTAATTGTCACTGCCCCTTCTCCAGGCGTACACTTGCCTGCTGCAAAAAATCCAAGGGCTTCCTGCTTTGCTTCGTTTTTTGCCCTGTCATCTGTCTGTGTGGACTGCGGAATGCCAAGCATGGCTGTCGCTTTAATCGGCGCACCGCCGCCTACTGGCGTCACGTTTTGCGTCTGTATAAAATAGCCCCTTATGCTTACCCATCCGCCCATGGTAAAGATCCCCGTGTATAACTGCGGGCCAACCTTGCGCACATTACCACTGCCATCGCCGATATATAATGTACCCGCACTATCAACGGCTGGCTCTCCATATTTCAGCGTTTCCGGTACTTTTGGCGTATCTTCACAAGCGTTCATGCCGCCCTGTCTTTTCAATCTGATTCCCATAAGTTCCTCCTATCAATAAGCGCCGCCGTCAATCGTTTCCTTATCATCAATCATTTGACCAAGGTACACACCTACCTGATACTTAAAAAAGATCTGTGTGGCCAAAATCATGTCACGCAGCTTGTTAAACTTATCTGCGTCATAAACAGAAAGACGCAAATCACTGTTCTCGGTTTTCCCAAGATAGTCATTTGCGTCTGTAATATTGTTTGCATTGATGTATTCGTAGTATTTATCTGCCTTCTTTTTGGTCGTAATCGTCAAGTCCTGCATTTTGTCGATATTGTCAACCGCGTTCGGAAATACCGTATCAAGGTCTTCCAGCATCTGTTTATAGTCCATATATTATCACCCCGTAACAGTTTCTGTGGGCACCAAAACGACTGTGTTTGGGTAGTACGGGTAAAACCTCGCCATCTTCACAGTCATTGTGCCGCTGCCAAGTTCGTAATTGATCGAGCTTATCATATATTGCTGCGGCTTTTTTTCGCTTGCCAAATGTGCTGTATAGCTTACCTTCTGGTTCACATCCAGCCATGGTATCAGCAGACATTCCACACTGATACTGTCTGTCAGCCGCGCTCCAAGATACAGCTCATATTCCGCACGTTGCAAAGCAAGCTCATCTGTGTAGATTTTCTCATAGTCGCCACTGTTGCAAACCTTGATTCGTTCTCCGATCTTATCGATTGTAAACGGGCTTTCAGGGTTTACCACATAACCAATATTGTCACAAGCAAACGCAGCCTTGTCCTTAGCCGCTTGCTCTGCATTTGGCAGCTCCTTTACAAGCCGCGCCATGGCATGTACCTGCGTTTGGCCAATAAAAATAAACTTAAATTTCTTTTCGCCCTCGCCATACTCTTGCTTATACTGCACAACATAGTATTTGCCTTTTTCCATCGTTCCTGCAGCTATACTCATGTCCTCGCCTGTATCATTCAATGCGGAGCGGTATAACGGATATGGCCCATATGTTTTTTCGGATTTTGTACCGGTGTTCGGGTCTGTCTCTGTGTTTATAATTCGCACCTGGCACCCATCAGGATTGGTCTCCGGTGCCAAAAAACTGAACTTCTTGCTGCTGGTTATGCTGGCTCCCGTTACTCGCACGGTATATATGCCATTTTCATAGCTACTGCTATCAGAATAGTAATTGCTTTTTGTGGTCTCTCCCCACACTTCAATGACATTGCGAACCTCGCTGAAGCTGTTTGATAAACTCTCGCTGATCACACAGCGGTCAAAAATCGTGTTGTCTAATATAACAGGCTCGCCATTGTCCATTGGTACACGCTGGCACACAAAAGTGTCCTCGTCAAAAAACATCTCATAGCTATAGTACAAATCGCGCAGTTCTTTCAGGATGTCCCATACAGTTGACCCTGTGTCCCAACTCATGTCGTAAGGCACAACGGCGTTCTGATACCCTATTCTGTAACTACTGCATTGTCCCAACTGCGTTACGGTTTTTACTATAGCATCGCGGATTTCACTGTCTTTTGGTATTTTGGTTTCACTGCCGATCAATGTTCCATTCAGTGTGCCATTTAATGTGCTGACAAGATCCAGACAACTCACCTTTAACAGCTTTGTTGTCGCGTCATAAGTAAACGAATTGTCATTAAAGCTATACACGCCCTTTGGATACCACACAGTCTCCCCAGTTCTTTGATTTAAAAATCCAATAAACACACGCACATGCTTATCTATCCACACGCGAGCTGTCTCTGCCGTGATATAGCTGTCATCTTTTACAAGAATCGTTGCATCAAATGTGTTTCGTATGTCGCTGCCGCTGTCGGTGGAAATACTGCCATCAATAAAAACACCCTGTATTTCATCAATGACCATGAATTTCGTATTCAGCAGCTGGATCTTCGTGTAAATGGTTTTTGTTCTCTGCCGTAAAAGGTCGATGTCCTGCTGTTGTACTTCATACATAGGTCATCCCTCCACATTGCAGTCTATAAAGTTGTTGTAATACAAGTCCCCTGCGTTTTCCGGGTCCCCAATTTCTACCCAGCTAAAGCTGTGATGCACATACCCCTCAATATCGTCATTGTTTTCTGAAATCCCGTCTGTTGTGCATATCATCCAGATGCGTCCATCTGTCAGCTTCATGATTTTTGGCTTACCGTCATTCAGGAACGCCTTGATCTCTTCACGATATTCGTAAGCTTTTTCAGCTGTATATTCTCCTGTGCTATCCTTTGGTAAAAACATCATCGTAAACTGACCGCTCTCGTAATCCGAATTGCCATTGTTGATAACGACGGGGTATTTATTACTCAGCGTTGTTACAACATTTGTCTGTTTGTTTCTAGTAATCGTACCCTTGCTGATTTCCAAATCTGTGCTGTACCCCTTGTCCTTTTCAAACAAAAAGCATCCGACAAATCGCGGAGTAATGCCATTTTTGTTTACATAGCCCTCTTTGTTATCCACAACAGGGACAAGCGCGTATTCATAGCCAACACCATTTGCCGCATAACGGTCATATCGTTCAAACTCCAAGTCATGCGGCTCCTTAATAGGTACATCAAACAGTGTAACCCAGTTATAGCCACCGGCTCTGCGGCGCTTAATACGTATCGAGCTGATCTGCTGTATCATGTAGCTGATATTGCCGCCGCGTAAATTTCCGTCAAAGGTGGCGTTCATGATCGTATCGTAGTCCCAACTCGGGAAGTCATCCGGCTGGTCCTCAATACTGCGTGTTACATAAAGCTGGTCAAATGCGCCATTTCCAATTACAAGCGTATCAGCGTCATCTACAATTACATGTGTCAAATCTGCGGTATACTTGTAACCGGCAATGCCAGTACCACAAAAAAACATAGCACTCCCTCCTTACAAGTTTTGCGCCTCAATTACGGCAGCAATATTTCTCTTATCGACCTTGATCTCGCAAACCTCTCCGATTCTTCGCAGCTGGATCAGGTATTCTTCGCCATCTGTTAAAACTGGCATGGCAGTGCTGTGGATGGTGTAAACAAGGCTGTGGCTTTCGCTTTCGCATCGCACATCAATATACCCGATTTTCACACCCATAATATCGTCAGTCGCAATACATACTTTATTTGTAATGGCAGCCGACCCCATTATGGAATTTGTCGCTGCCCATCCCTCGCGATATGTAAGGGAAAGAGTATTGTTTGACTTATCTATCAGCTCCATAATTTTCTCGCCTGCCACAAACCCATATCCAAGCAACTTAATGGTAAAATTGCCCTGTACAGTAAATCCATCATTAAACAGCACCCTCTGGCCTGGCTTGCGCAAATCGACCATGTGGTTGTCATGGATATATTCAGGGTTTCCGCCGCCGTCAAGCCGCCCTGTCACAGTACGGATATTGCAGCTTACACGCACCGTCCCATCGTGGTTGTCACTAAGGTCAACATAGGTCCAGTAGTTCGGCGTGATAAATTTCACACTAAACGGCACAAAGCCAGTATCCGCCGTCATGCCGTTCAATGTATCGCCAACAGCCCGCAGGTAATACTGTGTTCCGTCCTCCAAGTTCTTCAGCGTATACTCCAACAGATCAACGCCGTATCGTGTTTCACTTTTGCGCACCAATACATGGTTAGCGTTGTATAACCCAACGGTATACGTATTCAGCGGTTCATGCTCTGCCTGCCTATAGCTAAGCTTCACGGTCAATTCGCTGCTCTGTACGATCTGCCCCGTTGCTACATTACTAAAACCAAACTGCGGTGTCGTAAAGCAGCGAAAGCTCTTCTGGCTCGACCAACTGCTCGGCTCATCCGCCTTGTTAAACACCCGTAGCTTGCAGTAATAGTATTTACCGTTCTGCAGCTCACCACCGTTGATCGTGTGGTAGGTACGCATCCATTCCGTTTTCTGGCTGTATACCTGACTGCCTGTTTCATTGTCATAGATGACCAGCTCGTTTGCAAAGACCTGTTCACCCTCATAAGCAAAGTTGATGTTTGCGCCAACAGCGGCGTCAAACGATGGGATAATATAAAGCACCGGCTGTGCCACTCTCATCACTCCCCTTTTTAACAAAATAAAAAGCCGCCCAGCAGTCAAAACGACCACTGAGCGGTGTAGATTGAATTCAATCGTTATTTAATTCTTCTATATACATTCCAAGAAAAATATCCCAGACCATACAGTCGATGGATTGTTAAGCGATGTTTCTGCGCATTTTTACTCCGTCGATTCGATGTAAATGTCCTTCCAGTTGTTCTGCGGCACCTTCACACGGACAACCGTTCCCACTGCCAAGCCTTGTTTATACGGCAATGTGTATGTGCCGCCAAAAGCAGCAACCGTGTACAGCCCACCGCCATTCACAGCCGTCACCTGCCCGATAGAAGTCCGGTCATAGCTTGCACGGTTGATAAGCTGCTGACATCCTCTGCGGATCTGTGCAGCCAGTTCTCTCAGTGCATCAATATCTTGCTTGTTCAGCGTGGCCACCTCCCTTATATTTTGCATTCTACTTTGTATTACCCACCACTCACCCGCAAACGGCACAAATGCACCGTCCGCACTCCACTATAAATAAAACCTTAAAAATTATCTCTTGCTAAATTCCTGTGCAAAAATTCCGCTTACACGGTCATGGATCACACGGCCAAAGCTCTCTACATCATTGACACCATACATCTGGATGTCACCAACACTCACAGTCACACCGTTACCAGTATTCGGCTGGGTGATCTCCACACTCTTGATGCTACGCTGTGGCATATGTGCGGCAATAAAGCTCTCCGGGTCAAGACCAAACTTCCAGATATTCGCACTCGCGTCAGCCGGTATCACAGAGGTTCCCTTTTCAATCAAGCTGTAATTCCCAGCACTAGGCTTGCGCATCTTGATCTCGGGGCCTTTCTCGTCAGTGATGGCAATGTGCGTGGTTGGCGAGTTCAGAACACCAGTGGCATGTTGCAGAGGGTCAAAGTTCGGTTTGCCCCACTGAATTTTATTGCCATGACTTGTAGCAGTGCCCATAGGCATTAGCGTATTAAAGTCAGCCTTACCGATGGCTTCAATCATCTTCTGCTGAGCCTGAGTTACAGACTCAATTTTTGTACGAAGAGAATCATAGCTTGCACCCATTTCAACACATGCCATCTGGACGGTTGTCATCATGGCCGCATGAGTAATATCGGTACTCTCTGCCGCATACTGCTCCTGCGTGGCAATGTTAGCAAGGTGGTTAATAATATCATCGCTGCTTACGCCATACTGGTTTGCCAAGTCTACCAGACTCGTAATCTGAGACTGTCTTTGCCAGTAAGTTAAATCCGTGTTCTCCGCAACTGCTTCAAAATTGGAATTAAGAATTTCTGCGATTGTATCGTAGGATGCCTGATTCTGATCCGCAAATTCAAGCAGATTTTCAAGTTGCTGTTGATAAGACTCATTAGTCATATCTCCGCTCTCAATAAGAGTATCATTATAACCTTGAATCAATTTATCAATAGTATCATATCCGCCGGAATAGCTGTTGACAATATCGTCCATGGCCTGTGTGAGTTCAGCACGCTGTTCAGCTGTAAGATCAGTACACTGTGAAAGTGTGGTCATGTACTCACTCAAAACATCACGCATCAGCGCTTGCTTATCTGCTGTTGTTTGCTGTACTGTGCCAAGCTCGTCTACAGCGTTAAAATGCGCTTTCGTGCCCTCGGTCAAATTAGCAATAGTATCAACCAATCCACGCTGTTTTTCGCTTAGGTCGTCTGTATCTTTGCCAAGTCCAGAATATACCTCACGAAGTTCCTCTAGCTTGTCAAGCAGATCTTGTGTATCTTGGCTTAAATCGGAATCAGCTTCAACATCTGCACCAGTATCAGCGCCAAAACTTGCACTGGAATCGCTTCCACCAGAACCGCCGCCACTACTCGCAGCATCCTTCGCATTACTGATAGCCTCCTCCAGCTTTTCGATGGACTCTGTGATGGAATCGATCTGGTCAGTAACGCCGCCGATCTCCTGCATATTGGCAAGAACATCGTCCTTATAACCAACAAGATCGCCAGCCATACCGTCAAGTGTCATGTTGTTGAAGTGTGCCGCAGCCGCAAGCCCAAGCTGATAATCCTCCCAGCTTGTACCAATCAGGCTGATAACCTCGTTCCACTTCTCCTTCATGTCATCAAGGTCGGCAATCTGTGCCTCGATGGATTTGTCATAAGCATCTTTCAGCTCATTGATCTTATCGATCTCATCATCAACAGCCTGCAGGATATCCTCGTTGCGCCAATCGCGCTGCTGCTCGTCAAGGTTGGTCTGCGCCTCGTTCACAGCCTCCTGATCTGCTGCCCAGATAAAGCCCTGATTCTTATTGTAGATGTGAACCGTCCGGTTGGCCTTCGCCTTCTCCAATGCGTCCTTGAGTTCTGCTAACTTAATAGCACGATCCTCCTCGTCATTGGCCTTCTGCAGTGCTGTCTTTTTCTTGTTCAGCGCCTCGATTTCAGCCTCAAACGCCTTGTCCTGCGCATCTTTCTCCTTGTTCAGTGCCTTTTCGCGTTTCTCGATCTCGTCGATTGCAGCCTGGCCATAGATCTTCAGCTTGTTGGATTCCTTCTCAAGGGCAGTTTTCTGCTTTTCCAGCGCTGTTTTTTGCTTCTCAAGGGCCTTTTTGTTCTCTTCAAGGGCCTTGGAGTTATCCTTGGTTGCCTTAGTGCTGGCCTTAGTGGCTTTGTAGGTACTCTTGACCCGCGGGTCTTGGCCAACACTGTAGCCATTGCCGCCGACATAACTGCCCCTACCCGGGCTGCCGGAATCCATGGCTGTACCAGAGGCCAGCGCAACACCGCGTCCGCCAATAAAACCTTGGTCAAGTAACTTCTTCGTTTTGCGATGGTCAAATACAATCGCATCTTTAGGCAGGTTTACAAACTCAGCGCCATTATCACCAACAGTATACCATTTGCCGCTGTGCGGGTTCACAACCAACTCGTTGCCAAGCTCTCCAACCAGAGTGCGTCCACCGGCAAAAGCACCACCGTAGGCACCGGCACGCTGTTCTGCATAAGTTTTAGTGCGGGCAGATTTAACAGTAGTCTGATTTACCTTAATGGTCACCGTGTGGGAACCGTCAATAGTATTAAGCTGGTTTATAATGTTATCCAGCGTTGTAATGCACTTTGTAGCATTCGCCGTAATCGTAACAGGCTGCTCTACATGAGCCTTCATTGTATCGTATTGGCTGGTAATAGTTTGCGCGGCGTTATCGTCAGTTTCTGTCTCAATCTTGATAAGACCGGCATTTTTCATGTCGTCAATGACATCACTGGGAACCTTGCCATTGACCTCCTGCTCTTCCAAATACAGTCGAATTTCGGTATCTGTAGGCTCGCCCATCTGTTGACGTTTCTGCAACAGTTCGGTGAGTTTCTGGTTGGCGGCATCCAAATTATCCAAGTCAGCAATCTGTCCGCTGCTTGCAAACGCCTTTTCAGCTTCTTTTGCGGCTTCCTGTGCTTTATAAATGTCAATCTCATTCTGTACACGAGCCGCAGAATCAAGTGCGTCGGCTGCCTGCTGGGCGTTTTCGCTTAGCTCAACGCCATTGTCTTTCGCTTTCTGTACCGTATCGGCCAACTGGTCAAGTCCGCTGCGCTGGTATAGCCCATCCAGAGCACTCTCTAACTCTTCTGCCCTGGCATCCAGAACCTGCCACGCTTCACTATTCGGCTCAAGGTCTGCCATCTGGTCTTTAATGTCGTCCAGCTGCATTTTATAGTTGGTGATTGGGTCGCCAAGCATGCTGCCCCAGTCAAATGTCCAACCATACTCCTGCATCTCACCAAAGATAGATTGTACAGCATCCGGCGAAAGTTTCAGCGCTTTTGCAAAATCTTCCGTGGTCTTGTCTGCCAGGATCTTAATAGAGCCATCGCTCTCTTGCTTCATAAGCCCTGCTTTCAGGCTGTCTGTGATAAAGTTGTTAATGCCGGAACCATCATCAGAGCCATCGCTGGCCTGCTTAAAGTAGCGGTTTAGTTTCTTGATGTATTCAGCAGCTGTTTCCTCGTAATCATCCGGGATAAGGAACTCAGAAGCCGCCTGCCACTTGACCGTGCCAATCTTGCCATTCTTCAGTCCTTCAGCCAAAGCTTCCTTTGCTTCAATGGCACTATCATACATGTCGCCGGACTCAGTAGCGTTCTGTGCGTTCAGCCAATCCTGGTAAGCACTGCTTGCCTGCATCAAGGCCGAATACTGCATCTGCAAGCTGCGGCAATTATCACGCAGTGCCTGGCTTTGGCTTTCCAGTGCGGCCTTTTCTTCGTCAAACTGCTTCAGTTTGTCGGCATCGGCCTCAATAGACTTGCGCACCTCATCTGTGTAATAGGACAGGTCATTCTTAACCTTCTCATACTTGACCTGGTTCTGACTGTAAGCTACCTTAATATAAGCTTCAGACTCTTTTACCTTGGCTTCGGTAAGCTGTTGCGCCATCTCGCGGTTCAGCTGCATGGTGCCGTTGCTGTATTGCAGTGCGGCCGCGTATTCAGCATTATCCTTGATCAGTTCGCTGTAAGAATCGGCATTGACATTAACGCCAGTCCCTTGCGAATTCAAGATAGAAGTAACACTGGATACCGCCTTGCTGGCTGCGGTTGCCATGGTCAAAGCAGAACTGGTAAACTCGTTAGTGTACTTGATGTTATCGCTATAAACAACACCAAGTTCAACAAGCGTGTCAATCAATGTGTCAAGAGGAATATCCAACCCCTCTGCAGCAGATTCCAAGTCAAGATATGCACCAATCGACTTTCGTGCATCGCCGGTTACATTATTTAATGTGTGGTCTGCTTTGCTCAGGCTTTCAATATTTAAAATGTCAATGTCCTGCAGGCCGTATTTGTCAATGCTATCCAGTGCAAGCCCTATATTCTTATATACTTCCTCAGCTTTGTCCTCACTCAAATTTGCCGATTCTACAAACTGCTTAAACGGGTCGAAAGAGTTCTCGTCCTCTACCAACGTTTTCCAACGCAACACAGAATCCTGTACATCGTGCATACTGTGACCGACGTAATCGCTGCTCTGCTTAAACAGTTTCTGCAATTCTTCTTCGCCAGAACCTGCAATCGCGGCAACATCGGCAGCGGTAAGCTTAGCGCCGTTTACAATCTGTCCTTCTACACCGGCCACCATACCAGAAATTTTCTGCTCAACACCGTTTACTTTAAGGTATAGTCCTTCTGCATCAAGAGCAAGCAGCTTATCAACATCGATTTTGCCAGTCTGGCCGTCAGTGGCTTTCTCAACGAGGATGTTGATATACTCATCCATAGTGTCTGCACTGAGCGGAACTAAACCGCTATTAGTCTGCAGCATTGGGGTATAAGCAATCTCTACGGCGTTATCGCCTTCGCCAAAACTATTCGAGACTCCTTCAACGGTAGAGTAATCCCCTACCCCAACATCCCACTTCCAGGAAGCAATGACATCCTTGTATTTCTTCAGATTTTCTGTGTTCCACTTCAATACATCGCGGTTGGTGTTGCTAATGTTACCGTACTGCTTGTACTTGTCATTCAAGTCAGCAAGGTTTTTAGAACATTCCTTATAAGTCTGAGCCGCCTGAGAGAATCCCTCGTTAAGTGCCTGCTGAGCAAAGGATTGCTTGGTGATATTATTCAACTGATCCGCCTGCGTCTGCATATACTGCTGCACAAAGCTATTGTCAATATCAGTATTGGCAAATTCGTCCTGCGCGGCCTTGACTTTTTTCAGTGCGGCGGCAATGGCCTTATCGTCGTTCTTGGCAACGGCATCGTTGTAGGTTTCCTGGGCTTCGGTGAGGTCGTTGTAGGTCTTGGACCATGTATCGCTAAGCTGAATTTGATACTTGGCTGCGGTTTCAGCCTCGCTTCCCCATTTATCAATAACAGACTGTGCTGTTGCGACACCATCAGCCAAATTATTCGTGATTGTATTAAACAAATCGTCGCCCAAGAAATTAGTGCGGTCATTAGCATTGCGAACATCAGTCATAAAAGCATTTAATACATCTTTGGCGTCTGTTGCATTCGCCTTTATATTAAATGTAATATCCTTTAAATTCGTGCCGTTGCTTAAACTTGAATCTCCAGCGAAAATACTAAGCCCACGCTCTGCATATTTTGCAGCAATTTCCTGCAATTTTTCTGCTTGAGTGTCACTAACCTCAAAGAACCCACCAGGCTGCATATTAAGTTCTTCAAGCATCTTTTCCTGTGCTGTATTGATGGATTCGTTGTGTTCATTCAGATAATCTTTGGCCTTCTGGTCCGCGATACCATTCAGAATATCTAACTGCTCTTGATATTTTCCATTGACGAGGTCAATGCCTGCTGCTTCGTCTCCATATTTTTCAACCAGCTCATCTTGAATACTAATAAGCTGTTTACGGACATCATAGGATTCCTGCTCACTCAAGTTGCCTTTATCGAGAGATTCTTTCAGCGAAGAAATCTGAGTTTTATAATCGTTAATAGCAGCGGATTGCTTGTCTAACGCTGATCCGGCTTCAAGAGTTGCCTGACGTAAATCTTCTTGATGCTGGACAGCCGACATAATGCTTTTTACTAAAAAGTTGATCGCAGCAGAAGCAATCAGGGTCAATCCCGCAGAAGCGATTGCAGCACCAATGTCTTTTAAGCCACCAACTACAGAATTGGAAATCTTAGCAAGACGAGTTTGACTTTCAGCGAATGCGTCAGTAGAAAGCGCAGCAGCATCTGTTTGTTGGACATAAAGTTTAGCCTGAGAAGAAGCATCGGACATGATGTCCTCAAACTGCTTTTTAGCTACGTCAGCTCCCTTATCGTTAAACAAATCAATATACTTCTGAATGGCTTCTTTATCAGAATCAAGTTGAGAAACAGTTTCCTTGCTTCCCTGCATAATTGCCTTAAAGAATGCGGTAATATTTCCAGAAGAAGTTTTTCCAAAAGTCCCCAAGTTTGTAAAATCCAGTTTGCCATATCCGAGCGATTCCATTGACTTTTTCAAATCCTTGAAGTCGTCTGCCGTTTGACCAAATAGAGTAAACTGCGTCTTTCCAAAATTCTTTGTGTCTCCAGTTGTTCCAAATGCGGTTAATATCAAGTGTTGTCATCGTAATTATAGTGTGATATAATACCGATGAAAGGTTATATTTTGAAACATCTGGAGGTAAATTATGACAAATTGGATAGATTATGTTTGCCCCGTATGTGGTGAATGGAGTGTTTCTAAAGATCGCTTTCCAGTGTGCGAGTCATGTGGCTATGAAAATGTGATCATTGTTTCTAGGGATGAAATTAAAGAGATTCATAATATCCTGAGTAACATGTCTCCTGACGAGCAAAAAAAGTATTTAGTCAAAGAACCACAAAATGAACCTGATAAAAACGGCATTATGACCTCCGAATACATCCGCCAAAAGTACGTATTCAACGACCCACGCTTCAGTAAAACCAAGTTCAATGAGCGTGAGCGTGCCCTAAGAGAGCGTGTTGCCTATATCGACGCTCATAAAAAAGAGGAAATAGCCGCCCTCCGCGAAGAGGTTTACGGCGAACCTAATCCGTACCGCAAAAAGGTCACCTGTCCCACCTGTGGCAGCACAAATACCAAGAAAATTTCCGGTCTCTCCAAAGCAGCATCTGTTGGCCTATTTGGGATCTTCTCCCAGAAAGTTAAACACCAGTTCAAGTGTAATAGCTGCGGGTACGAATGGTAACATAGAAAAGCCGCCATGTTCTTACACATAGCGGCTCATTATCAGTGCCTAAAAATAATATCATTATACTTGGAATCGTTTTTATATCCAACCTCAAATCTGGCAATATTCTTTATTGGCACACATACAATAGTTGCCTTATTGGGCTGTTTCATTACCTGTATCACTTCTTTACAATATACGCAAGCCCTTTCTTCGTCATACAGTTTTTTTGCAATAGCATGATCGCGCAAAGTTATATAATCGTCATCTACGCTCTGTACAGTTCCCAATACAAAATCACCATTGTTTAAACAAAGCACCACAAACGTATCCTTTTTTAAATCTATGTGCATTTTCCAAAAGTTGTCTGCTGGATCAACATTAAAAATATCAGTAAAGATTTTTCGCACAGCAATACAATTCTTTACCAAATAAAACGCAATTCCAACAATAACAGCGAATGCAATATAAACAACAAAAATCGGAAAATCAGTTTGATAATATTTAATTACTATACCATTTACCCAATCAACAATACATTTTATAATCGCGCCAATTATTACACCAACAACTGTATACGTTTGCAGCGGGTAACGTTTCATTGCAAGTGCGTCGTATACATATATACACGCAACTCCTGGCAGAAATATATTAAGAATTTCTTCAATCGTCATTATTACCCTTATCACCACCATTATTTTCATTCGATTCATTCATTTTTGCAAGAATATCATCAAAGACATTGTTTCCATTGCCCTCTCCGTTCTCGCAACTGTTTTTTCCTCTACGATAAGTGGAAAATTCCACATCACGACTGCGCTTATTTTTTTTATCGTCTGACATGATACAACAACCTCCAAAATTTTATTCGGTAGTTCCATCATATCACAAGCATCCGACGAATACAATCATTTTCTCGCCATTGGAAACGGGCGAGAACGCGCCTATAATTTTTATAACCTTCTCGTGGCTTTCCCACGATGTTCTGACTGTCTTTCCTCCCGTCCGGCCTAAGCAGTAGAATAGGGCTACCCATACAGTCGATGAACCAGAAATCCAGAGGTCACACCCTCCATCTGTGCAGTAAGCTGCACGAGTCTCCGGCTGCTGATTAAGCATTGTTTGCGCGACTTAGCACCGCCGCCGCATAAGCTGACATAAAATATTAAAGCCCGCCGTCGTTATGACAGCGGGTAGTTTTTCGCCGTAGGTGCCGCCCTACGGTTATTCTTTTTTATGTCAACTTATGCGACTACAGCTTTTATCTCAGCATATCGCATCCGTGTTGTTGTTTCAGCCTTTCGGCACCGTCACAATGGATTACTCCCCCTGTTTTGGTCACACGGCTCTTAGCCTTTCCCAGCAATTTGGGTATTTTGCACACCAAGGTTGCATCCTACGCAGCTATTCCCGTTGCGTAAGTGGGCATATTTACACCGGCCTTGGTATTTGTCATAGATGCAACTGCAGACAACGCCGTAAGAATCGTCGGCATCGCATCTCCCGCTTTAACTAATCCGTCCGCGAAATCAAGCGCGGCCGTTCCCATATCAATAAAACCTTTAACAACTCCACTATCAAGTACATCAGACGAGAAGGACTGGAAGGTAGCTTGGAATCTGGACAGCTTGCCCTCGATACTGGAGAGGTAGGTGTCTAACTCCTTGGTTGCACTGCCTGCACTATTTTTAGAAGTTTCCATTGCCTTTTTGGCGTCTTCCCAGTTCTCCATCATACTAGAGAAAATATTGGCGCGGTTTTTGCCAGCTATTTTGTCCGTCAGAGTGGCTTTTTGAATGTCAGACAGCTGTGACCATTTAGCAGATAGTTCGTCCATGATCTGATATGTAGATTTGAACGTGGCATTGTCACTTTCCAAAATATTCACACCAGATATGGCCTTGATTTCAGCCTGCAATTTGGCTGTGCTCTTAACCACAGTGTCAGTTTCCTCACCCATAGATTCAAGCTCAGACGTTGCACCACGAATCCTAAGCGCGATCACACGCAGCCCTGCACCCACGGAGTCTGGATCCTGGACAACATCGTTAGCAGCAACAATCATACCAATCGATTGGTCAATGTCGTTGCCAGCAGTATGTAAAGACGAGGCGGACCTCTTTAATGCCTCTGCCACACCAGCAGAGGTTATACTAAAGCTATTCAATCTGTTACTTTCATGACGATTAGTCATTACTAACCGTATACTATAAGCATACGGCGGGGAGTCATTTCTGGCTACCTCTCACGTTTCATAAAATAGATTATAGCGTGAGTTCGGACTGTATATTACCGGTGACACCGGAATTTACTTCAAGATGTCTGTTACCAGACACCTCCTGCAGTCTCTACGGATTTATGCAATATACTTTTTTAAACACAGTGGCGGTTAGGACGCAAGCTGTGTTTCTTCCTTGTGTTTAAGATTATCTCCAATCGGGAGATCTTTTACATCCATTTCAGAATAAGATGTAATCAGTGTATCGTTTAATTTTAATGTATCATTTTCCATGTGATAATTAAATGAGTGATAATTGCTGAGTGCCCCATTATTTTCTACATATGTCATAATTAACGCCTTACACACTTCTGGAGCATCTTCAACGTCGCGTTCCCATAAATACAGGATGTTGTATCCGTATTTGTTTTTTATGTAAGTATCTTTACTTTTATCTCTGGCAATAGATGCTTTTTGCTGAACATATTTTATGATACTAAAACGACGTGGATCAGCGTGCCAATATGTTCCGTTAATTTCTATAGACAACTTATTATCTGGTAGATATATGTCAAGTGAATAGTAATGCACAATATGTTCATTTTCGTATTTTATTCTCAATTCATCCAACATAGCGTTGACCTTAATATGTGGACCGGTCAACGTGGGTTTAATATAATTGATGGCTTCTGTGGCAAGTTTGTAATCAGATGCTTTTTGCTTTTCAGTTCTGTTTTCCGGCATTAGATAAAATGCAGTAGCACATTTACGTGAGCAAAATTTACGCATCCTAGAATTTTCTTCATTTGGTTTTATGTAAATTTCTTTACCGCAATAAGGACAACGAGAAAGCCTAGAATTAAAATGTGGATTATCCATACCAACCCAATGTATCGACTGCCATTTTGACATACAGGTAGTGCTACAAAATCTTGACTTGTCAGCCAACCCAGCCTTAATAAAATACTTTTTGCCACATTGTTCACATGTGTTATACACTTTTTGTCTTTCTCTGTATTCATCGGCACATGTTTGGTCACAAAATACATGCTCGGAAGTTTTAGACTTCATGCGCCATACTGGTTTCCCACAATTAGAGCATTTGTCCCAAGAACCTGTTTTTGACCCTTTCTGCGAACATTCTTGTGAGCAATAGTGAGCTTTAGCATGTTTCAATTTCCACTGCGAGATCAAAATATCCTTACCACAGTAGTCACATTTTCCCGGAACCTTATCGTGTGACTGACGCCATAACCTCTGACATTCATCACTACAACATAACATGTCACTACTTTTGTTTACAGAAAATTTCTTTCCGCAATAACGACATATTCTTGTCTCTTTTTCACTCATGCCAATGCTCTTGCATTCTACACTACAAAATCGTGCGTTTTTTCTCGTTTTTGCAACCACAAACGACTTGCCACAAACTTCACAAATACAAGTTTTCTTTTTACTTGCTCTGCTTGCTGCTTTACATTCTTCTGAACAAAATGTATACCGTTTCGCGGCACTTGGTAAGACATAGAAGGTTTTATTACACCATGGACAAACCTTTTCTACACGATCAATACTTTTTCCCATTAACTTTTCACCTCTAAAAAAAATAAAAAAGCCCTGAAAATCCTAACTTCAGAGCAAATGTAAAATATTATATTGCATATCTTTCCTCGGTCTTAGGTGTCCCCACCCTTTAACCGATATAGTAAATTTGGGGCAATGTTCTACCCACTTCATTGTAGCGATCTGTGATCGTTAAGGATTTATCAGCTTCAATATTAAACGCTTTCATTGCAGAGATAATGTCAGACGTAGCATCATCCATGCTCTGTACGCCGTCACCAACTTGCTTGAACATAACGGCGGAATCGGAAATCTGTGTTGCATCTTCCAGGTTATATCCAAGTCGAGCAAAATCAGCCGTGGCATTGACTACATCACTGATACTAACACCAAGATTTTTCGCTCTATCTCCGGCCTCACTCAGAAACTTACTGTATGCTCCGCTCGTCTCATCCGTAACCTTCTTCAGCTCGGTCATGGCGCTGTCAATGTCAACAACATTCTGATACACCTGACGCAGCCCCTGCTGGAACGCATTGATCGCCTGATTCGCCAGCTGACTCTTGATATTAACCTCAAACAGTTTCTTGAGCTTAACACTCAGCTTATCCGTCTCCAGCCCAGCATCCTGAATATATTTCTTCAGTTCAGACCAGTCCTTAGTCATCTGGTTGGAATTACCCTGCGTAAAGTCGTTCGCTTTAATCTTATCGCCGTAATTATTAAAGAAGTCTACGAACTTCGCATAGGCTTCCATATTGGTAGAAATCTTACTGTTCGCATTAAAATACCGCTGTGCCGTATACATGGTATTCTGCATACTTTTTTCATAAGTATTTGTATTGCGCAGCTCCTGTGCGGCGGCCTTAGCCTGGCGTGTATCACTCACAACGTTACGGGTCTCAATCCCCAGCGCTTTCATAAGGCTCGTCAAACTGTTGATTGTAATGCCAGCATCCTTACCAACGCTCTCGAATTCTTGGAAAACATCAACGAGCTGCTGATAGTTCTGTACTCCATTTTCACCAGTAGTGCTCTTGTTGATCTCTTTTAATTTCCGTATAAGTCTATCATAGACACCGCCATCTTCTGCCAATGCTTTAAGATCACCACTCTTTGGATTTGTCTCAAGCAGAGACTTCCTCCGGCTGTTAAGCTGTTCAATGACAGTAGGCAGAGATTTAAAGGCGTTTGTAGACATATTCTTTGCGCGGTCTACATTGGTATTAAAGCTCTGGAATGCCAGGTCAAGGTCATAGAGTGCATCGTGATATGCTTTCAAATCACTCGTAGACAAACTGCTTTCAAATTGTGTTTTAGCATCACGAGCCTTTTGCATCGCTTTCTGCAAATTATCATAGACATCGCTGTTCATCAAAGAACTATATCCGCCGGTGTTTGCAGTCTCGTTTTTCGTCGTCGCAGTTTTCATACGTCTCTCGTAGTTGTCAAAACCAGACAGTGCCGACTTAACTTTTGTAAGTTTTTGGACAAGAGAATTCAACTTATCTTCAAGACCAGATACAGCCTCTTTATATGCTTTTACATTGCTATCTGTAACGCCTTCATCAGCCAGCTTTTTCTTTGCATCAGCAACAGCTTCCAACTGCGTGTTATATTCACCTACGGCTGTTTTAATGGCGGCAGCATCTTCAAAATTTCCATAATCAATGCTTGAAAAGTTCATCTTGAGCTTGCTGAACTTGTCGTCGATTGTATCAACCGAATGTGTCAGCGAATCCTGCATAGACTTTGCGCCAGCCGCCACCTGATTTTCAGCAGCTAACACGTCTCTGCACTCGACCTTCAAACTGGCAAGATCCTTTTGAACAGCAGACAAATCAAGGACATTTCCTGTACCTGCTGTCAAAAGTTCATTAAGCGAACCCTTATCTTTTTCTAAATCTGCGGAAAGCCGACTCTTCGTATCAGCATCCTTAATACTGGCAATCTTCTTCTCTAGTTCGCCGATATCGTTGCTCATCGCGGAGATTGTCTTTTGGGTCACTCGCACAGATTTGCCAATTTTAGCTTCCAGCGCTTTTGCAATCTTGTCAGAGGATTGCTCCATCTTGTTGGCGGCTTCCTCCAACTTGCCGGTAAGGTCTTTTTTGTCAGCAACCTTTAAATTTAATCGTAGCTTCTTAGAAATTTCATTAAGGCGTGTCTGAATTTCGCCAATCTCAGATTCATCTAAGTCAAGATTCAACTTCGTCGCAATCTCTACGGTCTGGTCTTTTAACTTTGATGTAATAGAGTCAATATCAACAGTGTTGTTGAGCTTTACATTTATACCAACATCAATATCCCTCTCCAACATCTCAATTTGGTTTGAAACACCCATCAAATTTGTTAGTACCACCTTGACAGGAATCAGCCCAACGCTCGCCCCTGCCGTTTTCAGTTTACCCGGCAAGTCGCTTACATCCGGTTCTACCTTTACCTTAATACTTAAATCTTCTGCCATACTATACCTCCTATGGCCCTCGGCCTTTCTCTTCAACAGTTATTTATAGCTAACTGCTCAAGACAAAGGCCGAAGCCTCTGCCCAAACAAATCATTCAGGAAACTGTTTCTTTATAGCTTTTTTTATTTTTGCATTTGCTCGGCTATTTGACCGCGCTACTTCTTCTTTCGCATTTGTAACAAACGGACGTGGCTTACGCCAATTTGTATAGCGGGATCCCCATGGGTTAGCAATGCCTTTGCCATATCCTTCCAGCAATTTTGCAAATTCAGTCTGGCTGGCTCGGCTGGCTGTATACCCAGGCACACGCGGTCCTTCCAAAGGTGCAACATCCTTAACAGTCAAAACATGATCACGCACGGTACTTTTGATGTTAGTCTCATCATCAATACCGCCGCTGCCGCGCCGTTCATACATTACCGGTTCATAAGCACCAAGCACATCATCTTGCACATGCTTTTTCATGGTGTCCTCAACAACCTGTTTGGCCTCACCTTCTAGTGCAATATTGATACGCCGCTGCATTTCTTTCTGTAATGCTGCAATCGAATTTACGGTTTTCGCCACCCGTAATCACTCCTTCTTCACTACATCCAGAACCACCGGCTCCTTATGCTCCGGCTCTTTCCCCGTCAACCCGGCCTTCTTAGCAATCTCCACAAGCATATCCGGGTCGCTCAAGCTCTTGATGCCGCTGGCGATCTCCTCAAACGCCTCAGCCACACGGTCCAGTGGGTCAGGGTGGGCCACATTGCGGTAAACAACCATATACTCCTCGCGGCGGTTCTTGATCTCTTCCTGGCAAGCCTCATACAAACCAGCGGTTACCTCGGCAATATCCGGGTGTTCTACAATTTCAATGCCGTCACGGCTGTACACAAAATCACAAATGTCATCCTGGTCACCCAGCTTTTCCCATGCCTCCGGTGCAAAATACTTTACAACGGCAGCACGCCACGCATAATCAAACAGCGCAGGTACATGACGGTTCTCAACCTCGCAGGTTCCAACAACACAGTTTACAAAGTCCACGCGCTCCTGCACGGTGATATTTTTCTTGATTTCCATATAACAAACTCCCCTCAATCAGCACTCTTTCCAGTGCTTTCCACTTTTCTTGACCCAGAGCAAATTCTCCTCCGGGTACTTATACAAAAACATCTTGCGTTTCAGTTTGGCCTCTGGTGTTGCCATGCCCTTAACATCAATCACTTCGCTGCGCCCATCCTTATAAATAAGGTAGAAATCGCACACATAAGTAATTGCCCGCACAGCTTTTCCATCGTGCCGGAACCCTGGCTGCAGCACAAACGACTTTTGCAGTTCATATTGCACTATCTCCCCCGCCGCAGCCAGCGGCAGCACAACTTCCCGGTAATATTCCATCTCTGCCTTAGAGTCAAACACGATACCATCGTAAGTTCGGTCCTCCCGGGCAGACACATGATACTTAGACCACACCGAGAATGACCTTCCCGTCAACGATCATGAAGTCGATAGGATCGCCGACATTGTAGTTCAGCCCCTCATCGGGGATCTGATAGCCTCGGCCTTCATACTCAAAACCAAGCGCTCCGGTATGCTCGTTGTGGTACACGACTACACCGCACTTCATTTCGGGCAGTCTCACAACCGGTGCGTTGACCGGTTCAGCATTAAAACTATCGACGGCAACAGGCTCAATCTTAGCCTTCTTGCTTTTGCGTTTAGGTACTGCCACAGCAGCAGCCTCAGCCGCCGCGGCCTCAACAAACTTTACTTCGTCCATTCTTCTCATCTCCAAATCTAAAAATAAACAAGGGAGCTTTTCAGCTCCCCTGCTTATATTCGGGTTTCTTAATCGGTCAAGGAAATTACTCCTCGCCGGTGCCGTCCTCAAAGGTCATCTCGTAGATGTCGCCGTCCTGGTTGGCATAACAGTCAAAGGTGATGGACACAGTGGTCGGATCGCCAGTGTTCTGGAACGCCAGGTTGAAGGTAGCCTGCGGCTGTGCCTTGTAGTAGGCCAGATCGCACATGACCTCTTCCTCATCCTCGGTCTTGAAGGGCATCTCGCCGCGGATCTCAAAAGCCTTCGGGAAGGTGTCAGCGTCGAACTTGATGCTCTGCACGCCCTTGGCCTTCTCCAGGTAGTAGTAAACAACATAGTTCTTGTTCTCGGTAATGCCGGTAGCAGTAACCTTCTTCTCGGCAACATTGGTATCGGAGATAGGTGTGCCGCAGTCGTCACCGGCAGCAAAGACCTGAACAGTGCCGGTCTTGGGGGTCTCGGACAGCGTAATGCCATCGGCAGTACCAGTCAGCTCCTCGCGCTTCAGCACGGTAGCAGTCTTGGCAATGTCCTTACCGGACAGCAGAGCGAACAGCTTGGCGGGCATGATCTGGGTATCGATCTGCAGCGTGCCGGTACGCTCGCCATCAAAGCCAACGCGGTTCGGGGCACCCCAGCCACCCTTAGCATACACACGGTTTGCAGTGAAGTTGGTGGTAGAAACGTTGGCGAAGTCGATCTTCATGTAAGGAACCTTGGTCTTGTAGTCCAGCAGAACGAGGTTCATGACCTCACGGTTAGCCATATTAGGATTCATAGCCATAGTAGTAGCCTCCTGTTTAATTTGTTTGTTTTTATCCATCACGACATCTTCTTAAACCAGCTGTCTATCTGGTGGTCCTTCCCACCCCACACGCTGTAGTTAAAATCAGAAATGTCGTTGACTTGTTTGATTCGTTGGCGGTTAAAAGTGTCATGCACCTGGTACACCGTCAAATCCCAGATGTTAGCCATATTCAAACTGTCGTGATACGTTGCCAAAGCCGAAATAATATTCGCAAGCTCATAGTCCGGGTCAGCTTTCTTGCCGCCACGCTGGTTTTTTTCGTACTCCGCTTTCTTGCGGTAGAACTCTTCAAACTTTTTGCGCGTTCTCTCGTCCTTGTACTTGTGTTCTTTCTTTTCTTTCGGCGGGTCTATGTAAGCGCACTGCAAACAAACATCACATACCAGCGTCCAGTTTTTAGCGTTTATAACACCATCCACTGTAAAAGACCCGGCTTCATCCTTCGCCGGATTCACAAGAAAACACTGGTGCGTTGGCTCATACTCCACTGGCTCTGAAATAAAAAAGCCCAGAGCCGAGATCACATCGGTTCTGGTTCCTTCTTCCAATGTCAGTAATGTAAAAATGTCCAACTGGTCAATTTCTTCCGGCGTGATATTTGGCATTTCCTGCCCGCCGTGTTTCAGCAGCAATTTCAAGCGCTCTACAAAATCCTTCGGCGTCATCAACAACAGCGATAATGCGTATTGATAGGTGTTATACCCCTTTATGCAGATGTCTCTAAGGTGTGGGGAATGGATACGCCCAACTGTTTCTACTTGGAACCCGATTGGGTTTAAAAGCTCAAAGTATGGTACTTTCATTTGCCATTCCTCCGGTTAAAATCCACAGCCTCATAGCAAATGCAGCGTCCGTAATATTTGTTGTTTGGCTTGTAAACATCATCACTGACAAGGTTCAGCTTACCAATGCCAAAATCTTTACTTCCGTTCAACAGCTTATCCACGTCGGCGGCCAGTATATCCACTCTGGTGCCAACCGTCCCCTCTCGTTTATAGCTCTGCATAATTTTTTTGTGGCAATACGCAAATATGTACAGGTACACCCGGTATGCAGTTGTTGTGGGCGCTTTTGCCACCACAGTCTCCATACACAGGTATGTATCTGTCGTTTCGTTCGTGTCATCAACGTACTCGTACTCAAAAATATGGCCGCAAGAGTCCGGATCGTCGCCCAACAACATTTCATCGGTATCAGCATTCTCATCCACAGGGCCAAGTAACACGTCGATAATATCGGGATCATTTGCAAAAATCGACGCTACTTTGTGCTTATACGCACCAAGTTCGTTCAAATTCATGCATCCACCACCTTTATTACCACGCTGTCCTGGCTGTTTCCGTCAGGTGCTTGCACCGTAAGTGTAACCGTGTGCCCATTCAAAGTCTTATCATCAACAGCCGAAACACGGCAGCTGTCTCCATCCACGCGATCCCACATCGTCGAATTGGCAAAATATACCTTTTTATTCAACATGCTCTCGTCTGGCTGAATGGTCCAGACACATCCGGCATAAGGCTTTCCGTCGCGTGTCGCGTGGAACACCTTACCGCGCCCACAAATGCGTACTTTTGCATCCCCTGTGTATTTAATGGCTACATCGCCCGTGTCCGGTGCTTTTTTCGGCTCATTATAGTCACAAAGCATCTTGTTACCATTATCTGTGTCTGGGTTGTACTGGTCTTGTTCAAGGTTCAGTACCAAGAAGCCAGTCTGCTGGTTGTCGCGGTCATAGCGCTCTGTCATACCATCCACACATGTAATACGGTATGTCTTTGGCTGACCGTTGATTTCTTCCAGCATAAGCCGCTTATCTACATCCAAAAGCGCAGATTCCTCATCGTATGGGATCTTCACCTGAAACTCACGGCTGGAAAGTGTCATCAGCTTATTCTCTGACAAGTTCGAGAAATACGGCTTATCCACAACGGCCCAGCGGGTAACGATCTCGCCAGTTTCTACGTCCTGCCACTGAATACTGCGGTTACACAGCTCAATTTTGCCGCGCACCGTAATCTCATCATCAGCATCACGCTCCGTAATCAGCCAATGGCTCTTACTCCACAGCATAATGTGCCCGATCTCAAAATCATCACCCGGCATGGTCCTAATGACCTTCTGATTCGTTACCGTGCTGGAGATAATCTCCATATGGTGCTTGATTCCGTCGATCTCGACCTCTTTATATGCTGGCGAGTCTGGCCCCATTTTGAGCGTGTCGTGCTTTGATTTTTGAATAATACGGTCACGGCGGCTCGTACCGGGTCTGCCCAACATGGCGGCATACATGTCATAGTTCATGTGTACCACCTCACTGTGTCAATCCGGCAATCTCACCGTTTCTAAAGGAATACAAGTTGATCTCGCCGCGCAGGCGGTGCTCCGTCGTAGTCATCAAATCTGTCATTTTTTCCAGCAGGTTCGCCGGGCTGTATAAGCTGAAATCCTTGGTGTTCAAAGCATTCTGCAAGGCATCCGTGTTGTACACAAACGGCTCAACGAAATGAAGTACCATTCCCAGTGCCAAAATATCTTTCTCACGATTTGTCAGTGTGATATTAAACGCCAGGATATCGTCTTCCCTATCCGTTAAGTCTTGCTTGCAAATTTCCTCAAAATCGCCAATCGCCAGCGTCAGCAAATCTTTCTGGTATTCCAACCGTGTGATTGCGTCAAAGTCCAAGAATTCGTAGTTGCGAACCCGGGCACGATAACGCTCAAAAATTTCCTCGTATTTGGTGCCCATAGGTCACACCCCCGTTACTTAATGGTCGTCACTTCCACGGTTTTCTTTGCGGGCTTTTTGGTGTCGAGCTGCACCTCTTCCTCAAGGTCGCAGTTCAGGACCTCATTCAGTGCCTTGATGACATTGCGGCTGTCGATCTTGTCTGCCTTGATAAGCTCTTTTGCTCTCATGCGGATAGAATCCTTCATGCCGCCGCTCATTTTCGCCACATCGCTGCGGATCTTTGCAGCATCCCAGCTGAACACATCATCAAAGTTTTCTGTCGTGAGGGCATTGCGGTAATGCTGTGCAACACCCAGCGCCTTCAGGACATCTGCATCCTCGATCAGAATCCAGTTGTCGCGGAAGAACCGCGGCTGTGAACCGCGCATGGCAACCAGCTCGCCATACTCGATCTCCTGAACCTCGCCAAACTCCTCCCACTCGATCATATATCCTGCCGTGCGGCTGGAAATATAAATCAGGGGGCCATGTACACCGTTTTTGCATTCGACCATAGTGCTATTCGTAATCTTTTTAACTGCCAAAACAATACCTCCAAATATTCACATTAAAAATTCCGGCCAGTTGCCCAGCCGGTTTATATCAGACCCTCTATCTATCAAGAGAACTTGTAAGCGCCAAAGTCACGATCCATGATAATGCCAATGCCGGTGCGCTTCATCAGCAGGAACTCCTGGCTCAGGTCGGCATTCTTCATCGGATCGCCCTGCAGCATGGTAACACTGCCCTCAGTAACACGCTTGATGGGCTTGGTGTTGCCAGCAACAACATACAGGGTGTCGTCAGGCAGAATGAACTTGGTAGAGCCGACCTCGTGACGCTGCTTCATAGCAATCAGCGGGGTGCCAGCCAGCTTGCCAGCATAGCCCATAGCGTACAGGCTCTCCTTGCGGCTGTCAGAACCATCAATGTCAGGGATCTTGCGCAGTGCCTTCTTGGTGCCGATAATCATAGCGGACTCACCGGTAGAAGACTCAACATGCTCGACCAGATCCAGCAGCTTGTCAGCATCCATCGTGCCGGTCTGCATGTACGGGGCCTGAAGGCCAGTGATCATGCTGCCGAAAGCGGCATAAGCACCGTCCAGGTCATGGCGGGTAAAGCTCTGAGAGCACAGACGGATCATGTCATTGAAGTCAACACGGCCAGCCAGCACGCGGTTGATTTCCTCGTAAACCTTGATAGCCTGCAGCTGGGTGGCGATCATGACATCAGAACCACTCTCAAGGCGCTGACGGCGAATGCCCTGCGTACCCTCGGCAACGTCAGCAACGGTCAGCAGGCAATCCTTCTTCGTGTGGAAGATATTGCTGTCGCCCAGTGCCAGATTGCGATCCTCAATAAACTGGGTGAAGAACTCGTCGCCCTTCAGGCCCTCCTCGCTGACCTTCTCAACGACGACCTCGATGATGCTGAACAGGTTGCTGCACTTGCCATCGCGAATTGCCTTCAGGTCGATGGTGGACTTGCCGTTGTTGGCCTCCAGCAGAGCCTTGCGCAGAACTTCCTGGCTGTCAGCAACGCTGTATTCCTTGCCCAGTCGGCCAAAATAGCTATCGACTGCAAGGTTGATGAGCTTGTTATCAATCTCCATAGTAAAACCCTCCTAAATGGAAAGCGCCGCCCAAACAAAATGGACGGCGCGTAAATGTCATGTATTAGTTATTCCTAACCCGTGATTAGAAAGAAACACGGATCTCGAAATACTCGTAGGCACCGTTGCCCCAGCCAGTCTTCTCGACGCTCTCGATCTTACCAAAGGTCTTGTCGTCAGCAGCCTCTTGAACGGCAATCTTGGTAGAATCAGCGGCGAAGCCAACAAACTTGCCCTTCTCAGGAGCCTTGTCGAAAGCCTCAGCAGTAGCGCTGAAATCGTCGCCGTTGTGCAGCACATAGCCGCGGCAGGGCTTGCCAGCCTCATTGACCCACTCAGTCAGATAGTGGGTGCGGGTCTCATCATAGAACAGCTCCTCGCTGGCAATCAGGACCAGATCCTTCGGCTTGGACTCAGCAGTGGGGGCAGTGGCCTTATAGACCTCACGACCCTCGCGCTCGCCCAGAACAACCAGCTGCGCATTGTCGATCGCAACAGGGTTGTCATTCTTGTAAACCTTGACACTCTTCAGCAGAGAGCCATCAGTGGTGCCGGACATAAGATCCAGACGCACAACAGCATGCTTTTCATTAGCCATAGTTAAATTCCTCCGTTTATCGTATTATTTATAGCGTTCAAACAGGTCACCGTATTTGTCCGAGACGGACTGCATCTGGACCCCGCTCACGCCAAAGCGTGCTTTTTCGATCTCACCCTTCTTCTCTTTGGGTGCAACATAACTGAACTCGGCAGTAGCCTTCTTACCCAGCAGCTTATAGCATTCATCCTGCAGGGCAGTAAACTCCATATCCTCATTCTTCTTCAGCTCGGCGTACTCATCGACACCGTCCAGCTGCTTGTCCATAATGGCAAACAGCTTTTCGCGCTTCTCGTTCTCCTCAACCTTCTTAGCCTCGGCCTCAGCAGCAACATAAGCATCATACTTGGGCTGCATCTCGTCGAACTGTGCCTTGACCTCGGAATACTGCGTGCTGAACTTTTCAGCCTCCTCTTTGGCAGCATTTACCTTGTCGCACAGTGCCTCATACAGCACGGGCAACTCAGACTCAGCAGCGCCATCTTCCCAGTCCTCGTACACGACTTTCACGCGCTTTTTACCGTCAAAATCAACCTTGACATTGTCGCCTTCCATGGCAAACGGCAGCGCATAAGTCTTCCAGTCCTGCGTATCAATCACGATCGCACGATTCTCCTGTACGTCCTGCAGCCAGTAGCGGCTGCACTCATCGCCCCATCGGTCAGTGTACTTCTCGCCGGACACAGCGTCGCAAATTTCACTCATACGCTGGTTGTCCGTCAGGGTAAACTGTTCCGCAGGCTCCTGTGCAGGCGCGGCTTCAGGCTCGTTTTTCGGTTCTGCTGCAGCCGCAGACATCTCCTTGCACTTCTCTTCCAGCTCCTCAATGGTAATTTCCTCCAAAGAGAAATCCAGCGTAGAAGCATCGATGCCGTAGGATGCAAGAATCTCATTTTTCTTCTCCAAAACACCTTCTCCTTTCGCAAAGTTATCTATCTCAGCCTCCTTGGAGGATTGAGAACCTTGTAATGCTGTGTATTCGTCCAGCTTTTCTTTGATCTGGCTTGCCAGCGTAACAGCGCTGAAATTTGCCACCACATCGCTGCCGACCATCGCCGGTTTAATACGTGGATCAGTCGTAGACAGAATGCAGCAACCATCAAATGCAAAATTTTTCACGACATAATAGCCGCGGTCATCTACATCTCCCTCCAGCGCCGTAATCTCCATGCTCTGCGCCTTTACGCCATCACGCTCAAAGATCTCGCAGGAATCATCGAACTTGGTCCACAGCAGACCATCTACGCGCAGATAATCGCGCATCGTTCCTGTTCCGTCATCCCGGCTCACCCACCGGGCATTGCAACTCTCCGGAATCACGCCATAGGCGCTGCCGGAGTATACATATTGAATGCCGTCCTCGTCAATTTTCAGCTCGTGCTCGTGCCCCTTAAAATCAAGGTCGCCCGCCTTGCTTTCCTCAATATATCCAAGAATCGGCGTGTTTTTAATGCTTTCCAATGCCGTGTCCACCACCTCTTTTGAGAAAGTGGAACCATTCAAGTTGTCGCCGGTGTGCAAAACATCAATCGTTACATTGATAAATCGCGTATCTTTACCGTTGACTTCTCCTGTTTTCTCAAAGGTGACAGGCAGGCGATTCAGTAGGTTTCCCATATCGCACACCCCGCAAATCAAAAAGATGCCCGCGACAAGCACAGGCAATCAGTAGTAGTTTCGTTTTTGCCTTTCTTTTACATATTCCTTCAGAGCGGCAATTTCCTCGTCAGATAAAGCATACACATACACGGTGTGCCCGCTGCAATCCTTTTCCTTGCGCAGCAGCACGGCTTTGCTCAGGCTCAGATGAACAGCCAGTTCACGCCCTCGTATCTTTACCTCTTTCATATATCATCACCCCGCAGAATTTGCATTGCTGTCATTCTCAGCTGTAATCTCGCCTGCGTCGCTCAGGTCTTTGCCCTTGCTTGCATTTGTTGGTCTGCCGCCCTCACCATCAGAGTCTTTGCCCTGCGTGTTAGAGCTTTTAAGCGGAATTTCCAGCTTATCAAGGCCAAGCATTTCATTCTCAAGGTACAGCATGTTTTCCATATCACTGGGGCTGTAACCATTGGTGGCCATAATAGCACTGCGCACCGGTAATCCATACTGACCGTCCTTTACAAACTGATCATGCATCTCCTGCCGGTTAAAATATGTAACATCCAAAATATTCACTTTGAACTTATATGCCGTCGAAACACTCTTTAATTTGCGGTTGATCCAGCGCTCAATTTGGCGCATCACCGTAAATACAATCATCTGGTCGTTGATAGTTGACCATTTGACCGATGTAGCCGAATCTTTATTACCGCCACCAAACAAAATACTGTTGACACCGGCCTGTGTCCACATGGATGCCTCAGCTTTTTCTACATCATCGCTGCCACTCACAGCGCCGCTCTTTTCAAAATTCCAGCTGGAAACCTTCATGGGTGACATAAACGCACCAATATTTTCCGGCAGAACATTACACAGCATGTCGTAGAAGTCCCTGCACAGGTCATAATCGATCAGGAATGTGCCATCATCGCCGGTTGGTATCTCCAGGGCCAGAGCCTTGTAATTGTTGACCTCGCTTGCATTTTTGCTGATAGCGCGGTAGTCCTCAATATCTGCCAATGCGCTGAACAGGCTCACAAACGGCGGGATAGGAATATGCGTCTGCTCGTTAATTTTGATACAAACGGTGTTGTCACTGCTCAATTCCTGCCATTTCAAGCTGGAATCTTTTACGTATGCATTGTACATCGTCGTGAATTCCGGCGGAAAATTCGGCAGCCGTTCACTGTTCGCATCAAAATAACTAAAGTTAAAGGCAAAATTATACACGCCGTCCTCAATGCTGGAAATCTTGCAATAGTCCGGATCCAGCTGCTGGAATGTATAGCTGTCATTCGTTTCCCACGCATAACCGTAGTACACATCATCACGAAATGCCACCGTCAGCGCTCGCGTAAACTCGTGCCGGATATTCATTTTCTCCAGCTCATTGATGACTGCATAGTACCCCTTCTTGAACTTGTTCAGGTTCACGCTCTTAGTCCTGTCAACGCCATACGGCACAACAATATAGCTGAACGTAGACATACTCGCAAAATACTGGATCAGTCTGCGGTAATAGTTCGATATATTATAAAGGTACTGGCTCATCTGGCGTAGCTGCGTCTCGTAGTTCGCCGGGTTGCCAAGATAGGTCACGATCTGGGATTTTGTGTACTTACGGTACGTAGGTGCATAATCCTTGTTATTTTCAAGGTCTCGGACTTTGATTTGTGAAATATTTGCATAGCGGAGCTTGTCCATAAACTCCGTCATAGATACATAGTCGCGCTTGCCATCCGGGGTCATCACGGCCACTTTTTTCTGCGTTGAATCAATAGTCAAATGTACCCCTCCTTCTGGCAGGTGCTCTAAAGTTTATTTCAATTTTCTTTGTCTTAGCGTAATTCTTTGCCATGCTGCGCTCAACCTGCATTGCTATGTAGTAGTTATAACTAACCGAGCTGTAACGGTCCTTGCGTGCTCCGGGTTTTTCATGTACACGGATCAGGTTGTTTGTCGCCTCATAATCAAGGTTGACCAGCTCGTTGACCATCAGCCCTGTATTGATAAACGGTAGCTGTAAAGCGGTACGCTCTGTTGGCGTCATCTTGTCATAGCCCTTGAACTGCGCACGCAGCAGCTCCTCGCAATCGTACTCGGAATCAAGGAACCGGATACGCCCCTGCTGAATACCGCTTCGCAGTGCAATCGTCACATCATTGTTGAACTGTGCGCTGCCCATAATAGCCCAAATCACCTTGGGTGCGGTCTTATCTGGGCATCTGTCCTGGAAATCAGTGTTATTGCAGCAGTTCAGCGGCGGGAATATCTCTCCGCTCTCCGGGTCATAACACTCATGCATCAACAGATCCATGATCGGGGCACCAAGGCCCTTGGCGTCAATACCGATGTAGTCGCAGTCAAACCATTTAAAATAACGGCGCAGTTTTAACACAAGGTCCTGTGTGATGATACCTTCACAGTTTTCCGTATATACCATGTTGCTGGTATATCGTCCACTGTTGCTCGGTATCATGTTGTTTAAGAAAATACTCGTTGCGTCGTTATCGCTGTGTTTAGAACTCATCAGAGCAATATCTACCGTCAAAATACGCTTCTCCCCAGGCTTCTTCTTTGGCGGTTCAATAGATCTGCCTGCCAAAATAGTGCCCGGTGCATAAAATGCTTGCTTCAGATTGCGTACTTTATTGATATCTTCAAAGCTGAACAGCCCGCCATCGGTCACGCCGATAAACATGGCTTCCATCTCCATACGGAACTTAATGTCGCTGAACGAAGATTCGGACATCTCATCCTCTACCTGCTCCAGAGACAACATACCCTCTTTTACAGGCATCTGATACGGGAACCGGAAGCAGAAATATTTTTTGTCTGTGGCGTACATATTATAGAAATAGTCCTGGCACAACTGCCACGACCAATGCGATTGAAACCATGCTGAACTCAAGTACATTTCAATAGGTCGCTCCAGCAAATGTTTGTACTGCTTCTTCCGTAAATAACCAGGCTGGCGTGCAACCGTAAGGAAACGACGCAGGACCAGATCAATGACATCCTTGTCGATCATACGGAACTCGTCGCAGACCAGAATCGTAGCACGATGTCCGCGGGAGGTATCGCTCGCTGTAACAACTTCGATAAAGCTGCCATTACGGAATGTAATCTCAGCCTTACTTTGATTGATAACAACATCTTTTATCTCACTGCGCAATAGCGGCGACATTGGCATAAGTTCCTTGGTTATCTTTTCAAGAACCTGCGCACCTTGACTTCGAACCTTTGCGCAAACCACTATTTTGCTGTGCGGATAAAGAATCGCCTTATAAACAATAAATACGGCAGTTAGAAAAGTCTTTCCTAGCACATTGTTATCCTACCGGCTTTTTATCCGGCAGTTCTTATGGTTTCCCATAAGGTCAGCATACATTTTCATCCATGTAGGATGTCGGACACTCGTGGGCAGATTATATTCTATCTATGATAGGGTCACTGCCTATGCGTTACAATGCTGTACTTTATTAAAGGTACAGTTATCTCGGTATCAGCATTATCAGCCTTTACCGATTTTGCCCGATGCGATCAAGCAGATTTCTCCACCTGTGGGCCTAAATCGACCACGACTTCCAATGAAGCAGAAATTCGTCGCCAGATTCATCATAAAAAGCAAGACGACCTGGAACGGATGTAACTCTAAGTTTAAATAGTCCTTGCAGAATCGGTGCGGGTTCGCTCTGTAAAAAGAGCACCACTTCGCCACCGCATTCATGATTTGCGTAGCCTTGTCATTTGCAACTTCTTCTGCAGTTCTTTTCTGGGCCATAACCTACCACCTCACTTTGCAGCTTCGGCGGCCTCATCAGGCCCATCGTCGTTCATGTAATATTCAGGTTTGTGCGCGGTATACCGTTCCATTTCAGCGTCATATTCCTCTTTATAAGGGTTCTTCAGCTTAAACAGTTCGCACAATGCCCCAACCACCCACACACGGAAATAGTGTCCTATACCGTCCACGTCCTTCCACGCCGGGTCAGGCTCCGGGATCGGATCTGTCCTCTCCCACTTTTCAATCAGTGTGCCAAAGGTGTTTGCCTCGGCCAGCGCGTTATCATTTGTCTGGTTAGGCTTGATATTAGCTGAACCCAGTAAGCTCTGCAGGTTGTCATTGGCCGTTTTAATGTCCTTGACATCGCCACTCTTGGCCGCACGCTCACAGGCAAGCTCACCAATGCAGATATTCTTGAACAGTACCTCCTGCGCTTTTGTCTTGCATTCATACCGCGTTGTCCAATCTTTGTACTCTCTATCCAGGAACAGATACTCCTGATCCTTCATAGATGTTCCCCAAAAATCAAGCATACGCTGGCTGACACGTCCCTTGGCATCTACGGCTTGGGAGTTATCATCAACCTCATTGATGATGCGGCCATTAACTTCTTCCAGGTAATCGTCAAATGTTTTGTTGCGGTACTGTACAATGTTCAGCTGCTTGACCCATGCAGCCATGCGGGTAAGATTCGCTGCACGATTTGCCGTAGATCTGAAAATTTTGTCGTTGTAATACATATCAAACCGCATACAAACGCGCTTTGCAGCATCTTCTTCGTTGCCAAGCGTTTTGCAATAATGGTCGTACAACTTATCAACACAACTCTTGCAACTCGGCATAAAGTGATTATTCCCTGCCCACAGCTGACTTTGGCTCGGATAAAAGTTATCCTTTTGACGTGTAAATTTCTTATGACACGTCACACAGAAAAACACTTCCGGCTGGTCCTCCTCCGCCATAATACGCTGGATTCGAGCCTGCGCCTCTGCGTGCTCTCGTAAAATCGTCGCTTTGTTTTTAGCGCCTTTGGGTCGTCCCATTACGGATCACCCACCTTGTTTTCTGTTGGGTTACCGTCCTCGTCAAAATCAGCAAACTGATTACGACCGCCGTTACTCCAATAGTTCACAATCGCCAGCAGCTTTGGTGTCCGCTTAAACACACAAAACGGTGCGCCGGTAATATCGTTCACCTCGCGCTTCTCGTAGCTAAGTCCATACGCCTTCAAAAAGTTTGTCAGGCGGCTGGAATAGCTGCAAAAAAACTCAGGCTGCTTCTTAACGTTCTCCTCCAAAAACTCACTTCCCTTCCCTTTAAAAATACCGCTGCGTTAATCCAGCTTTACATCATATGCGCAGTCCAGCCCTAGGTCATTGACGACCAAAACTGTCTGCTCCGGTTTATTCTTCAATCGCTTATCCATACAATAATTGTCGGGACCATCCACGCAGCCGCTCTCGTAGACCTTCGTGTCGTACACGGTGGTCAGGCCATTAGTATGTCGGTGCCCCATCAAAACAATATCGGGCTTTACACCCGTCATCATCGTGATATTATTGACTACTACTGTGGGAGTATCCTTGTCACCATGCACAGCAAATACCTCAAGCGTGCGCACTCCAAATCGAACCATTGAGCCGTCATAATCTGCATCACATACGTGTACGTTGTTAATCTGCGCACATTTTGCCTGTACGTAGTAGCTCACAAGCCTGTCCAGATACTCTCCGTGCTGGTTGTCTTCTTTATTCGGGAATACGCGGCTGTGGTTACCCGGTACGCTGTATACCTCAACGTCGAGGAACAGCTTCGCCATTTCTGCCACAAACCAGCTCACAGCCTCGCTGGCAGAAATAACCTGGTCGATCACGTTTTCGTTGTTTTCTAGGCGGCTGTTCACATGGATCGCGCCATTGACCATATCGCCGCCCAGCACTACATAGCACTTTTTGGCGTTATGCCGCCGCCAGATCTCTGTAACCTTGCCAGCATATTTACGCAGACGATACATCATAATCTGCTGATTATACTGGTTGCAGTAGTTGGAAATCTGAATCCCGGCGTGCAGATCAGTCAAATGAACGATCAAGTCACAATCGCCCTGTCCGACACACTGCAGTACATCCAGACGCTCGTACTCAGCTGGGTCATAGGCATCAATGCGGCGCTCGATCAACTCACGCATACTCTCACCACGCGCTTTTGCACGAAGCAGCCGACTGACCTCATTACGCTCATCACGCATCTTGACCCGCGCCTTCTCCAGCTCACGCCGCTCTTCGCGGATGCTTTCCAGCAGCTCTTCCGTGCTGGCTGTATCGACCTCGCTCACCTGCTGCAGATCCTGGTATGCTTTCCATGTCTTGCGGTAAGCGCACTCGCCCTTATCCCAGCCAAGCGTTGTGTTGATGACATTTGCAACATCAGTCCATGTACCAATTTCATCCTTACTGCGGCAAACACGGTACACATACTGCGCGTCCGTCTCACAGCTCAATTTCGGCCAATCGTTCATGCAACCACCTCGTCACCCAAAGTACGGGCGGTACGGCGGCGTTCATCAAGCTCCATCTCCTCCAGCGCCTGCTGCGCGTCAACATTATTAACAAGCGCTTTCAGCACATCTCTGGTCTCGTCAACCATGGTCTTATGCACGGTCGTAACCATGTGCGCACTGGGGAACTTCTCACGGATCATCTTGGCCTCTGCCTTAGAAATAGTAATCATACAAACATCGCTCCTTAAAAACCTTTTAAAATCGGACAAAACAAAAGCCCGCCCAAAGCCGAAGCCCTGGGCGGGATAAAGTCATCAGTCCTTAATCGTTGTAAACCGCCTTATTTTAAAAGCGTTACATCGTAGAATGCCGCTGTCTGTATTTGCGTACTCTTTCTCTTGTCTGTTCTCTTTTTATGATCTTGGCGCAATCATCACAATACTTTGTCATGTTACCTCTTGCCGTAAACGCACAGCCGCAGCTCATGCAGAACCGTATGTTTTTCAACCCCACCGTTTGATACAGAGCATACAGGTTCAGCCGATTTGTGTCCGGCGTAACAACCATCTCGTATACAACTTCATTATTCTTCAAATCATAATTCTCGTAGGTATAATAACAGCCAACCTTCTTCGCAGTATGTTCGCTGTCCGTCCGCAGCAGGATGCCGTACTCATCGCTCACCGTCTCCATCCCTATCGGCGCGTGATAAGTCTCGTACCACTTCCCCTTTCTGATGGTTACATCATGCAGGTGCGATTCAAAACAGCTGCAAAACCGCTTGATCTTAAACTCGGTCGTCAAATCTATCGTGTCCATATGTAAAATCCTACACATCATCACAACGCCAAACAGGCAAAGTTGCTCTTTCTGCTTCAGATTGTGTGTCTCAATTTGTGTCATGATCCATTCAAGGTCTTGTTTATATACTTTTATACTGTCAATCTGTAATAACTCACATGTCTTCGTTCCACAGGTCTCAAAATGTCTTACAAGGTCATATCTGTCGTAGTTCAAATTCAAACTGTTGTCAAACATCGTAAGGTACATATCAGCGCATTTGTCAGGCGTCATTCCGCTGCGCCCAATTACACGCTTCAACGCACGGTTTCCCAAATCATTCTTCTTGTAATTATCAAGCAGCATCTTCTCGTTACAGTAAAAATCATAAAACATCGCAATCACCTCCCGGTACAAGCTCTGCATCAATATACTCTACCGGGATGTCGCTTTCTACAGGGGCCAGCGTATAACGCTTTCCAAGGTACTCGTATTCGCCGTCATCGCACTCCTGCGGAAGGCAGATGTTTACCTGTTTGATGTTCTCTACTACACCCTTACCGGCCATCTGCCACATGAACTTTTTGTTGCGGCTCTTATACTTGTCATAGCACAACACTACACAGATGTTTGCAAGCTCACGCACATCTGGAACGATCTGCTGGCACCGGCTGCGGTAAATGTTGTAGTAATACTGCCAGTTTACCTCAAAATTCGTAGCGATCTCTTTCGTAATATTCTGTTCTCTCAAAATATCTTTGTACGTTTCGTAGTGTCTGCACTGGTGATTCAGCTCCGCCAAATCTCTGCACAGCTTGTAAAATTCGCAAAATATCAACTCAATAGCGTCAAAGTGTTCCTGGTCATACCCAATCTCTTCATCAAACATGATCATCCAGTCAAACTTTTTCATGCGCCGTTTGCGGATCGTGTTTTCCCAGCGCTCAAGCTCAAAGCACAGCATGTTCATGTTGGAGTGGGCACAACTCAGTTTTTTCATCCGCTTGTAGTACGGGCTTGCGTACTTCATAAAATACGGCAGCGGACGACCGTATTTCGCAATATTGCGGGGCACCGGGTAAAGCACTCCCGTCTTCGCGAAATCTATGGCCTTTAGTAATATCCTATGTCACCACAGGGCTTAGACTATCTCTTCCGCATTTCTGCGGCCGTGCGCTTCGACCGGGCTACCAACTCCGGCCTACATAGCTACATTCATCGCTATTAGTCGTTACGCCTTCCTCTTGCGAGGCTTGGCACGGTATTGTCTCCTACCCAAGAGAGTTTCACCGTTAGCCGCCATAAAGACGACACCGCTGGTAAGGCGTTCACACGGTTTTACAACGGCAAGGCTGTTTACCGTTGACCACAGACAGCAGATCAACATATCCCTCATATCGCTTTTTCTGCTCCTGTGTTTTTGGCGCTTTGTTGTGATATGCACTTGCATAGTTGCTTATCTCTCCAATGGAGCTACGTAAGCTACGAATAATACAGTTTGTTCTGTTCTGGATGCTGTATTCTTCCTTCAATGCAGTGACCTTGTCCTCAACATCAATGACTACAGAAGCGTTGCGATCAACACCGCTCATAATTACAGGGTCATTAACGATCAATGTAAGATCACCGTCATACGTACCTACGTTATATTTTGCGTAGGTGCTGACTATATCTTCTGCCGTTTTCGGCAGCGGTGCGCTCCCAGCCGCGTATCAATAGCGACCGTACTCCGGTACACTCATCCCGGATAGTCGATGCACTCCTTGCGAAGCACAGGATTCTCCCCTGCGGGCATTCCCTGTTAGCAGCCGTTAGGCCACACCCCTGATGAAGGGTTCACACCGTTCCAAATGCTGTGTTACCACAGCCCCGAACCATGACTGATCCGCCCCATTTAATCGCTGCGGCGTGATACTTTTGCAGTTTACAATCGCCGTGTTGACCAAATGTCCACAATACTTCTCCAGAAGTTCGTTCGTTGTTCCTTTTAAAATAACATGTTCACTCTTGCAAATATGTGGGTTCCGCTCTAACAATCGCTCACCAAGCATGGTTCCTGTTCTGTCAAAGCAGAAGAATTCATCCGCCTCCAGCGCTCCCTTTAAGGGCAACCCGCCGATGTGTTCCATCAGCATAATCAAATCAGGAGTTAATGTTTTGAAAGTTGATTTAGTCCAAAGCTTTCCACACTTCATATCATCGCGGTACTTCCCAAGTAAGTTCACAATGTAATTCCGCACGCCGTCCTCGTTCATCATCTCCGGGTTTTTGAGAATGGCTGCGCAGTAGTCGTTCAACGCCTTATGCTTATCAGCGTACATGCCAAGAAAACAGTATGTATAAATCGGGTCGCCGTCTGTGATCTTTTCAAACCAGTTGATGCTGTCATCTGCGATGGAACGGAACTTGTCATACGGCAAGTCCAAATCCTGCAAAATCTGGTAGTTTGCCCGCGTCATAAGCGGCTCCGTATCAGCATCGAAGTTCCACTTGGCAATACCAAAACAATGGTTGTACTTCTTGAACTGATACCAATACTCCTCCCAGTCCGCAATCGTGCCGGTCTTGTTGAAGTATGAGTATCCTTTGTACTGCCCCTCCGTCAAAATCATCAGCGGTTCTGCGCCCGGGCTTACATCATGCTGCACGCCCCAGATATCTGTAATGAACCGCACGCCGCGCTCTGCAAAAAAAGTCTCATAGTCAACACTATGGACCACGCCTTTCATCAGAGGGAGCCTGATGACAGCGCTTGTAATAGGTGTGTCACTGCCAATCCTACGGCGAACTTCCTCCATAATTTTTGGATGTGCAATGCCGCAGCCGTCAAATGCGTTGATGGTAATGTCGCGGACACCTTCCGTGATGTCCTTCTGTGTCCAATCACGCTCTGCACCGGTGTTCTTATCCTTGAACTTGATCTTTTTATCATACACATACTTGATGTGCTGGTCTTTGATGGTCAAAAAACAGTCAGGTACAACGACAATATTCGGCACCCAGCCCTCAATACAATGGCAACTGGAGAAGCAGAGGCCACGATAACCAGAATACTTCGATATAACGCACTTATCAAAAGTTATTCCCATCGTGATACGCTTATCCAACTCCTTGGCAATCCGTCTGTCAACAAAACTCAGGATACCCTGCCGTACCATGCTGGCACTGCGCTCACTCACCACAAATTCCTGCTTGCCAACCTTGAACCCGTGGTGGATCAGCCGCGTCATCTCTTTCTTTTTGTTCTGTCCGCCCACACAGTTCACAAACACCACAAAGCGGTTGAACTTATCGGTCTCATATGTAATCAGCCGTACCTGCCGGAAAAGCATGTTGTCTCCCTGTTTTACCTGAAAGCGCTTTTCCTCATCCGGGTCAAGCTGGATGTTAAAGTTGTTGCTTATAATAAAGGAAAGCGGAAATTTCCGTACTACATACAACGGGGGTGCAAACATTACTCGTCCCCCTTTCCATTGTCGTTCTCGTCCGGGTCTACCTGCTCCAGCTTCAGCGCTCCATTGTCAAAGCACCAGCGGTACACAACAGCCCACGCAAGACCTGTCACCAACGGCACGCCAACAAACAACGCCAGCGCGAACAGCCAATTCACCCCCAATCCCACGGCCACGACCGCTGCAATCGCACATATAGCCCACACGATCTTCTTGAATATGTCCCACGCATCCAGCGCGGCCTGCATCAAAATCAGTTTCGTCTCTGCACGCTTAATATCCAAACAGCGTACCTCCTTTGTTTTATACAATTTGTAATATGCGTTAAGTCTAACCCTCACACACGCATACCGCATCACCTACCTTTCCTGCCCGCCACAGCGGTTCTATTTATATCATCGCCCCGTTGGGCGTTAGTTCGTTAGAAAATGTCGTTACTTGCGAAAAGCATCGGGTCATCGGGGACTATATCAAGAACCTGATCCATATTACGCTCATGGTTTGTCCTTATTGCTTTTGCTACAGTCGGCGTCCATCCGGGCTTATACCATGATTTTCCCGGGTCTTCATCCTCAAGAATTAACTCAACTTGTTCTGTCAACTCTTCTGCTTTTATATTTGTACAAAGTATAGGAAAAACAATTATTGCAGTGACGAAATTTTTCCTTTTATCGTCGTTTTCCGTGCGTTTGCAATATGTGGTGACAACCAAACCTAAAGATCTAAGTTCTTTTATACTTTCTTTCATGGTTGTTCTCGACACGTTCAACAAATTCATAACAGTACCATAATATCCAACAAACACTGGTGCTTTGACATCTTTGTGAACATTGCCCCAAAAGCCAGCATACATTTTTAATGCGATATAAATACGTAATATCGTCGATCTCGAATATCCTTTGCCACCAGATGAACATAACAAATCCCATAGGACTTTAAATTCATTAAGCTCAATGCACGCTAACATATTTTTGCCGTTTATCGCATGTTCCTTGGCTTTCGCAACAATATCATCGGTAAAATCAAATCCAAAAATCATTTTTGGGTCGTCTGATCTTCCATAAAATTTTACATATCCATATTCCTCTAAACTGTCAAGCGCCCTGTTGACAGCCGTATAATGCCTAGCTCTTAAATCGTTGTTGTTAAAAAATGCAGCGTTCTTACACAAATCAATTACAGATGTCTTTCTCCGCGTCCACTCTAACCCGTTCATATCGGCCATCATATATAGAGCAAGATACACAGAGACAAGACATGGCGATGATTTCTGTAATAAATGAGCTGGAATAAAAATCTTAATTTTGTCTGAATAATTTTTTTGTAGATACATCAATACCTCCGTTTTTTTATGGCATCATTCTTCTGTTGACCTGACGCCAACGTTCAATACAAAATGCGCCTAAAAATCATCGTCGGATTTTTGCTGAATACGGCACATAATCTGCCATAATCATCGTCGGGTTTTGGTAGAATATACCCCTGTTTTCAGCAAAAACCCGCTCACTTATATTTCATAGTGCTATCTTTATCGGACTCGGTTTTTGTCCAGTCACCTCCGCGTTCTGGTCCCATGTCAGTATAGGTCCCAGAAGCTCCGGGTCCTGTCCAAAAACCTCGTCCTCAGCGGCGTTCTCACGCCTTGTTGCGCCGGGCTTGTGTTGCGTGTGACCCTTGACTTTGTTAGTGTTGGCATTTACTCCTCAGGGTTTTTCTATGCAAGGCGTATAGTGCGTAAAGGTGTTTGCGTGCGCGTTGACCTTATTGACTTATTACGCCATTACTTCCTCCTGCCCCTTGTTCGGTCCTGCGCATCGTTCTCTTTGGTCACGATGCTTGTCCCGGCGTCGTCCTTGTGCTTTATAAATTGTGGCACAAGCACTCCGCACACAGGTGATCTTGTCAGGGCTGAAATGTGGGGCTTGTTCCCGCCTTTGCATGGATTGTTGCCTTGCCCTTAATACACAATAACTACATCTGTCATACCTCTTCTAAAGCGCCCGATCTGTGCCCCTGGAACCTGTGTTGTCCAAATATCTGCGACTTCAACAGTGTCATGGTTCTTGTCATATACGCACATAATGTCGTCCTTGTGCTCGTCTGGCACAGCCTCATAAAATTCTCGAATCGTCATGTTATCACTTCCTTGCTACGCATATTCTAAGCCCTTGATACAGCCCCTCTGCGGCGTTCTTATCGCACCTGCCACAAAGTTATTGTCCCGTCCACAAACAGGCTCTGGCTGTACTCCTCGCCGTCCAGCACGATGTATTTCTTCCCGTCAATATCCTTGTGCGATCCAAGGCACGGCACAACACGCTTGTCAAGGCCATCAATAGTCGGTGCTGACACGATCACATTGTCCCCGTGTAACCCACAAACCTCGGTCTCTGTAAGCTCGTGCAGCTGGAACGACATGCATGGGAGAGCGTTGATCGCATCAATCATGTGTTCCCAGTCGTTGTGCTCCTGTACCTGTGCTGGGTCGTCCTCACACCACACCATAGGCTCCTCTCCCAGCGCCTCCAGTGCATCTATACGGCGAATAATTTCATCATTTGACATAGTTATCACATCTCCTCAAAAAGGCTACAGGCGGCTCTACGGGCGTGCTATTACGTCTAAGCATATTGGCATCCAAAAATTCAACAGTTCATCATATGTATCACAAGGCCAGCATCCACGGTGGGCCAATTTGTGCTTCTTCATGCGGTCACTCAAAACTTGACCTTGTTCGTTTTTCCCCAAACTGACTATATATTCCGCCTCGTTCCGGCTCAACCCAGCTGCCATCATCAACTTGATATATCTCTTGCGTGTCATCATTATCCTCTCTTTAAAAATCGGCTCTAACGCCCTCTCCGGGCTTGTCACTTGGGTACAGCTCTCGGAGACGCATCATGTTATCATACGCTTTTACATATGTACTATATGGCCAGCAACCACGATGCGACACAATTTTCTTCCAGCGCCTCTCATCAAACGTCTTACTTGACCTGTTTGGTTTGCATTCGTCAATCCCAAGCCCGGCGGTATTTCCAGCGTTATTACGGCTCCAACCGTTTGCCATCAATAGCTTGATATATCTCTTCCGTGTCATCGCTATCTCTCCTTATTACAGTTTGTATTTTTCCTGCTGCTCTTTTTGCCACGCCTTAATCTCGGAAATTTCTTTGTCAAGAATGGCTTCTGTTTCAGCCTCTTCCAAAAAGAACGGGTCGCGGTCCAGCGGAATGCTCTGCAGCAGCTGCCAGAAGCGGTAGTCCGGTTTCAACTCCCACAGCTCCGCCAGCTTGCTCAAAAACGGCCAGATTCTCTTAGGATCACGCATTATAGTCCTCCTCTAGCTCATATACATCGGTAATATCTAAATCATCGTCACCAGCACACGACGGGTTATCCAAGTATCTATCCACTGCTTCTTCCTCGCTGTCTGCTTCTACATCAGCATAGCCGCGATACCAAATTCGATAAAATTTCATAAATTATGGCAAGAAGACCCGCGACTTTAGTCGTGGGTTATTGACCAATATTTTGCACCTCCAGCGCATTAGCATATGTCTCAACCGCGCAGTTTATAGGATTGTAAATATGACGCAGATACATTTTTATTTTAAGTACGGCATAATCGCAATTCCCATCTTTGTCTGCATCAACGCAGCACTCAGAGATGATTTTTATAAGCCTGTCCTCTTCTTTGATGATATCTATGAGCTTATCTTTCGGGAAGTTCTTCAGCTTCTTATATTCATTGCTTGTCATCTTCACACACCTCCAGCCATTCATCGATCTCTGTCCGTAGCGCCTTTAGGTTTTCTACACATTCGTCATGCACCTTGCGTACACTGTACATCTGCAAACGCGGGTCAAGTTTCTTGGCATCTTCAGCCGCAAACATAAGCTCCTGCATCATCACATCAGCCATCTGCCAATAAAAATCTACAGAGTTCAAACATTCTTCGTCGTAATTAGTTTCGCCAACAGGCCGGGTGCTATGAACGGTTTTGTCTATACGTTCATACCATGCCACAACCAGCTTGCAGTTCTGGCGCTCATTATAAGATAGTATATGCTCACTCATCGTTGTCACCTCCTAATATCATTTCACGCAACGCCTCAGATGTCAGCGTCCCGCGCTCCATATCAATCTTGGCAGATAGCCACTCGCTATTAAGGTCATATCGATTCAGCACATCAAGATTGTAACGTACATCTTTAAACAGTTCGTAAGCGTCCTCGCATTTAGATTCACGCACACAGATCTCGCTGATAATATCCAGCGCATACTTATAATCCTCAATCAGTTTGACCAGCTGGTCCTTGCTCAATGACTGCAAACGAAGTCTCTGGCTATTTGTCATTTTTACTCACCTACAAAAATGTATTGGTCAACATACTTGCGGTCTTCGCCCTTCAGGATTGGCATATTAGTATCAAGTACCCACTGCCCATCCTTGTTGATACAGGCTGTGCCACGCTTGCATGTGGTAGGATAATTATTCCAGTTGATGTTAAATTGCTCCATAAGCATGTCCTGAATGTCGTTGCATTTCTTCCCCTCCAGCTGTTTGTGTGAGAAATATGCTTGCCCTACCATCTGGATGGAATTGCGTGTCGCATCAAGCTGACGCCAGTAGATAAGGTTACAAACTTCTTCCTTTGGGATATTGAAGCAGCGAGCATCGAACATAGCACCTTTATTGGCGGCAGTCATCATCTTTGCAACATACTCGTTATGAGCAATTTGTACATCCATAGATTGTGGCGTAAGACTACTTTTCCATGCAGAATCTTCGTCCCAGATAGACATTCTGAAGAATTTATTGAACGCCATCGTTGCCATACTGGCGGACACACTACATAGCTTCTGAACTTCGTAATCGAACCAAGCATCCGTGGTAAGTGTCTGGTAGTCAATCAGGATCAGCGTGATTTCATCGGACTGTGTATAGCCAAATACGCATCCTTGGATATTCTTACACAGGTACATCATGGTTTCCTGCATAGATTTCATTAGGATCATGTCAAAAGGCTTCTGAAAGCCCCGTGTGAAGGTGTGGAACGACTTGCCGTCTACCCTAATCGCGACTGGCGTTCGGCGCATTAACTTTGTTTTAGGAACTGCCTCGTAATACTCTTTCATACGAGTGCCCATGGAATCATTAAAGCTCATAATATTCTCCCCTCCGCTTTTTTCATCAGCACCCAGATTGCGCATTTGCCATAATAGTCGTTGTACCAAGTGCAATTCGGGCTGCATTCCCGTTGTCTCATTGTTGGGGCGTCATACTTTAGCGGGCAAACATTACCTTCTAAATCTTTGTTAAAATCAAACATTTGGTTTCTCTGGCTCCTTCCCTACTTCGGCGCAGAAATCGAGATAGTCATCGATTGCATCCCGCGCCACTTTGTCAATATTTGTAAACTTCTTTGTATGAAAGTTCACAAGGTCGCTGATGTCGTCAATTTTTCCGTACCAAATGTGGTCCTTTGGATCATATTTGACAGTGCAACCGTATCCTTTATAGATGTAAAAATATTGGCTATACCAATCCCATAGGTCGTTGTAGCTTGTAAAGAGTGCTCCGTCAATCATGTATTTGCGTTTGGAGAACATTTCGCCACAAATTTCGTATGTAACAATTTTGTTAAAGACATTGCGTTTATAACCAATGCTCATCATAAGCTTCTTGTATCGTTTACGGGTCATATACGTCACTCCTTGGTTGGCGGCGCTGGTAGTTCTGTCCATGCGAGGACTTTTGCGTTAGTTCCGTGCGTAGGCTCACCGCCCCATTGGCCATTGAAAAAATATCCACGATCCATTGTGCGGTACATGCAGTTGTAGTTACCATAGCGGAACTATTCGTAGTAGCACAGATATTCTCCGTTTTCTGTTGGCGGGTCATTCTGTGCATCGTGCCAAACAGTCGCTTTAGACTCCTCAATAGCGTCCAGCTTTTCTAACGCATCCCGGATTACCTTGACGGCGTTCTGGTAACAGTCGTATTCGTGGCAGTGGCTCCTGTCCATCCCCAATCTACAATCGCAGCAAAAGCCGTATTTTATGGCGATGTTAAAGGCTCGTTCGTAGGTTTTGTTAGTCATTGTGTGTCTCCTTTGGCGGTTCAGGGAGCGGCATCCAGTGGGTGACGGATTCAGGCGTGCTCATAATAACTTATCCAGTATCCAGTTTCTCTTTCGAATTCTCTATTGCAAGCCTCACATTTGTACTTTATCCGTGTCGGATCGTCCAAAACACCAAACACTGCATCGTAAAGACACATCCTTCCGCAAGACGGACATTCCTGTACGGCATAAAATTCTGGGTGCTTTTGATGAAATCTGGTCATTGCATCGTTTGCAAGTTGGGATGTTTTTTCTATTTTCCAGTTCACATCATCTAGGACATTAGTTTCGCCGTTTTCTTTGGTTAATGCCTGTTCAACAGTGTTTTCGATGACTGACTCTTTCTGCTTGTCGATTTCAGACAGAATTGAACGAAGAATCTGAAGTTCTCGTTCTGCTACACTGTCTCGATATGTTACGCGATTCGTATTCATGGCTTCACCTCTGGGAGTTCTTTGTTTTCATTTCGCGGCTTGTGATCCCGGCAATATTCAGGCGATATATTAAAACTTCCGTTCAAATATGCACATTTGTATTTTCCAGACTCTATATCTCCGCCCTTGCGTACAAGGTTCTCACAAGTATCGCATAGCGTCTCTTTTTCAGGCTCTTGCGGTTTCTTCTGTGTTATGGCCTTTGCTACGCGAAAAACTAAATATACCGCACAGGTCAGCAAAATAAAAATTTCAAAAAATGCAACGATTTTAGTCATCTGCGTTCACCATCCTTTTGCCACAGTGGGGGCAATATTTGTACTGTGATGCTGCCCATCTGGATTCCCATGCACAGCAAGAGCAAGCTTCCCAGCTTCCGTCTGCATCTTCATCCGGTGCTTCAATCCATTCTGCCGTAGGTCTCAGACTTTCCGGGTCGATGGTTGGCGCAGCATCAATATCTAAAACACCAACGGCATCAAAAGATCCAAACCCTGTCGCTTTCTCAAACATCATTTTTGACGATTTCTTCTTCAATTCATCTGCATCAATCAGCCGCATGGTTATCTCTCACTTTCTCAAAATAGAATTTGATTGCTTTCGGATTTTCCAGCACATTGCCGTAAGCGATGCCGACCTTGTAAATGTAGTTCTCTTGCAGTTTTCGCGGAATCTCCGCAATGTATCGTCTGAATGTTTCAAGGTCGTGGGCGCGTTTGTAATGGTTGCACATACGGCAGGACGGCATAAGGTTTTCAATGTCGTCCGTGCCGGAATCCTCTGGGTTCCACGCCCTCTGCGGCTTGAAGTGGTCTACCTGCATATCATTGTAGGCAATGTGGCGACCACAGTAAGCGCAATGACCGTCAAATTTATTGTACACCGCAACGCGGGTATTTTTATTGATTGCCATTTATTCATCCTCGCTGTACTTATAGTCGTAAAAAGTTCCGTCAGGTTCAACGGAAAATTCTTCTTCTTCCCATCGTGCATCACAGGTTTTATAATTTTCGCAAGAAGCAAGGCTCACGTCTACGGCACCATCATCGCCGCGCTTATACCGTTTGCCAATTTTGCCATCCTTGCGCATTGTATAATCCAGCGAATACTGATACAGATTGCTTACAACAATGCGTCCGCCGCAGAGCGGGCAGCATTTAATTTCCATTCCAATCCTCATTCTGCTACATCCTCTAGTTGATCGTCCTCAGATTTTTCAGCATATCATCTGTTAAGTACAAGGCCGCTCCGGCATATATGTCATAGTGTGTGCCATCTTCATAAATCTTGCGGTCATAGTAATATTCAATATAGCTATGGTTTTCTTCTGATTTTCGTATTGTAACGAAGTCTATTCTGTCTTCTTTGTCTTCAATGCTATTTCCGTTTAATACGCCGTAGCAAAGATAATTTGTGTGTCCGATAACACCCCCGTATCCATTCGTTTCCATTTGTGTTGTTATATAGGCGTACAAGATTTCCTGCTTTGCCGATACGGTTTTCTCTTCAACCACCGGATTTTCTTTGCAAGCGCATAGCAGAGCCATCAAGACAAAAGCAATAGCCAGCGCAAATAACTTTTTTGTCATTTTGATACCTCCTCCACAATCGCCATACTCTGGCGCAGATTGAGCGATTTAGGATTGAGAACGCAAGCCGGGGCGATATCATTGCAGTAGCGCGCATCGTCGCTGCCCAACCAACCATTCGCGTTTACTGTGCGAACGTCGTCCGCACAGTCCGCGTCAGAATCCTTATCACCGCAGTACCACGGTGTAGCAGTCCAAATCCAGCTGTCGTAGTGCGGGATGTAGTCACGGTACTTGCGGTACTCGTCACAAGTGAGAATAAACACCTCGTCCCGTACAGTGCCGTAAGCTCTGTCGCCGTTGTCTGCCACAAGGTCAACGGCATGTAACAGCAGACTTTCCCTCTCGAAAGAGCCGTTAGTCAAATCAGATAGAATCCCACGCACATTACTTGTGCGGTAGTTATTCCGGTTGCCTTTTTCATCGGCAAATTTATCACTTGGGCAGAACTTTACATCTCTTGCCCAAGGTTCAGCCATAATAGCCAGCACGCCGCCGTCAGGGTGGTTCTGGTCAAGGCAGATCCACTCGAAGCCTTTAAACATGAAGTGCTCGCCTGGGCGCAGGGTTGTAATGTTAGTCATTATTCGTTACCTCCGTTCTGTGATTCCACAACTCAATCGCGTCCTGTTCGTTTTTTGTGAGGTCAGTTCCGATGCGGCAGTAGTTGCACCGCACTGCATACCTGCCTTCATAGCTTACATATAACCCGGCTGTAGAACCACAGAACGGGCAAGGCTTTAGTTCGATATCATCATCATCAATAAACGTTACCATTGTCGGTTACCTCCGTGAGCCAGTAAGTCCTTTTGCATTCGTCACACTCCCTATCGCCGCAGCATTTTTTCATTTCTTTTTCGATGCTGCATGGCGATATATCTATAACATTTTGACAAAAGTCGGCATTAGGAAACATCTTCAAAAACTCGCGCTGGCGGGTCTTGAGTGGATTGTCTTTTGCCCATTGCTCGACAATCCGTACAGCTTTTTCTGTTTTTTCGATTATATCCGCATCGCATATATCTGCGGTTGCGGTGCAGTGTCCATTTTCGTCTAGCAATGGGCATTTACTAGAAACACTTTTACAAACACTTCGGCTTTTACAAATGCGCTTTGCTTCCTTTATGTATTCAACTGCGTCCATTAGGACCTACCTCCTCTAACCAATAATCTCTGCGGCAGACGTCGCAGTTTCTTTTATACTGCTCACAACGTTCTGTACCAGAACTGTATAATGGAAAACTTGGGCATGTGTCGATAATGCCATCTTTGTCGAGTTTGACATTTGGGAATTTTGCAAGCACAACATCGTTACGTGTTTTCCTGTGTTGAATAGGATGATCCTTGGCCCATTGCTCAATAGAGGAGACGATGTCTTCCGATGACGTCGATAAAAGAAACGTTTTATCAAGTGGGCAGGCTCCATTTTTCTTGAAATCGCAGTTGTCGCAGAAGCAATCTGTAGAGCATATGCGACGCAGAGTGTCTATGTATTGTTTAGCGTCCATAGTCTTCCTCCCAATACTTATCCCAATATACTGGCCCATGTGGCTCTTCTGACCAGTATTCGTGTTTGCAGGTGGCACAATCGCTGTTAAAAATCTCACAAGGGAACAATCCGTTATCGTAATAATTATCTTCACCGTAATCCTCTGGACAGAGGTCCGGGTCACCATTGGCGTTAATGGGCGAATTTGGAAGGGAGCGCAGCAGACGGTCTTTGCGGGTTTCTTTGGCGGGATGGTCTTTGTTGTATTGTTCAACAGCATTTATTGTGTCAAGGAACAAAGCATCTGAGCATTCGTAAAAGTCATTATTGCAAAAATCGTGTATTTGGCAGCAGGTGCATTGACCGCGCTTGTTGCACATGCGCTTGGCCGTTTTTAAGAATTTCAGGGCGTCCATCAGTCGAGCACCTCCTCTATATAATGTTTTCTTTCTTCTTTAAGCTCGTCCAATGTGACAATGAGGTAACAATAGAATTTTTCTTGCGGACGAAATGACCGATTTTGCACATATCGTTTGTATGGAATATAACTACAATCTGCCAAAATTGATAGCGGGCATTCATTGCAGTTACAAGGACGCTCGTCTAATACAATCCGTGCCATCAGTGTGCATCCTTTATCAATCTGTTGGCTATCTCGTTGATGTTATCGGTAGATGTCTTGATTTTGTCGTAGGCATCGGTCTTTTGCTTTTCTATGGCGGCAAGGTCGCAAGCTAGGTCATCTCGCATCATGGCGTACAGCTTTGACTGCTCTTCATATTTTTTGACCCGCTTGGCCCTTTCGCGTGCCAAGTCCTTTTCTGTTATATGCTCATCGACCAAGCTTAGTGCTCGTACAAAGTCCAGAAAGTTTAGAGAGAACCTCTTGCCGCGATATTCAAAACTGTAAAAAGTAATGTCATTCTGTGGATTGATGAACTGAAAATTCTCAGGGTGCAGCTTGTACATCTTTTTAAAGGTACTGTATGGAATACGTGGAGTGTTGTCGAAGGCACTGTCTACCTGTTTGTGGCATTCCAGTAGGCTTACGAGCGGAAAAGTGTCGTAATATGCTGTAAGAAAGCAAAGAGTGAAACAAACAATAGTCATGCATGCGACAATCGCAAAGAAGAACATGCCATATTCCTCTTTACTCTCGGATGTAAAGAGTTCGTTAGCAATACGATATTCTGTATATGTACAAGCAATGGAGCTTATATTGGCATAAATGATACACGCTGCAGACAGTATTGATGGTATTAAAAGTCCTGGCAATTTATAGATTTCATGTATCTGGTATGACGTCCGCACAAATACTATGGCTGCGACAATAAATATCAGGATATTGGTCAGTATTGTTGTCACTTTTTTAACCTCGCTTTCCAGTCTGTGCATGTGCAGTCACCATCTACGAAATCCGCACGGTATGGGCTTTCGGCACCGCAGCAGGCTCCGGTGAATGGTTCCCAGTGCTTGCAGGTGGAACAGATGCGGCGCTCTGTGTGTCTGTCAAGAAAATTAAGGTAATCATGGACAATACCGTAGAACAGACCAGGCTCGTTTGCTTTGGCCCACTCTATGGCATCATCAACGACTGATTTGTATTCTGTAGCTTCTTCATGCCGCATAGTAGCGACAAAGTTACTGGCAAATTGGCGTGTGATTTCTCTTGCGCGTGTGATGGTCATGTTACTCACCCCAGTCGATAGGCCAGCCGCAGTTGCCGCAGTATCGGTTTTCATCCCAGTTTGTGCCGTTAATTGCCGTAAATGAGCCGCAATGACTACAACAGTCTCTACCAAAAGTGTTTTTAAATGGTTTTGCTGGCTTTGGCCTCGGCATTTTATCGGCCACATAGTCTAGCACTTCACATGCGACGAAATATGTATCATTGTCTTTTGGGGCATCATGTCTCAGGTTCTCGGCAATGTGGCGCAGATCGCTTCGTGAGATAAAATCAGTCATTGGTTGCGGCCTCCTTTGGCTTAGTAGCAAGAATTCTATCAATGTCAATGCAGCACAGATGAGATAAATCTTTGAAAAGATACCCCGGCAAACTGAACGTGGACCCTTTATTACCAGATATAGCGCAAACTGTGTGGGTGGGACCAATGTTGATCATGCTATAGCCAAGGGCTTTGCAAAACTCGGCAGCCTGATAGTCAAGGGCTGTGTACGTGTCCGGTAAATCGTCCCAGCTGAGCGGTGTCTTGTTGTTAAGAATACATGTGCGGGTCATGTCACCGTTATAAAAAAGGCATCTGCTGCAGTCTGAAAATTTATCGCAATATTCGCGCAGGGTGTTAATTGCGGAGTTTAACTTGCTTTTGTCAATCATTGGCGCTGCTCTCCTCTCCCGCGATGCCCTCCAGCTTGACTGCCTCGCCATATTCAAGCGCCTGAAAAGAATCCATCGTGATTTCGTCAACGTATGGTGTACTTCCGTCCTCATTGACCTTTATCACTGTGATTCTTGGGTGTCCGTCAGGCCGCATCGTTTTTGTCGCGGTAGTGTATCCCATCATGATAAGAGCTTTGGCGAGGGTGATGTCAGCGGCAGTCCAACGTTGCTTCCTGAAATGTGGCCATGCTGATGGAAATACGTAATTTGTCAAATAGCATGTGTGCTCAATTTTTGCATAAAAAAGACACTGTTCGCATTTTGTCCCGTGGCAATAGTCTTTGATTTTATTCGCGGCATCGCAAATTTCCTGCGGGCTATATGTATTACTCACAGCGGCAGGTCCCCCTTGTCAAAGTCTCGTTGGATGGCGTGTCCGGTTTCAGGCGGAACAGGTCGGTACTTGTTCATGTCAGCATAGCCGGGGATCATGCGCAGGCTTTGGCTAACCTCCAGCATCGTCTGTTCGCGGTCTACGAAATGCCGGTCTGAGAAGTTCACGATGTCCTCGATGAAGTCTGCGATCATGTGTCGCATCTCCTCGCGGTAGTCTGCTGTGTTGCGGTTGATAAAATCAGTGTAGCGGTCAGAATCGTTCATAGCGGTATTCTCCTTGTATGTAAATAATTTAATTTTTTGCCCCTACATGCGCCACTGGGCCATCGGGGTCATACTTTTCCAAGCTGTAGCTGGCGGCAATCTTGCCAAACACATCAGCAAAGCTTTCCAGCGCAGAGTCCCGGTCTTTGTCGTTGGCGTCGGCAATCAGGACGATCTGCCGTATCGTGTCTGCGGTAAGCTGTGCCATTGTCAGGGTGTACGGGCTGTATTCTTCGTAGTTCATGCGGCTGTCTCTCCTACTTTGTCAAATAGTAAATTTGCGGTCTATGTAATCGCTCATAGCGGCCTTGAGGACTGGCGTGTCAAAAAACGCGAAGCAGTTCTTGTCAGGCCGCTTTTTGTTTTGTTCAATCCGGATCAGGTAGAAGCCACGCATCATCAGGTAGCCCGCCATGCGCGGTGAGTAGATCATAATCACATCACGCTTGGCACTGTCAGCTGCGGTGGCGGTCATAGCGGGTGTCTTGTCCATGGGTAAACTCCTTAATGCTATATATAAAGGTAGGTAGATTGGTAGGCGTGCTGGCTGGCGGCGCTCAACAGAACTCCCGTGTGCTAAAACGGTATCCGTCAGCGTCTGCGTACTCGCCGTCCCAGTGCTTGTAGAGTTCGCAGTCGTTATCGCTCTCGCACCGCCAGTTCCCGGTGTACATCCCGATCTCTGGGTCAAATACCTTAGGCGTTCCGTGCTTGATGACGCGCTCCTCGAACTCCGGCCAGCTGTACTCTGTGCCGTACTCGTCAAATATGGTCAGGTAGTGCCTGTTGTCATGATAAAACCTGTCAAGGTCACGCACGCTGCGAATTTGCTCGTGCTCCTCAAACACAGGTTTCCACCCACAGCTGGTCTTGGCAATGTGCATCTCCCAGCCGAGTTCCGGGATGTCAGTCACCTCGCGCTTTGATCCCATCAGGTCTGCAACGGCACGATTCTGCGTGAAAAAGTAAAAATTAGTTCCCATTGCTGTCCTCCTTATAACTTGAAATGTGTGTTATGAAACGTGAAAAAATAATCACCGGGTATCGAGAATCCGGCTTGCTTTATCTAATAGCTGCGTCAACGCACATGGCCATCGCGTCAACCTGATCCTGCCCTACACCGATATAACGCATGGTTGTTGCCTGATCACTATGCCGATATTTGTACTGCAAAGCTTCGTTGATTTGGTTAGTCGTAAGCCCGCCTTTGTCAGCTGCCGTTACGGCAATTAGACCATATGTTTTACGCATACTGTGGGTGCTGATATGCCCCTCTACCGCGCACGCCTTTGCGGCATCTGTAATAATGTGGTATACCTGTGTCTTGCTTACCGGCTTGGTGATATATCCGGCGCGTACCCATTTCTGACTCTGGAACAACGGCCACTCTGGGTCAAGGACACCAGACTGTTGGGTGCGAATCTCGTCAACTAATTTTGTGATAGCTTGCGCCGCATGTGGCGTGATGAGATCGTTTGTGCGCTTGTGGTTTTTTCTGTTGATGATTTGGGCATGTTTCAAAACGGAGTTAGTAGAGACATCAAAAACATCACCAATTTTTAGCTGCCGTATGTCTCCAGCGCGAAGGCCGAGCGTGATGCCACATATATATAAGGTATAGTTACGCTGGCGGTTGCGGGCGTTTCCATGGGTTAGAAGATAATCTCCGATAGCTTTAATGTCTTCTACACTGTGTAGAGGTTCTGCTGGTCTTGCTTTTAGTTTTCCATTTTCCTTTTTATTAGAGACGGTTTTGCAGTAGTCCTTGCGACGTTTTGGTGTTGTCTTCTTGGTCGGAACTAGCTGATAGCCAGTGGCTTGGGCGAGAGCTTCCATTACCGGATTGGTACCATCAGGTGCTTTTGCGTTGACAATAGCTTGTGCGAGGGCGGTTACGAGATCGGGCTGAGGGTTTGTGGTCGTGAGGGTGGTGTTTTGGCGTTTCATGGTGGTGTCTCCTTTGAATGATGGGTAATTTTGGTGCCTGAGTGGTTCTTTACAAGTATTATAACACTTCACACCACATATTTCAAGCATTTATAGCAAAAATAATGCCCTGATCGCCGAAGAAAGTGGCGGTCAGGGGCTGAAATGGTGGCGTTTCGGAATGTTTTTGTGTGGTGGATATGAAAAATAACGAAAATACGTTAAAAATACGATAGTTTGAGCAGGAATTAGGTTGTTTATGTGTGTTTTGTGCTAAAAATCTGCAAAAATAGCACGTTTTTGATGCACGAAAATGAGGCGGAAATGGCGTAGGTACAAGGTTTGTCCGATGGGGTGGATCGAAGAAAGGGAACGGATATGGAGCAGGGGCGAGTGGGTCAGGGGTGCGGTGAGCCGAGAGTGTGAATGGATGACTTACTATTATAGTAGAAACGGATTTTGCCTTCCGTTTTTAACCTGCCCCCGGTGTATGTTTTGTAGAATTATCGACGTTGTAGCGTCAAAAAGTGCATAGTGGATACTCCATGTAAAAGAGTCTATTTTTTCAGCCCTTTACATTGCTGTGTTGCTATGCCGTGGCCCGCTCTGATTCACGCGGTCTATAGTTATAGACCAGCTATAACTGTACATATACGTTATATACAGTTCGCTTTTATGCTATATAGGTATTATTATAATTATAATACATTATATAGCAAAAAATCAACTTCCTACAGCTGCAAAAAAACATTGACGATACAACGTTATATTTCAAGTTTTTCAAAAAATATTGCAAAAACCTATTGACAGTTGGTGCACCAACTGCTATACTAGCCTTGCAATCAAAAACAGGGACATGCAAGGGGGCGCTATCCCCCGCGCTATCTTTGTTCTTTTTCCCCCGCGTGGGCATGGTTGTATGTTTTTAAGACGTGGGCGGCGACACGTAAAACGCCGGGCGCGGCCTTGCAAGCCGTCCTACACCTTGACATAACATAGCGTAGCGGCTATGCAGATAGCGGCACAAAGTACACGGCTTTACGCGGACGACGCGGGGCGGGGCAAAACCCGCAATGCGTCAAGCAAAACCGCATAAAGCAACGCGGGGCGGCATATCAACCGAAACGCATTGCAATGTAAAGCCGGGCAACTGTAAAGCGATTATAACGCGCACCGGGTTGTATATCCCGCCCGGATTGTAGCGTAAAGCAAGCGGCGCACTATCCCAAAAGTGTGCAGGCCGCGAGCTAGAAAAAGCGAAGCCCTCGACACTGTAAAGGGCAGACTATACGACTTATGGCGTATTCCTCTTGCTGGATAGATATTTGACAACAGAAGAGGGGCAAACCATAGCTAGAATTGCAAGCTCGTTTACATTTGACGGGTGGCGTAAACTGTGTAAAAACGTTTACTAAGACACACACAAAAGACCTTCATTTGGTTGCGCGTGGTAGAAGAAACGGTACTACATAGGCTCGCACTAGCGCAACGTGCGCGGCATACACGCACGGCGACACAAGACTTTGTTTTACATAGAAAATCAGCTCACAACCCTTGCAAAAAGCGTCACCGCTCTATATAGGGCAAGTGCTAAAGCTGTAGCTATCCGACATAGCTATTATAGCACACCTACGGCCTTATTTGCAAGTCCGTTGCGGGCTGTTTTGTGTGCAAAACGTACACGCCAAAACCAAAACTGGGCAAACTGCCCAACAAAGAAAGGGAAAAATACTATGACTACCAACATCACCTCCACACTGTCCGCTATCGTTTCCGCCGCTGAGACTGCCCGCAAAGAAGGCAAAAACTCAGCCAAAACTGTCTGCCGCTTTACCCGTAAAGACGGCATCCTGACCCCGTCCGCCAAAGTGCCGCAGGACGTTGACATGTCTCACGAAGACTATGTTGCGTATTGCAACGCGGTCAAGTATCTGTACGCTGCGGCCTGCAATCTGAACGCCAACACCGACCCCAAGGCAAGCAAGGCTCTGACTTCCACCCTGTACACCTGCGCGTCTGACGTTCTGCGCCTGATTGACCCGACCATCAAGTTGAACGAACTGCCCGTTTCTACCCGTGAAGACGGCGCTACCGCTATCCAGTTCGTCGAGGACGTCCGCGCCGAAGCAAAGCAGGTCAAGATGTACAAAGAGGGCGACGACCTCTACCGCGAAGAGAACAAGACCCTCAACCAGTTCTGCCGCAAGTTGGAAGGCAAACTGTACACCATTGCCATGCACACGACCTTTGCCGCCGACTATGAGCGTGACTATAACCGCGCCAAGTCCAGCTTGCCCGCGCAGATTCTCAAGGCCGAAGAGACCGCCAAGACCCTGACGAAGACCCTGTCCGACGCCGAAACCAAGCTGACCGCCGCCAAGGAAAAGGGCAACAAGACCGTTATCGCCAAAGCGCAGAAGGCTTATGACGCTGCCAAGGTCGACGCCGACGCTAACGCAGCGCGTATTGCAAACCTGAAGGCCAAGCTGTCCAAGGCTGAAGAGGACTATAAGTCCGCAAAGGCCGCTGCCGAGTCCGTCCCCGCTGTCAAGACTGCCGCTTGATCTGAACAAGCCAGCGAAAACGATTTGATATAGAAACCCGGCTCACTGCCACGCGCGGTGAGCCTGTTTGTGCACCAAATCACCAGCACAAAGTGAAAACCACCCGGAAAGTGTACCCTTTTGTCAACTCCGTGGAGCCGGTCTGCAATCGCGAACCGGGTTGCAAGCGGGGCGGGATGAAAAGCACTTTTTGCAAGCAATGAAAGGAACCTCCAATGTAGATTGCTTTATCTCAACGAATCCCCTTGAAAAGTGCCCTCCATCTGTGGTAGACTAAATCCATACTACATATTACTATGGATGGAGGGTCAACCTTTGGCACAGACGAAAGAAGAACGCTTCGCTAAACAAGCAAGTTTAAAAAAGACATATCACGTTGTTTTAACCCTAAAGGAAGGTGAAATCTTCGACAAAATCTTATCTGACAATGGTTGCACAAATGCAAGTCAGCTCATAAAAAAGATATGTCGCGATGAACTTGAAATCCGTGACACATTCTAAATTATCCTTCAAACAGCGTCCAGCTCCCCAGCTGCGGCGCTATTTTTATGCCCATTTTCCATCCAAGAAAGGAAGCTCCACCATGAAACCGATTCTAAAAACCCTCGCCACCCTCGCCATCGTCACCGCCACCGTTCTCGCCACCGCCTACCTCACCTACCGCACCACCATGCAGAACATTCAGGTGGAAGTTGCCCGCGACACCGTTTACCTCACCGTGTTCGGCCAGACCGACGAATATGTGATTGGAGAGTGAACTGCCATGAATGAGTTTGAGAAAGTCCTCATCACCATCCAGATGAAAAACGATTCCGAAAACGCCGAGACATGCTTCACCGTCACGATGACCGACACAAAAGCCTACGCCCTGCTCGATGAAATCCGCGGCTGGCATACGAACATCGGGGAAGGTGTCCTGACAACTGTCCAAAACATCGCAAATGGACATGCCTACCTCATGGGATATTATGCCGCAACCGTCGCCAGCGCTGAGATCTTGCATTGACTCCGAATCAGCGTTGATTTTCCCCTGCCGCTGTGTTTTACTAATGGCAAATGCAGCACGATTTGAAAAAGAAAGGCTCAGTGATTGTAATGAAATACGATGAATATCTCAATGCCTGTCTCAAGTTTGCCAAGGATACCGAAAACTGGGATGCAGGAGACTTTTCGTGGCTCGATAGAAGCCGCTGGTTCACAACGAACGGCGGCGGTGACTATGAGGAATCCTGCGACAATGCAAACGGCGGTATCGACGTCGCCTGGGCTTATAGAATGAATCCCGATAAAGTCCGCAAGTACGCCCCGCAGGAATTCATGGACCGCTGTGTTGAGTTCCTTCAACTCGCCATTGATGACCCCAGCGCCGCAAATGATTTCGTTAAGATGGCCTACGACCTGTTCAGCTGACCCAACTCAATATGACCCACTCCGCATCCAGCGCCTCACCGCGCCGGGTGCTTTTTATTTGCCAATACAATCAAGAAAAACATCATGAGGTGTACTTGAAATGAAAACGAAACTCCTCGTAAAAATCCTGCTCGGCTTCATCCCCTGCGTTCTGTTCCTGGCTTTCATCAATATCACGCTGTTGGCCGCGACCTATATGCCCATTTGGGCAGCGCTGCCGCTGTTCGTTTTTGTCGTCTGCATCATGTGGAAGGAGCTGAAATAAATGCCAACCGCACCGTTTAGCAAACAGATCGTCCTCTGGGGGGATTCCCGCATCACCGCAAATATCGCCGAGGCCGAAGCCTTCCACACCTGGGCCGAGAACGAAGGCATTTCCCACCGCTTTGATGTGGATATGGATAAACTCTGGCTCACCGTCTACGCCACCAGCCCCGCACAGATCGAATCCTGCAATGATTGGATGAGCACTCACCGCACCGGCTGCTACACCGCTTAGAAAGGAACATGAGTATGAAATTCAGTACCGTTACCCAAACCCTGCTGCATGAGAATCCCAAGGCCCTGCAATTCCTGCACTATGCCTCCGGGTTTGATTTTAATTCCCCATTCCATGTCTCCAGTGGCACGGGACGATTCACTTTCAATAGGGTCATGGCCAAGGTGTCCTCCATCATCAAAGGCCCTGTCAATGTAGCGCTGTTCGTCAAAGTGAACAACCACTATCTGCCGCAATTATATTACGTTCCTGTGGGAAACTCCGGCTTCAAGCCTACAGAGTCCGGTCTGCGGAACACCTACTACTACAACGTAAATGAATTCAATACGCAGCGCAGCTTTGAGGAAGTCCGTAAGAACGAGACTGACCACTATTACATCGTGACCCAGTCAAAATCCTACAGCAAACCGTGGCATGAAAAGCAATTTGATTATGCTGCCCGATATAAAATCGAACGACACACACGGGCACAGTTTGGATACAATCATGTGTGTCTTGGCTCTCTTGTCTTGGCAAGAAAGAGCGACGGTGAAACGTTTTTCATTCGCACAGACAAATTCTTTTACCCGGATGAACTCGATGCCGCTGGTGAAAACGCTTTCAGTTACGTGGACAAGTCCGGCTATTATGCTATTTCATATCGCCATGAGCTACATGAGCGTCTGCGTGACTATAAAAAGAACAATGCTCGCCAGCTTGTCTTACAATCCGACTTCACGGCCACACTGCACGACCTTGATTCCAAAACGAAAGAGATCAAGCAAGCATTTGTCGCCGCAGCCGATGCCATGCAGACCTATGAGGATTGCCGCAAAGTGGAACGAACCGCCTACAACCTTGGCTGTATGTTCCACGGTGCTAATTCCATTCGCCGCAAGATCGACGAAAAAGCGTACTGGTCTTTGGACAGCGTTCAGTATGACCTTGAATATTTTACCACGCACTATAAGGATGCCTTGAAAGAACTTGGGAAGGGAGCATGACCTATGACAACCGCACACAAACCCCGCAAAATGACCATCACCGACTACGTAACCCTCAAGGCCAAGAAAAACAAGACCGACCAGGATTATATGCTCCTCAACTTTTTCGAGGAAAAATTCTACAACAAATCCGGCGAGCTTGCGAATGAATTCCGTTCCTCTCAGCTCCCGAAACTCCTGGAAGAATACGCCGATTATATCGAATCCCCTGATGCCGTCCGCGCCATTTATGCAGGGATAAACAAACTCGACTATCACAAAGGTGAACTCGTCATGACTGATAAATGGCCGCATCGCAACCATACCGTCACGGTAAACGGAATCGATTTTGAATTCCACACCGGAATCGCCCTCAATTACAGCAGCGCCGAGTGTATCTTCAATACGATCGACAGCGTCCTGCATGACTGCATGGATGCCGAAAACTACACGCTCGAAGAATTTCTTGAGGAGTTCGGCTATGTCGGCTATGTCGGCACCGGCGAAACCGCGCTTAAAGGCATCGGCGCTTACCATGCCATGAAAGAAGAGCGCAAGAAAGCACTGCAAATCTGGAAGCAGGACGAAATCGCAGACTATTGTGCAAATGTCAATTTGTAAAGGAGATCAATACCATGACTTATACCGTAGAGAAACCCCTGTCCCAGTTTGAATTCTGGTCCGGCGCTAAAGAGCGCACCGACAACTTGACCATCGAGCAGCTTAACCGGCTCGATGACCTGCTGTCAGAGGCAATGGAATGGAACGAAACCGACAACATTCCCAGCGACACCACAATCAACGACCTGTTCTGGTTTGAGGACGATTACATCGCCCAGCTGCTCGGCTTCAAAAACTGGGAAGCCCTTGAGCGCTACAACGCCGGTGAAGATGACGACGACACCGAAGATGACGAAGAGGACGAAACCGATGAAGATGAAACTTGACCCGGTATACCCAGAAATCGTTGCCCGCATGACCTACTTCAAAGACAAGACAAAAGACAGCTATCCTGCTTACCTCGCCCAGGTCAAAGCAAAGCATGAATATCATGACCTTTTGACCCGTGTGTCTTGGGATGTTCTGCGCTGTTGCTTTACTCCGGCACAGCTCTGCGACTGGTATGACCAGTACAACTGCAATGACACCCACATGACCACCGCTGCTCGTAAGGCATATCTTGAAGTGTTCGGCAACCCTGAAAGTGAGATGATTTGAAAATGAAATGCCGCCACTTGTATCTTGACCCAAGCCGCTTGCAGGAGTTCTGCGAAAAGAATCAGGTCGGCGAACAGATCGATTCCTTTGAGGGTACTCTGCTCGACGGTTTTATTTCCGCCTTTCCCGGTGGTTACATCGCCTTCTATCCCCATTACCTCAACTGCTGGTCATCTGACTACTACGTCGAATATGGTTACGGCGACGCCCGCAACGTCTGGTACAACTGGAACAAATACAAAGCCCAGTTTGAATCCGAATCCGAAACAGATGAAGCAATCTAGTACATAAGAAAGGAACTTCAAAGTGAAAACCACATTCACACCATTCCACACCGAAACCTTCCGCCACGACTTCCGCATCTCAACGCTGGATGATAGTGATGACTCCCCCATGAAAGACTACCGCCTGTTCCAGGCCATGGCACACGAGGCCGATGTACTTCAGTTCTATCTGGCCGATATCATGATCGATGTTTCCATCATCACCGAGGCCGAACCAGACACACGCTTTGTCTGGATGGTACGCGACATGGGAACGCACCTTGCCGTCATCGGGAAAGAAAACTGTGATGAATACGTAGATGCCGTCCGCAACTCGTGGGGCAATGTCAGGATGTACCTCATCCATAAGCGCAAACTCACCGGAGATGGCCAGACCTACACTATCCAGCGCCTGACCGAAAAGAGCATCCGCCCCGTTCAAATCAAGCGCCAGGACAAAATCGATATGCTGAAAGCGCTGGCCCTGTATGCCCGCAACAGCATCGACTGCATCAGAGCGAACAAAGAACTGATGAACACCGACACGAAGGAATATTTACAGGAACTCGACAAGACCATGCAAGAGCTGCCGATCCGCGACAGCAAGAAATGTACGATTGCGTGATGAAAGGAGTCTCCACACATGTTAAAGAAGCGATTCCTGTTCGCTTATTCCTGGATGTTCGGCACAACCAAAAAGGAAGCCGAGCATGTATACCGCACCGCTGACGACGGTTACATCAAGTCTGTCATTGACAGCTTTGAGCATAACGCCGCCATTACATTCTATGAGGATTGATTCCAGGAAGGAGCAACCCATGGCACGCCGCAAGCCTATCGTATTTGTCACATACAATCGTGATAAAGACTGGTATGAAATCCAGAACCGTGACCGCGAACTCATCGTTGCCTATCCGTTCAAACGCTGTGAAGCCGACATCTCACCCACCAAGCAGTACATCCACTACGCCATTGTCACAAAGCTGGCCGAACTGCAACGTCAGGGCTACGACATCAAGTTTGATCTGTAAACAATAAGGAGTCAATATGAATTATAATGACAGCAGCTAGACCGTACATATATTGTCATGACGATTTCCACCTATTGACAGAACCATGGTGACGCAGTACAATCATAACAACGTTCACATAACATATTTCAAGGCGTGAGCGGTGCTTTAAACCTTTTCCACAACACACAATTCAAGTTAATACAAAGGAGTGGTTCCTATCTTCCACTTAAAACATATCGGCGGCGAAAGCGGCCACTACGAAATCTACTACGGCAATATTTTCCTCTGCTCTGCCGACACCCTCGGCGAAGCGTGGAATGAACTGCTCTCCATCCGTGACGAATTAGTTTAGTCAGTCATAACCGTTCCGGGATATTGCCGGGCGTTCTGGTTTCTTCCTTTCTTGCCGGTTCGTCCGACCACCGGGCATGGTTTGTGGTGATTCCATGTCCATCTGGTCATTATCTTCCTTTCTCCGGCGCTCTGGGTCATCCGCTCAGAGCGTCCGGCAATGTCCCGGAACCCACTTGAAATGAGGTTACATTCCATGAAAACCTATTCCGAATCCGATATCAAAGCAGCCATTGACGATATGATTCGCAACAACGAAGATAACATCCAATACAGCACAGGCGGTTACGACCGCGGCTATGCCGAGGGCTTGCATGATGGTCTGGTTGATGTCCTTAACCGCTTTAACATCGACAACGATTATGAATATTACGATTGATTGAAAGGAGACCTTACCATGGGTAACCGTGCAGTTATTACCACCTCTCGCAGCACCGATCCGCAGCATGACAGCTCTTCCATCGGTATTTATCTCCACTGGAACGGCGGTCCAACCAGTGTTCAGAGCTTTCTCGACTACTGCAAAATGAAAGGATACCGCTCCCCAACCGATGATTGTTACGGCTGGGCCTACCTTTGCGGTGTCATCACAAACTTCTTCGGCGATGGCTGTTCCTGCGGCATCAATACCTGCAACAACCTTGACTGCGACAACTGGGACAACGGCACCTACATCATTGATGGCTGGGACATTGTTGACCACAAGTATAGCGAACCCTGCAGTGATCCTTACGACGAGCTTGAAATGCTTTTTGATATTGATGATGCTATGCCAAAGCGTATGCAGCTCGGCCATGACAAGATCATGGAGATCTGGAACAAATGGGACACACCGTTCACACCCGGTAAGGAGGACTGACGATGAAAACAATGACTTACACACTCGCCTTTATCGATGGCAAGGTTTGCTATGAGTGTCTGCCCGATACGAAGGGCGCTTTCCTTTTCCATGGCGGATGGTTCATGCCGTTCTGCGATGAGGATGATTTCTTTCAGAGCAATAAGAAAGGATGTGTTCCCGCATGAGTAAATTTGATCTTGGCTGTATCAACATCACGGCAGATGTTGCCAATAAGATGGACGCCGATAAGGATTTCTGTCATTACGTAGCCGTGAGTCTTGCACGTCACGAAAACGGAGACTGGGGTGATCTTTGCGACAGTGATAAGAATCAGAATGACGAAGCTGTCCGTACCGGCGATGATCGTGTCTTTTCCGCTTACGAACCGGCCGACCACCCCGACTGGCACATCTGGATCATCACAGAATGGGATCGCTCCGTCACGACCGTTCTTTTCCCCGACGAATACTGACATTCAATCAAGAAAGGAAATGATTTTAAATGACTACTGCTCTTACACTCGCCACTCAGAAGCCCTTCGGCAGCCTGACCTGCGACTTTTACAAGAATGATTCCGGTGAGTTTTATATGACCCGTGAACAGGTTGGCCAGGCATTGGAATACAAAGACCCCGCAAAGTCAATCGCAAAGATTCATGAAAGAAATCCTGATCGCTTGAATCCTTTGTCAGGGGTCGTCAGTTTGACGACCCCCGGGGGACAACAGAACATCTTTGTTTACAATTTGCGCGGCACAATGGAAATCTGCCGTCTCAGCCGCCAACCCAAGGCCGACAAGTTCATGGACTTCGTTTGGGATGTCATGGAGTCTCTGTACGCCGGACGCAATGTCCTTGCCACGCCTGACCAGAAGACCGCTCTTGCCCCGCAGACCATGCAGATGCTCATGGATTCCTTTTTGAAATCACAGACCACCATGGCCCAGTATATCAACAGCACATCCTCCAACATGACCAAGCTGACCGAGACGATCGCTGCTCTTGCCAACCATGTTCTCACAATGCAGACCCAGCCCGTCGCCGTCTCCGCCCCGGTGGAACTCAAAACGAATCCCACTGCACAGGCTGATGCGATTCCTGAAACCACCCGCAAGCCCGCCCATACGCCCAAGCCGAAGCCCGTCAAGCACCACGGCGTCACCAGTACATGGCGGCGCAATGTCTATGACACGGTTGATAAGATCAGAACGAATCAGCCCGATAAATACCAGAAGAACAACGCCGTCCTCTACACTATCTATGAAAAGATGCGCACGGACTACGGCTTTGTCATCGACCAGGAAAAGCGCGAATACATCCGCCGCCATCCCCGCCAGACCAGCCCGGCTGTCATCACCATCATTGAGGACAACACCACCTGGAGCGAAATCTTCGACAGCATTCTCAACGATATCTACAACAGCTCCATCGTGAACTGTGTCCGCAAGAACGATACCGCAAACGAACCGGGCGTTGTCGTCAAGAACGGCCTTGTCGAGTTCAAAGCTCCGCATCCTCAGCAGGATTCCATCACCGACAACAGCGCTGCCATCCTGGATGCTGTTGACCGTCTGGCCGAAGCCAAGGGCGATAAGTCTCCCAAACACGCCGTCGTCTACCGCATGATTTTCTCCCGCATGTCCTTTGACTGGAATAATGCCAAGGAAAAATACCGCGCAAAGTTTGGTGTCTACCCCATCAACAAGACCGAAATGGTGCGCCGGTCTGATACGATCTGCGCCAAGTTCGTAGACACCGCAGATACCCTCATTCAGAGAATGGAGAATGAAAAATGAAAACCAAAACGGAAACGATTTTAAAATATCTGCCGCAGTATGACGAAATCATGCAGGAAACAAACGCTCCGTCGAGTCAGGCCACCACCTACACAACCTTCTGCGTCGGCTGGCTTTCCGGTGCCAAGGCCGCGATTGATGCCATCCTGGATGATTCCAGTATCGGTCTTATGGTTTATAACGCCATTCAGGAACAGCTCCGAGCCGAGGATGTCAAGGAACATCTTGTTAGCTTCTATTCCTATGAACTCTGTCTGAAAGATGAAGAGGTTGAGAAAAAGCTGAAAACGGCTGCTCAGGATGGAACCATCGACGCCATTACATGCGATTTCCTCGATCACTATAACGCTGACATTCCTGAGTATGAACAGATCGATACCGCTATCGAAAACTACTACGCTGATAAAGAGGTGTGACCTATGTCTACATTGACATTGAGAGAAACCAACATCGTTGAAACCGACCTCGATGGCATCTATATCACGGACGGCGAGAAACTCTTCTTCATGACCGCAGAACAGGACAATATGCCTCTCAATCCCCGTGAGAATGATTGCAACTGCTGCACCATCTGCTATGTTCGTAACCGTTACCTCGGCAGCTCCAAGTATGATAACGATATGGATTTTGCCGACAGTGACGACCTAAATGATTACCTTGCCGGACTTAAAGACTGCAGAGCTGAATTTGTTTCCGTCCCGCTTTACGCCTATGTTCACAGCGGCATTACGATCAGCACCGGTTCTTTTGGTGACCCATGGGACAGCGGTTGCTTCGGCGTCGCCATCTGCACGAAAGAACAGGTCGTTGAGGCTTTTGGCAATGACACTGATTGGAAGCAGCACGCCGAGGATATCATCGAAGACGAAATTGAAACCTACGACAAGTTCCTCACCGGCGAGACCTATATCTACTCTATCTACTCATACGATAAAGTCACCAAAGAGTGGACGATGGATGATACCTGCGGCGGCTTCTACTCCAATGACGAGGATTACATGTTCTCGTCCTATTTCGACAATAACTATCGCATCATCGACGAAAGCGAGGCTGAACAATATTTATGAGCGACGATTATAAAGTAAACGGCAAAGAATACAGCCTGATGTCCCCTACCAACGAACGTATCCTGAACCGGCTGGTCAACAACAATGTTTACTGCAACATGACGCAGGAAATCGAATTCATTATTAACGCCCTGCTTGAGGGTGCAAATGACAGCAGTGCCCCCTTCGATGTGAATGACTACGATGCTGCCATTGAGAACGGTATGGAACCTGTCTGTGAGGACTGCGGTGCCTGCGATAATTTCGAGGACTATGACCCGCTGACCGCCGATGAAACCGATTTCCATGGTGAGGATTTAGATCCAGAGGAACCTGTGTATACCTGCCCTGTCTGCGGCTTGGAGCACAAAACCCTGCAGGAAGCCCGTGAGTGCTGCTGTCACGAGGATTGCAAACGTTGTAACAACTGCGACCGTATCTACGGCGAATATGATTTCGGGGAGCTGGACAAAGCACAGCCGGAAATCTATGAATGGTATGCCGTCTCCGAACGGTTCGGTGAAAAGCTTGGTCAGTACGGCGAGGTCGTCATCGACGCCTGGGGTAAATCCTACTGGGGTCGCCAGGGCACCGGCCAGAGCATCATCTGCGACTATGTCATCGAACAGATCGCCTATGACCTCGAAATCCTTGAAGGCCAGCGGTATAGTTGGGAGGACAGGGTCGCATGAAATTCCTTGTCGTACATACCTATCTTGAAAAGGATTATAGTCCCAAAATCATAGAAACTCGTTGCTTTGGGAGTTACAAACAGGCAGAACTTGCTGTAAGAAAAATGGTAAACGATGAAAAAGAAACGCAGCTTTATGATCAACACAGGGAAACTTTCGCAAGTGAGGATGAAAGTGACTTTTATCTTACGCCGATTGGTAACGAATATTGTTACTACGACTGGTGGCACATCTACTTTATCGAGGAGTAAATTACTATGAATAATGATCTCTGGTACGTCCTTGTCCAGCATTGGGACGAAGATTGTTGCGATTACAGTGAAGTTGATTTTTTTACATCCGCAAAAGTTGCCGTTGATTATGCTACGAAGCTTTCTAATGAATTCCGTTCCATCTATGAAGCAGACCACTATGAAATTAAAGAAACCTCTGGTGGTGGTTGTGGCTGGCGTTTGGAAACCTATACAGAGATCAACGTCACTTATCCCAACAGTGAGGATGCTGTCGCTTGCGAGTTGTACAAAATCGGGAAAGTGATTCCGACTTCAGAAATATGAAAAATCAACGCTACATCAAAAAGCAGTTCGACAGCAAAATCAAATCCGCCGCGATGAATTACTACGATGCCAGCTTCCGCAATATGTCCACACAATTTGATGCAGGATACTGCAAGGGAGTCCTTGATACTATCTTCCTCATGCTGAATATCCTCAACGTCCAATGTACAAAAGAATTCATTTTCAACCAACAAAGGAGTGCATAATGTTTTCTAATGCTTTACTTAATGCCATCCAAGGAAAAGGTTGGCTTTATAGTGTCGATTTTGATAACGATACAAATCCCATTGGTCTTGAACTTGAAACATGCTCTCCCGCCGGTGAGGATTTCCTCGTTTATCTTTATGGCAGCAACGATGACGAAATTTTACATAGCCTGTATGAATACGCTGAGGATTTCGACCCCGAAGAACACGCTCTCTCCTGCGTCGATATGCGTGAGGCACCGGGTATCCGCACCTTGCTTCATGACGCGGATGAAATGGCAGAGGAACTTAATTCACTGTATGAACATTTGTCGAATGCTGTAAAAAAGTAAGTTAAGGTGAACCTGTATGAGCAAAATCAAAATCGTATCTGCGGCAGAAATGTCAAATATCATTTATAAACCGCACGACAGCATCGGCCTTTACCTGTCTCTGGAATCTGACGGAACCGATATCGTCATCGTTGCCTGCGACAACAGCACCGGCGACGCCTGGGTGGAAGAGTTCTACAACACAAAAGACGCCGTGAGATGGCTGGAAAGAGCATAAAAGAATGGTTTTATGAATTGAGGTGACAACATGAATTGGTACAAAGTTGTTGGTGTTATGGATGACGGCGCAAGAATTTATGGTGAAGAAGTTATTCTTGCAGCCAATTCTAAACAGGAAGCCAGTGAAAAAGCAAAGCAAGTTTTGCATAACAACGCCGAAGAAGTGTTCCGCACAGACCACGTTTTTGATCTTGATCCTAAGTTTGCTTACGTTTTTTCTCTCAGAAAGAATATCCCCATTCGCTAAGAAATCGTTTTATGAATTGAGGTAACATTTATGACCAAGAAAGATTTGGAAGAATTACTGGCTACCAGCAAAAAGAAAATGGACAATTATGTGACGATCAGCGACAAGGCTCTTGCAATGTATGAACTCGGTCGCATTGAATCTTTGGAACTTGTCCTCACAAACCTTGATTCTATCGTTGAAGATGAGCATGAAAACTACCTCATGCAGCGTGCCACTAAAGAAGCTGAGTACCATATCCGTAAATACTTCCAAGATAAATACGGTTATGATAACGAATGGTCCAAAGATGAAATCGAAGATTGTATCCAGTGTGCCATTGATGAAGGCGATGCAGAGACGCTTGCCAACTCTTTCATCGACAGCGCCGATGACGGCATTCCGGATGCTGAATGGTGCGAAACTATCGTGAGAGATTTCTACGACTGAGAGGTGATCGCCGATGTACAAAATCGAACTTGATGGATTCCAGCTTCAAAGAGTAACAATAGCGCTCAACATGGCAAGGCAATACTTTGTCGATGCCGCTAATGACGAACTCAATCCCGTTCAGTCTGATAAATACATGTTTGTTGCTGGTGAGTATTACGATGTGTTTGATGACATCGTAAAACAAAAAGCAGTTCAAGACAATAACGATACTACGATAAATACAAATTCATAAAATTTATGTTTGATGAAGGTGCGGTATGACCTTTAAAACCTTACAACGAATTTATAAGGCTCTTTCTGATGAGCGGGAACGCGCAAACGAATCACTGTGTTTTGCAGAAGAACAAATCAAAAGAAATGAGAGGAAAGATATGGTTGTTCCTCCTAAGTGGTTGGACGATCGAAAACGCATTTCAAATGATTGTGACGAGCTTGACCGTGCAATCGAAGAATTTAATTCCCACGACTGGCATTGACGGAGGTGCAACATGACAGACCATTCCTATGAAGACGCAATTCTCGAAGCACAAGACGGTATATTCGATAATTGCCACTATTGCGAATTTAAAGGCAGCGCCTGCCGCAATCAGTGCATGGAGCTGAAACCTATCTACAATCCGAACTTGAGGTGAAGTACAACCATGAAAATTACTTTAACCGATAATCAACTTTGGACAATTATTGATGCGCTCGAAGCCAACCGCGAAAACTTCGAGGAATATGCAAGCACGCTTGAAGGCGGCGAAGCCAAGTTGGCCAAGCGGCGAGCCAATGCCTGCAGCAAACTGTATGAAAAACTGCAGAAACTTGTCGCAAAGGAGCGTGACGAAGTATGAGGCACTTATATGGTTGCCGTGTTTACAACAATAAACGCAAATTCGCCGATGCCTACCTTGTTACGGCGGAAGATAAAAATGATGCGATGAAAGAGCTGATTTGCCGCCTTGATGATGAAACAGACGATGGATCCAGTGTATATGATCTGCTCGAAATGGTAGAGGTTGAATAAAACGGAGCTTTGATGGAGGCAACAGATATGGAACCAAGCTTTGTTTACATTGACCGTTACGGTAATTACCGCTGTGGTCGGTGCTGTGAACCGCTTTTCTGTGATGAAAACGGCGATATGCCAGTGACCTGCCCGCGCTGCGACTCCGAACTCGACTATGGTAATCTCGATCAATCATCACTTATGTGATAATGGAACTTTCATGGAGGCACAGCATGAAATATACATATACACCTACAGGTCGTTTGTGGGTTTGCCGTTTTATCCGCGAGTGTGAAGCCAAACGCAAAGAAATTCTGGACGCTGGCATTGACACTGCCGACAAAACTGATCTTCCAACCGCACAGGACATTTTGGATGATGTGAATGTTGGTGTTGGCTTGGATGAAGAAAACGAATACATCAACAGCTGGGGCATTACGGACCATTTTGGCTCTCAACCGCTCTCGCTGATCGTTGGCGAAGATATCATTTTAGCGGACGAATAAAATAAAGCTTTGATGGAGGTGCAATCATACGGAAACAATTTATATCGTAGCATACGACAGCTATGAAGGCCCTGACTATTACGCATTCCGCAACAAGGACACAGCGATCAGGGATGTTGACGCAGATTTTCACAACACAATTTCTATCCTGAAGGCGCAGGGATATCAGGCCACTGTAGCCTGTGATGAACCGTTCCGGAAGGAGCTTTGCGTTCCTGACACAGGAATCTATCACGAATGGAGCATCACAGAGTCAACACTGGAATGAAATGATGGAGGATAAAATGATTACTCTTACCAATAATTTGGACACTATCGGTACAACCAAGTTGAAAGACCTTCTTGTTGGCACCTTTTTTGAGTTTGAAAACAAAATTTACCAGCGTCTCGACTGGGAAGATGATTCTAACTCCTACGTTTGCTGCTGTGTTCCTGATATGCGTTGCACTGAACTTTTTGGCAGCATCTATGTCCGTCCGGTTGATGTGCAGATCACCGTTACCGGTTACACAAAGGAGAATTGACCATGAAATTCGCAGTGCCAATGAATCTTTCTATCTCATTTGAAATCGATGCTGCAACCGCCGAGGAGGCTGCGCAGAAAATACAGAATGCCATCTATTATAAAGACGATGCCTTGTTTGAAGAAATCCGCGAGGAGTTCAACGGTGTGATTGACTGCCGTTATATTGAGGTACACGACGACGACATCCTAGAGGAGGTGTGACCTCACAAATCGCTTTGATAAATCATCAAGGAAGCACATTGGAGCGATGTTAAACAAAAGGGAGACATGATACATATGACAAACAGCGACAAGCTTGAATTCCTTGGCCAGATCATTGATATCTTTGAGGACTTTCTCGATGAAAAGGGTGTCAAGATCGACAACCCAGACCGCGACAGAGATGCCATCGGGGATGCTGCCTGCAGCGATACAAACATCTACGGCTGTGATTACGGTTACCTTTCCGACCGTATTGAATCGACCATGATCAACTGGGGCTTCTTCAAGGAGGAATCATAATGGATGACATAAAGACACCGAGCTTTGATATGGATTGGGCAGACCGCGCCGAGGCGCTCGCTCGTGACATTTATACGTGGTGTATCAAAAATGATTGCTGGCAGGATGTCTACATCTACTATAACGGCAAGCGCATGGGTACGAGCGGTAAGGATAAAACCGGCAAAACCGTGTATCGCTACGGCGGCACGCCATTCATCGAAGATGATATGGATCCGCGTGTCTACTTTGAATATGTCCGTGAGCCGAACATTTTGAGCATGAGTTTTGAAGGCACTCTGTATGACATTCTTAACAATCATGACATGTTTGCCTTTCAGGACCTGTTCAGCAAATATGGCCTTTATTACGAGTGTGGTAATGCGTGGAATTTGAGCGCATATCCAATCAATGAATAACCTATCTGCTGTAATACCAGCCGCCAAGGGTGAGATATAAAAATTGAATATTGTATCCGCTCTTGTGCGCTGCCAAGAAAGGATACATAACATGAAAAACGATCGTGTCATAGAACAGATCTTTATCTCTCACCCGCAGGGCAAAATGAACGGCATCTCGACCATCACCACCAGTATGCTCTGTAACCCCATTTGTGAGCAGCGTGCCAAGGATGAAACCAGCGTATGCGCACACTGCTATGCCAGGCGTGGTCTGGCCATCTATCCCGCCGCACGAAACCGCTATGCAGAAAATACCAAGATCCTTTCCAGTCATGACCTTGAGGTTTACGAGCTGCCTGTTTTAAACAGCAGCATTGCCCGGTTTGAAAGTCACGGTGATCTTGTCAATGTGACACATGCTAAAAACTACATCCGCATTGCCAGGGCGAATCCGTGGTGTACGATTGCTATCTGGACAAAGAACGCAGCCCTCATGGATAAGGCCATTAAGGAGCTTGGCAAGCCGGACAATCTGATTTGCGTATATAGCTCTGACCACCTCAATCAGGTATCGCAGGATTTCTCCGACTACAGTTAGATCGATAAGGTGTTCACCGTCTACGATAAGGCGTACAGCAAGCAGCATAATGTCGAAATCAACTGCGGTGCCCGCAACTGCCTGACATGTCATAAATGCTACGAACACAACGACATCTTTTTCGTAAACGAAACGCTCAAATAAGGAGGCTCTACGCCATGTCAAAGAATTACGACCAATATGAAGTCAAGATCACCCCGCTTAATGAAACCTCATTTGAGGATGGCACCTGGTTTTACGGTGTCGATATCTATTACCATGAAATTTCCAACTGGTTTTCTGGTTATAACAATCCTGAAAAAATCAGACATCTTTTTGACCTTCGCATGCTTGCTTCTAGTATGAAAGAATGCGCTGAATATGCCGAGAACATTATCCAGCAGTATGAGAACGGCAACGACTTCCTGCCTAAATTGTCCGACCTCAATCCATTCCTTGAACGCTGGATCAAAGATTGCTGGCAGAGTGATAACGATATGTGGTTTGTTAATCGGGATGACCCGGATGTTGAAGAAATGACCAAACAGGACTGGCAGGAAATTAGCGAACAGGTCGAAAAATATTTCGGTTATGATGTCATCGAGTTTGTGGAGCCGGACGAGTGGACGCCGGACTTTGACTATCTCGTCTGCTGCTACGGTTCCTGCATCAATTTCGTCAACTGTCTTTAAATAAGGAGAATCACAATGAATGTATATGGTCTTCCCAGCAATGTCGGCAGCTGGTTTCTGACAGATTCCGACTGCGCCCAGTATTGCCGCAAACTCTCGCCTACCAGGTATGAATTCACCCAGATCGTCTGGCTGGACACCACAGAAGACACTGATAAAACCTATTGCGTCACGCAATCCGTTGAAGATGTCGGCGACATGACTCTTAATGAAATCTCAGGCCATATTAGCAGCTACTATAAAACGCTGTTTGGAATGGTGGAAAGCTATGGCGGAATTCATGACACCGGAAAGAATGCGCTCACTGTCGCAGACTATTGTCAGCTCATTGCCGAATGTGCCTTTGAAAATGAAGTCGGCGATAATTCTATCTCTGAAGTCATGGACTGGAATCGCTGCGTAGAGTTTCAGCGCGGCTATATGCTCTCACAGTAAGGAGGATGTTTGATTATGAATTTTACCACTCAGGACCTTCACCAACTCTGCAACGGCCTTCCCGACAAAAAGAACATTCCGCTTCTCATCAATAATAAGACTGTTGCTGAAATTCAAATCAGGATCGTGGATGATGCAGAAAACAAGTTTGTTTTGAACCTGATTTCATCAGAAGAGGAATTTTAACCATGTTATACCAACACAGCCTTCGCGTATATAACGACGAAACGCTTGCCCCATACTATATGGACAAGGAAACCGTCGAGCAGGTAACACGCTACCTGTACGACAACGAAATCACCGGTGATGTATATGACGGTATCTCCTGCTATCCATTGTACGGCAAGCCTACCATCGATACTCCGTTCTATGCCACATCCAGCCTTTCCTTTGACACTGGCGAGGATGTCGAGTTCTCCATTGAAAACGATATTCGTGAAGCCTCCTACAACTTCCCCACCATAATTTTCGAGCTGACCACCCGCTGCTGCGACACCAATGAGTACACCAGGTACTATTTCAAAAATGGCAGTGTGAAACGTTTTCCCGGTGCTGTCACTGTTTCCTACCCTCCCTTTGATTCCATCGAATGGACAAATTCTTAAATAAAGGAAGTATCTGTACTATGATTTCTCAAAAAATTCTGGATGCTCTGGCTGACAATAATTGGAAGCCCTATATCGATACCGACGATAATTCTATCGAACTTGAATGGTATTCCCCCGCAGGTGAGAATTTTCTACTGTCATTCAATGTAAAGGACGACGACGATTTTCTCTCCCAGCTTTTTGATGCCTATATGAATTTTGATACGGAACAGCATGCCATCGAAAACTACGGTATGAGAGGTGCTCCCGGCTTGCGTGTCCTGTTGGATGATGCAGAGGCCATTGAAGGTGAAATCCAACGCCTGTGGTGCGAACTCAGTAAAGTAAAAGAGACGGTATAACCTATTGTAGAAATCCGTGTCAGCATTGCGCCTGATACAGAAAACAAATTTGTTCTGAATCTCGTTTCAGTTAAGGAGGATTAACATGGCTGTGTACATGTCATTTTCAAACGAGTTTATTTCGGCAAACAATCAAGATGAGCCTGATATTCTCCGCATTTTTGACAGTGACGGAGAATTTATCGACTACATCGATTTTGATTTTTGGCTTAGAGAGTCCCCGGAATCCTTCTATGACTTTTTGCAGCTTTTCCCAGGTGGCAGCGGATTGCTGGATTGGGAAGTTGCAGACACACTCAATAATCTTTTCGACAGCATAGACAACGTTGTTTACGATATTGATTCTGAAAAGTTAGAAAAGCTCTATGAAGCCCACGGTAAAGAATTCATCAATCGTGTAGGCACCTGCGCCCTTATTATGAAGGAGTGATTTTATGAAAAACATCAATCCCAAATTCATCCTCACTTGCCCCAACTGCGGCACAAAACAAATCTATGTCGGCACCGGCCTCACCTCTCAGTCCATCTGCTATCGCTGCGCTGCAGACCTCGAACCCAACACAGACCAGACCACTGCGGAAAAAATCAATACGATTTATAGCAGTCTTGACCTGCGTGATGAGTTCGGCGGATCCATCAATCGGACGCTTGAAGACGTCTGCACAGCCGATGAAGACCTCGCCGCTTTTGTATGTGAGGCATATAAACGCAATAACATTTCTGAAATGTTCAGTGCTATTGTCGGCCGCGACATCGATGACATCATTGACCGCATGAATTCTATCCCGGTTGAAACAGAAAGGGAGGCAGCAGAATGAACCGCGTTGTCATCGGCTCATGCCCAATCTGCAACACCGCCAGTCTGAACATCTACGAGTTTGATGACGCCAACGGCCGTGTTCTCGCTGGCATCAATAACAATCGACCTTATTGGTACAAAATTTGTGTGGTATATTCCCTGAACACCGGTGTAACAGATTTCGGTTTCAACTTTGGCGGTGATTTTATCTCGTTTTCGTCGGTGCTGCGCAGATAAATTCTGGTAATATTTACCGCTTGTTTTTCCGCACAAAAGGAGTATTTTAAAAATAAGGAGGTCATCCAAATCTTGCCAAATTCAAAAGATGCTGATTTGCGAAATCTCTATCGCCGTAAAAATTACCGCCAGACTTCTGGCTACCCATATCGCTCCTGGACACAGCATGAAATCGATCTGGTTCTTGCGCACAATATGCCTGACCGGGAGTTATCCACACAAATCCAACGCAGTGTGATGTCCATCCAACTTATGCGCTGCCGCGCCAAGAAAGGATCTTCACTATGATTTTATTACAGCTTCTCTTTTGCGCCGCGTTCGTATTTATCATCGTTGCTGTGGTCGGCGGTGCGTGTCTCGGTCTCGGCTGTATGATCTTGCCACCTATTGAAAAGGCCATTGATGACACAGCCGAGAAAATCGCCCCCACGCCAGACCGCTACAAAAAGCAGCAGGAGGTTTGGGATTCCTATCAATACATAAAGTTCCACCGCAAAAATCTGCGCGGTACGACCACCGAAGAAATGTGCAAGCGTGAAAATTGTACCGAAAAAGAGGCCCAGATGTATATGATTTTCGAGGACTGTCAGGACATGGGCATCAAAATGAACATTGCCTACGCTGATCGCCTGACCGGTGCCAGCGATGAGAGAGAGCAGATGGCCAGACTTGAAAAGCAATTCCCCACGCAGCAGGCCACCTATCAGACCGAAACGCTTCCCGGTCGCACTCGTCTTACCCGTGAAGAAGTTGCCGCTAAGTACGCGGCTCAAAAATAAGGAGGAATTTATCATGCGTAACAACAACAACAGCGATCTCGGCATCATTCTTCAGGTAATCTTTTGGGGCTTACTTATTCTTCAGGTTTATACTGCCTTCTTCTGCAACTATTGATTGGAAGGAATCGTGCTATGTTGGGTCTTTTATTTCTCAGCGCATTGATTGTCGCTGTCTGTTTGGCACCGTTCTTCTGGTTCTGTTACAAGTTCGGTCCCGGCATCCAAAAAGGGTATGATGATGCCGTTGACAGTCTAGCCGAGAAAATCGCCCCGCCCCTGCCAATGCACGCAAGCAGCAGGAGGTTTACGATTTCTACATGAACATACTTTGCACCGGTCAGAATACACGTGGCGAATATACCTTTCTTGTGCAGCAAAAAAATAAAATGCACTCGCCCTATGGCACTTATGTATATGCTGGAGCACGATTGTCAGGACGCCGGTATTGAGATGAATCGTGCTTACGCAATGGATCTCTGTGGCTTGTATTGATAAAGAAAAATTTTACAGTGGATAAGGATTTTCTGATGAAGTTTTTCTAAATCACTTGAATCAATTTGATGATTTTGCAAGGATATATCAAGCTCGCAGGGTATTGAATCTTATAACGAAACACTATTTCAAGTAAAGGAGCAATTTATGATCCGATCCCGTTACGCTATTACCGATTTCCCTGATGGTACACATCTCATCAAGTTCGATATGCATGACGAACAGCACACAGCACCAAATGCAGTCACATGGCTGTATGAATCCATGTCTGAATTTGCAGACATCGCCATGATCGCCTCCAATATTTCTGAGAATAGGGGCAAGTCTCCTATTCTTACTATGCCATACATTCCCAACGCCCGTATGGACAGGACAAAGAATGGAGAGGTTTTTACCCTCAAGTATTTCTGTCAAATGCTGAACGCCATGAATTTTTCCGAGGTTAATGTTTTCGACCCGCATTCCGATGTATCTGTTGCGCTGCTTAACCATGTCTGTGTAATGCGCCAGCAGCTAAAACAAGTTATTTACAAGGCTATATATCAGTTTAAGCCTGATATGCTCTATTTCCCCGATGTCGGCGCACTCAAGCGCTACGCTGATTTTGTGCCAAAGGATACTACCGTTCTCTACGGTAACAAGCTCCGCGACTGGAACACCGGCACGATTCTCGGTCTGGATGTGGTTGGCGATGTTAAGCCAGACGCACGAATCCTCATGATCGATGACATCTGCTCCTACGGCGGTACGATGTACTACTCCGCCAAAAAGCTGAAGGAGCTTGGCGCAGGCGATACCGCGATGTATGTTTCCCACTGCGAGAACTCTATCCTTGACCCGGAGCGCGGCAAAATCTTCTCAGAACCCGGACTTATCTCTAAGGTCTATACTACCAATAGTATCTTCACCGGCCATGATGACCGTATTGAAATCATCTATGAATTTTAAAGGAGACTATAAATGAGCATCAATCCTATGCTTCTCTGTGACTTCTACAAAACCACACATTCCCGCCAATTTCCCAAGGGAACGACCGAGCTGACCAGCTACTTTACCCCGCGCACGTCCCGCTTGACCGATATCAACAGCATTGTCGTCTTCGGCGTCCAAGCATTTTGTCAGGAGTATCTGATCGACTATTTCGACGAACATTTCTTCCAGCGCAATTTGGCTGATGTTACAAATGAAATCGAAACCGTCCTCGATAATACGATCGGAAAAAAGAACTACGACAGTACAAGGTTTGTTGACCTGTACCACCTCGGCTACCTTCCAGTTGAGATCAACGCCCTGCCGGAAGGCACACTTTGTCCCATCCATGTTCCCTTCCTCGAAATGAAAAACACCCACCCGGATTTTGCGTGGGTACCGCAGTTTCTGGAATCTCTTATCAGCGCCGAGCTTTGGCATCCCATGATCTCCGCTACGGTCGGCCATCTCTACCGTCAAATCGTGGATGAATATTATGACAAAACCTGCGATGATTCCACTCCACGCGGCAAAGCGCTCGGCGATTTCTCCTTCCGTGGGCAGGAATGTCTGCAATCCGCTGTCAAATCCAGCGCCGGTTGGTGTCTGTCTTTCCTTAACACTGCCACCGTGCCCGCTATTCCCTACCTTGAAAAGAACTACTACTGTGACGCAAGCCTTGAGCCGGTTGCTTACGGCTCTGTCTCGACCGAGCACAGTGTCATGTGTTCCAACTTCGCCGTCGATGGCGATGAAATCACAATGCTTCGCCGCCTGTTGACCGAGCTGTATCCACATTCCAGCTTCTCTGTCGTCTCGGATTCCTACGACTACTGGAATCTTGTCGACAATATTCTACCGCAGCTCCACGATGAAATCATGGCGCATGACGGCTGCCTACTCATTCGCGGTGACTCCGGCAACCCGGTTGAAATTGTAACCCAGACAGTTTACCATCTGTGGGAGCAGTTTGGCGGCACGATTAACTCAAAGGGCTATAAGGTACTTGATCCGCACGTCAAGGCTATCTATGGCGACTCTATCACGATCCAGCGGTGCGAGGCTATCTATAAGGAGCTGGAGGCACACGGCTTTGCCGCTTGCAATGTGGCACTCGGCGTCGGTAGCTTTTCCATGCAATGCATCGAACAGGATGGTATTTTGAAACCGTTTACCCGCGACACCTTTGGTATGGCCGTCAAGGCAACGCATGGTGTCATCGACGGCAAGGAGGTTAATATCTTCAAAGACCCTAAAACCGACACAGACCATTTCAAGAAGAGCCTCAAGGGTCTGTGTGTTGTCTTTGACGACCAGCAGGACGGCCGTATTCGCGTACAGGATGAAATGAATCAGAAGACGAAGAACTTCTACTGTAGCGTCGATATGCTGCAGCCCGTGTTCCGTAACGGCAAGATGATGCGCCGCCAGACACTTTCTGACATCCGCAATCGCCTGAATCTGGAGGGAATCTGATATGTCTATCAAAATTATTGATGGAAATCTCTTTGATTCCAAGGCTAAGATCATCGCCCATCAGGTCAACTGCCAAGGCAAAATGAATTCCGGTGTTGCCAAGGAGGTGCGCCAACGTTATCCACATGTGTATAGAGATTATGCGCTCCTCTGCGAAGCTTTATCGGATCATACCGAAAAACTTCTTGGTCTCATGCAGCTGATTCCCATGGATGAAAACGAAACTCATAGCAAGTATCTTCCATATCAGGGCAGGTACATTGCAAATCTATACGCCCAGAATCGCTATGGCTATGATGGCGCACAGTACACAAATATAAAAGCTCTCGCTACCTGCTTTGAACGTCTTGCACAGGTCGCATGTGATCTCAACTGCTCGGTTGCCATGCCCTACAAGATTGGCTGTGTGCGCGGTGGTGCCAACTGGGATGAAGTATATTCCATGATTGAAAAAGCATTCAAGAATATAGACGTCGAACTCTGGCGTCTCGATAAAGGCTAAGGAGGCCATTATGAATCAGAAAAATCTTAACGCTGTAAATTCCAAACCCTACACCTTCGACGCCGTCAAAGTCAAAAACGAAATCGTTGGCTGGATCCGTGAGTATTTCCGCCAGAATGGCCCCGATTGCAACGCCGTCATCGGCATCTCTGGCGGCAAGGATTCCAGCGTTGTCGCTACGCTCTGTGTCGAAGCGCTCGGTGAGGATCGCGTCATCGGTGTTCTCATGCCGGACGGCTATCAGAAGGATATTGGAGATGCCGAACAGCTGTGTGAACACCTTGGTATTAAAAGCTATGAAATCAATATCGGCAATGCGGCTAAGGCAATCAGGGTCGCTATGGGTGCCTGTGGCTTAGTTCCTTCTGTCCAGACCAAAACGAATCTGCCTCCCCGCATCCGCATGGCAACTCTTTTTGCGGTAGCGCAGACATGCAACGGAAGAGTTGCTAATACCTGCAATTTTTCGGAGGATTTTTTGGGTTGGAATACCCTGTTCGGTGACAGCGCCGGTCAGTTCGCACCTCTCGCTAAACTCACCGCTACCGAGGTTATCAAGATTGCGGAAGTCTTAAATCTGCCTGAAAATCTCGTTCATAAGGCTCCCGCCGATGGCCTGACCGATAAGAGTGATGAGGATAATTTCGGTTTTACCTATGATTTCCTTGATATCTATATCCGCACCGGCTACTATGGTGTCGACACCGCCACTGCCGCAAAGATCGATTCTATGCATGATCGCAACAAATTCAAGCTTGCTCCCATGCCGCACTTTGATTATTACCCGGAAGACCCTTACCGCTTTTAAGGAGGCTTTATGACCCAAAACGAACTCTATGTCCTTATCAACACAAAGCCCTATGAATTTCTTTATACAGACCCGCATCTCGGCGAGCGTATCATTTTCCTCACTCTTGGCGGTTCCCACGCTTACGGCACGAACATCGAAGGCTAGGATGTCGACATTCGTGGCTGTGCCCTGAACTCCCCCAATGAAATTCTTGGCCTTTCCCACTTCGAGCAGCGCGTCGATGAAGCAACAGATACCACGGTCTATAGTTTTAACAAATTGATCTCGCTCCTCATCGGTTGCAACCCAAACACGATTGAGCTGCTTGGTTGTAAGCCGGAACACTATTTTTACATCAATGCCGTCGGTCAGCGTTTGATTGACAATAAAAATCTTTTCCTATCTCAGCGTGCCGTTCACGCTTTCGGCGGCTATGCCAATCAACAGCTTCGCCGCCTACAAAATGCGTTGACACACGATCACTATCCGCAGGATGAAAAGGAAAGGCATATTCTCGGCACCTGCAAATCTGTTTTCGAGGATTTCCGCCTTCAGCACAAGGATATTCTGGGCGATGCAGTCCGCTTGTATATCGACAAAGGTGTTACAGATGGCATGGATACTGAAATTTTCATCGACTGCGATCTCAAGCATTATCCACTGCGCAGCTTCAAGCAGATGAATTCTGATCTCGGCACGGTCATCGGTCAGTACGCAAAGCTTGGCAAGCGCAACTCCAAAAAGGACGATATGCATCTCAATAAACATGCTATGCACCTCGTCCGGCTCTACCTCATGTGCTTTGACATCCTCGAAAAGGGTGAAATCAATACCTACCGTGAGGACGACCGTGACTTTTTGTTGGAGATTCGTGGCGGTAAATTCCAAAAGCCGGACGGCACATATTATCATGAGTTTTTCGACCTCATCAACGACTATGAAAAGCGGCTTGAATATGATAAGAAAAACACTTCCCTGCCGCCCAACCCGGACTATAAGCGCATCGAAGAATTTGTTATGGAGGTGAATACCGATGCCTGCTATCTTGTCCCGCATAACTCTGCCGTCTGACCTCATCGTTCTTATGGACGTTCTCAATGCACGCGGCTATGAATCCTATTTGGTTGGTGGCTGCGTGCGCGACATCCTTCTTGGCAAAACGCCGCACGATTACGATGTCACCACGCAAGCAACACCGGAGCAAGTTAAGGAGCTTTTTCCCAAGACCATAGACACCGGCATCCAACACGGTACAGTCACGATCGTTATGTCCAGCAGTCAGTATGAAGTAACGACGATGCGTACAGACGGTACATACTCCGACAGCCGCCACCCAGACTCCGTAGTCTTCACCTCTGACATTGAAAAGGATCTCTCCCGCCGCGACTTCACCATGAATGCCATCGCCGCTAAGGTTGGTTCCGTCGACAAGGATGCTGTCAACCTGTCCTTGGTCGACCCCTTCAACGGTCGCCACGACATCAAGCGCAAGGCTATTGTTTGCGTCGGAGATGCCAAAACCCGCTTTCAAGAAGACCCTCTTCGCCTGCTCCGCGCAATCCGCTTCAGTGTTCAGTTGAAATTCCATGTTGGCATTGAAACCGAAACGCTTATTAACCAGATGGCTCCATCGCTTGTCAATATCTCAGCCGAGCGCATTCAGGATGAACTCCGCAAGATATTTCTTGCCGGTGAAAGTAACCTACACATGTTGTACTGTACACTTCATGCATATCGCCCAGTGTTCTGTCAAATCATCCCGGAGCTGAAATCTTGCATTGATTTCAACCAGCACTCATCCTATCACGCCTATACAGTTTGCGACCATATCTTCAAAGCTGTTGGCAAACTTTGTAACGCAGTTTCGTATGAATCTGAATTTGCCGCAACTGCACATGCCCACTGGTTTGAACTCTGCATGACGATGCTTCTACACGACATTGGCAAACCGCAGTGCTTCACACAGGATGAAAATGACATTGGTCATTTCTACGGTCACGCCAAGGTTAGCGCCGATATGGCCGACAGTATTCTCCGCCGTCTCAAGTTTTCCAATGCGGAGCGGGAGCGCATTGTAACCCTGATCGAGTATCACGATTACCAGTTTGAACCAAGCGCTCGCTGCGCCAATCGTCTGATTGCCAAACTCGGCGCAGAAAACGCCCAACTGCTTACGATCGTCCGCTTTGCCGATCTTTACGCCCATGGTGTAAACTATGCGAACTTCGGTGAAATGAATCCGCTTCGCAAAGCACAAATCACATACCTGTATCTTGCCACCGCTGTATTTGAAAAGCGAAAGTTTTCTCTCAAAGACCTTAATATAGGCGGTGTAGATTTGATCCACTGTGGTTATACGCCTGGGCCAGATTTCAAGCGCTGTCTGAATTATCTCCTCGATGAAGTCGTCAACGGAAATCTTACCAATACGCGCACCACACTTATCTCTGCAGCTAAAGATTATATGGAGGAATACCATGCATAAAATTCTCGTCGTTGTAGATATGCAAAACGACTTCATCACCGGCTCCCTCGGTACTAAGGAAGCACAAGCCATCGTGCCAAATGTCGTCGCTAAGATAAAACAGGCGCAGGCAGAAGGCACTCACATCATTGTCACGCAGGATACGCACGGCAAAGATTATCTCAGTACAAACGAAGGTAAGCACTTGCCTATCGTGCATTGCGTAAAAGGCTCAAATGGTTGGCATATTGAACCTTCTGTCTATGCGGCTGTAGATGCTGCCTATAAGGCTGAAGATAAGAATAAAAGCGTAGAACTATGGAGTGTCCGAAAGTGGTCTTTCGGTAGCTATGAAGTGCCAACTGAAATTGGCGTGTATGCAGGTCTCGCCTATGACCATAAAGAAGAAGTCGAAATCGAATTTATCGGTCTCTGCACAGGTATTTGTGTCCTCTCTAACGCTATCCTCACCAAGGCTAAATTCCCAGATGCCACCATCTCTGTCGATGCCTCCTGCTGTGCCTGTGTCACTCCGCAGTCCCATGATATTGCTCTCGACGCTATGCAGCTCTGCCAAATCGAGATTAAAAACCGCGGTCAGGAACCCTGGCGTAAATAACCACACTATATAATAAGGTAGGAGAAATCACCATGAACAACGCACGCCGTAAAGCCATCAGCACTATTATCCACAGTATCAATGACCTAAATGAAAAGTTCTCCGCCAGCGTGGACGAGCTGCACAATGAAATCGAAGCGGTGCAGGACGACGAACAGGAAGCTCTCGACAACATGCCGGAAAGCATGGAAGGCTCCGAGCGTTACTCAACTATGGAATCTGCAATCGAATCCCTGCAATCCGCCATGGACTCGCTGGATTATGCCATCGCAGACTTGGATGAATCCGTGTCGGAGGCCGTCTCCGCCCTTGAGGAAGCCAGTGCCTGACCGATAATCTGTGTGTCTGTCAGCCCCAACAGCCAATCAGCTGATACATTCATCGCCCGGCACAATTCCGCTAACGTCTCACATCCAGGTGACCGTCTACCTGTCTCCCAGCACTGTAAGGTGTTACGCGGGCAACCAATTTTATCAGCAAGCTGCTGTTGGGTTACATAATGATCATAGCGCCACTGTTTTATGCGTTTGATTAAAATATCCATGTGAAACCGCTCCTATGGTGACATTTGTAGACTTGAATACAACCCTATGGTGTCATATAATTATTTCAACAACATAAAGATGTGTGTGCTTTCTAGGTCTGTATTTTTATTGTAGCATAAGATATGTCCTATAATTTGGACTTTTAACCCAAAAAGGAGAAAAAATGGCAAACGATATTTCTAAAACGATTTCTTTGCAAGAGCTGTATGCAATGATGCAGCCGTATAAAGAAGCCTTTATCTCTCTGTTCTCCGGGGATGAATCAACCGGTCTCTGTGCTACCATTCCCGTTAAAGCAATTAGCCTTTTTAATAACGCTACAAATGTCCCTTGTCTGCTGTGTTCCGGTGGTTCTGGCTTTGTCCTACAGGCAGCATCCGTCAAGGTTTCCGCACCAGCTTTTTCCAGGGATTCCTGCTCTTTTACCCTGTCAAGCGCCGGTTTTCAGTATAAAATCGTTCTTTGTGAATAAATTATTAACATTTCGGTTTTGCTCTTGAAATGTGTGTTGCGATGTGGTATAGTATAGTCACAGCAAAAGAATACCGCGGAACAACACGACCACTGAATATCTAAAAAGGAGTTGAACCCACACCATGTTTACACCCAGTAAAACCACTCCCAGATTCGGGGAGATCCGCTGGGGGTATTTTACGACCGATACCGTCTTCCCCAGCGACGTTCATAAGTATGTCGGTGTCCATCCGTATCTCATTATCAGCAATGACCGCTATAATCAAGTCAGCGGCCAATGCGAAGCGATTGCCTTCACCACAAAACGATTTGAAAAACACAATCCGGTTCACGTGGATTTTCAAATTGGCGAGGTCGAAGGTCTGAATATGCCGTCTACTCTTGCAGTCGAAAGCCGCATCACAGCCCGCAATATTCATTTTTCTGATCCCATCGGTACTTTTACCACAGAAAACTGGCAAAAGGCTGTCCCGGCTATTCTCCGTCAAAATCCCATTTTGCGCTATATGCAGCCGATCAATATGAAATCGGAACAAGTTTTGGCGTAAGGGCTTGCAAAAGCCTGTCTACATAGTGTACAATAAAACCACTAGAAAGGCAGGCTTACTATGTCTCACTCTTATGTCGCCGAATATAAATCCACCCTGAAATCCTCATCCGCAATGTTCACCGTCCAGCAGCTAGAGCAGGAAACCGGGGTCAGCTTTCAGAATTGGAAAGTCGATACGGTCAATGATCTTGTAAAACGTCTGCAGGCCGATAATTACTATCTCAACCGCGGTAAACTTACCGAGATCAAAGGTTATCTTGATTATCTTTTAAAGAAAAATGTCATCACGCCGCAGCAGCACGCGACCCACCCTTTCTTCTTTGTTGTCTGCAACGATGATAAAGAAATCAAGCGAACCTACGCAGAAGTATCCGATGACAAAATTCTTCGCAAGTTCTTTTTCTCTGAACAGGAATTTGCCGATTATCTGGATGCACTATGTCCCGGTGTCTCCTACTCAATGAGCCGTGCTATTATGATTTTAGCCTGGGTCGGGTTGGATAAAGGCCAGATCCTCAATGTAAAAAAGAAGGACTATCGCCAAAGCAGTGACAATTCTTCCGCTTATATTGAATTCCTTGCCAAGGACGGTATGAAACAACTTCTTATCCCAAAACGATTTGTATCAGACATCGAACGAGCTGCAAAGAGTGATCAAGAAACCGTATACAATGGCGCTTGTGACGGGCTTAGACAATTAAATTATAATCCAGAGGACGATGATTTCCTGATCCGTGCCACTGTTACAGGTGCTCGTGTCACTAAGAAACGGTTTGACCCTGTAACCGGCGATCGCATCTATTGTTCCTCTGTTCAAAATATATCCAGGTTTATTGCCAACCAATGCAAAAAACTCACCTACAATAATCCCTTTAAGCAAAAAGACCTCGTAACCCTTCGTTCTATCACGAACTCGAATGAATTTATCAATAATTCGCAGGGCACAGGTGCAAAAATATTGACCAATGCCTATCGTCATCCTGTTTATCAACAATGGCTCCAAGTAAAAGAGCTTGTACTGGCAGAGTGATTTGGTTTTCCGATTCCCGGGGGTATAGCTGCCCCCATTTCCTAAAGGTTTTCACAACACACATTCCAAGTTTTAAATTTTAAGGAGGAATTTCCCATGACCCATGAAAGTATGACAGTCCACCGTGCTATGGTGGAGCTTAAAACCATCGACAAGCGCATCGCCAAGGAGATCGATGGCGCGGCCTTCTGCACCAGCGCCAAGGTCAACATAAAAAAGCTGTTCGGCCAGCCAGCCGAGGAGTTCTATCATAAAGCACAGAGTGATTTCGATTCCATCACGGGTCTTATCAATCGTGCAGCAGCCATCAAGGCGGCGATCCCCGTCAGCAACGCCAAGACCAAGATCAAGGTCAATGAGCAGGAGATGACCGTGGCCGAAGCCATCAGCCTCAAGCAGAACCTGATCCCGCTGCGTCAGAAGCTGCTCAACGCGCTCAACATTCAGTATTCCGAGGCTATCCATGAGGTCGAGGATAAAAACGCCACGCTTGAAAAGCGCACGGACGCCTACATTGCCAGCATCTACGGCTCCAACGCTGCGGCTAAGGCAGCAGATGCCGAGGAAGTCAATAAGGCACGTGAGGCTTACGCCAACGCACAGACCTTTGAGCTTGTTGACGGCCTCAAGTCCAACAAGAAGAGCACGGCTGATATCATCAAGGCTATGCAGGACGATATCGTCAAGTTCCAGAACGATCTCGATGCCGCTCTCTCGGTCAGTAACGCGACCACTGTCATCGAAATCGACTACTGATATTTCCTGAGTTTTAAACTCTTTTGAATAAATCTTGCCCATGCACTGAAAGCGATCAACCATTGACCGTTCTGTCTACTTCGGCGGTATCATGACAGAACTAAAACCATAAACAGGAATCCGCCTCATTATAAAATTATAGAGATAAGTTTGATCTGTATATACGCGGACGCAAAGATGATTTGTCTGCTATTTATAAAGATATTCGGGTAGAGACCCAAAGCCGAAAAGCTGAACGCTCAACGCTCAAATCTCAAATCTGAAGCTTCAAATTTTATATTGATCAAAGTTTATCGCTCAAGGTTCAAAGCGCAAATCTTCTTACAAATCCTTGGCGCAAGGTCATACGCATGGTCATGTCGGCGTTTCGCTCACCGCAAGGCTGGTGTATGGGCAACGTGCGAAGGCGGTAGCACGTAAATACAATCCGCCCTATTACGGAGTGTTCGTATAATGGCAGTACCTCTGTCTTCCAAGCAGATAGCGCCGGATCGGTACCGGCACACTCCTCCAGCTCCACTTCTTCGGCAGCGACCTGATCAATCGTGCGCCAAGTGTGTGGAGTAACGGAACAAAAGCGCGGTGAGCGAGGAACATTCTCGGTGTCTATTTATTAGGTATCGTGGTGTGAAGTTCAATGAATTCATGTTCCGTTTTCGGGACTGGCCGCAAGATTCAGATCCCGCCAAAAGGATGGGGACAGTGCCCCGCCCGGAGTCTACATAAACTCCGTCATCAAATATGTCCGTCAGCGGCTGCGGTTATGGCCGTAAAAATAGCTCGTCTGGCCATGTGCAGAAAGAGTTTCTGGAGTCGTCTTGCAAAACGATTCCTGCCGAACAAGACTCTGGCAATGAAGTCTCAAGGTTCTGCGGCGTAAAGACCACGGTTCCCCATTACAGGCAGTGCGCCCTAGTTGCCAAACCAAAGATGAAAAGAGCGTGTATGCAGATAACCGGCTGCACCAAATGTTTCGCCACTCGCATGTGGTCTGCTTAGAGTACGTAGCCAATGCAGATACACCAACACCCATGTGACAATTAGCCTTTGTCTGAATCCTGGCCATAATCGTGGGAGCCAAGAAGTATAACACTTTTCATCTTTTCAAGAGAGAACTTGCCGCTTCGTCTATTGGATAGGATAGTAACGTAGGTTGAAGAGGGTGGGTTCGAGTCCCCCAGGGGTAGGTTCTCTCTTATTATCGAGCAGTAGTTCAGCTGGCAGAACGCCGCGTTTGGGACGCGGAGGCCGCACGTTCAAATCGTGTCTGCTCGACCATTATCACCACGTAGCTCAGTGCAGAGCGCCGCAATAATATGGGTGCGGAGGTCGCTGGCTCTACCTAGCCGTGGTGACCACCGGGTTTGACATACCCGCATTTCTCCTATTCAGTATCCTATCTGCTTCCGAAACCGTCACAGGATAATTGACGGAACGATTTTATAAGGAACAGTAGCACAACTGGTCAGTGCGTCCAGCTCATAACTGGAATTATGCAGATTCAATTTCTGCCTGTTCCACCAGATGTCGGGTAGCGCCCGAACGATGTGAGCGTGTATGGCATACCTCACCCAGAAATGAAAATGTCCACTGAAAACGATGCAAGTCGATAATCTAAGCGGGAAGCCTACCATGCTCCCGTGGCGCAATAGGCAGACGCGGCAGATTTAGGTTCTGTTATTTGCGGATTCGACTTCCACCGGGAACACTTATCATGCTATTCGGTCTTCTTTTCAAAGAGGTGATTTCCAATAAAAACAAATCATATTGGCGAGCGCTGTGGTCCTTACAAAATCATAGATAAATCTGTGCAAAACAATCGGACACTTTATGTCGGCGAGTGCGTCTACTGCGGCACAAAAACAATTCGGTCCATTGGTGATTTTCATTATCTAAAAAATGATACATGCCCGCACTATGATCGTTTTGGATTTCCTACGATTCATGCTGCCAAAGCATCTGTTTCAAATTCTCATCTCGCCAGAACTTTCTTAAAAATGAAAGACCGATGTTACGATACTTCTTCATCTGATTATAAATTCTATGGTGCAAAAGGCATCCGAATTTGTGATGAATGGCTCTATCACCCGGATGAATTTATTTTCTGGTCTTTACAAAACGGGTATAAATCCGGTCTGTCCATTGACCGTATTGATTCTTCTAAGGATTACTGCCCAGAGAATTGCCGTTGGATTCCAACGCGGCTCAACTCAAAGCATAAATCCACCACCCATTATTACAGGATTCCTGTCACTGGCCGCGAGGCTGCCCGGATCATGGGGGTCGGCATCAACTACGTAAACCGTTACGCCCGTGAGCACACTTATGAAGAAACCCAACGAATGATCGATGCTTACATGGACGAGAAAGTTCTCGATAAACGCTCTTAATTTACATACCGGCTCCTCAGCGGCAAATCTGAGGTTTATTATGCTGGATTAGCTCATTCGGTAGAGCGCTGATTTTGTAAGTCAGGGGTGGCGGGATCGTAGCCTGCATCCAGCACCATTTTTTGTACCCAAAATCAAATCAAACACAGAAAGGACTGACGCAACCATTGGATGACCCAAATATGAAATCCATCTCCGGCACCCTCTCCATCATGCAAAATCTGGAAATGCGCTATCAGGCAAACTTTTCCGGCGTGCATGAGCAAGACCTCATCACGCAAGACCTTTTACATAAGTTAGAGCTTGAGCAGAACAACGCCGTCCAGCTTGTTCAACTCGCCAAACAACTCAAAGAATGCCGCAAGACGCGCCGTATGATGAAGGATGAAATCGAACTTATGCAGCCTCTTATGGACTTTATGCAGGACGGCCAAAACAGACGCTGCGTTCACCAGTTGCAAGAAGCTCTCGGCAAAATGCGCGATGTATCCAAACACCATGAAAATCGACGCTATTACCCAAGAGTATTATAAACTACACAATTTTTCAAAGGAGACCGCTTATGACTATCATGCCATTCTATGACTTTCACAAAAAGTTCCTGGCTCATTTCAACTCGATGACCAAGGACGCCGCCGCACTTTACCGTGTCGATTTCGACCCGGATGAACTCTGGAACCTTTACCTCGATTCCTTCCCTGCCGGTACAAACCCCGTTTATCGTGTCCGGCGCGAATTTGACTGCTCCTGCTGCCGCCATTTTATCAAGACGATGGGCGGTGTTGTCGCCATTCGTGATGGCCGGATCGAAACCATCTGGGATTTTGACACCGCATCGCCGGAATGTTATCAGCCCGTCATGGATGCTCTCTCCGCCTACATCAAGTCCAAGCCCATCAAGGATGCTTTCTTTACCAATGAGCATACCATCGGCATTGCCCACAACTATGAGCGGGATGAAAACGGTCACAAGGTCCTGACATGGAACCACTTCTTCGTCAACACCCCGCGCTGCTCTTACACCACTCACGACATCAACGTGGAGACCGCCCGTATCCGGGATGACCGCAATGTGTTCCTGCGCTCCATGAGTGAGCTTACCGTCGAGGCCACCGAGACCGTCCTTGAACTGATCGCGCAAAACAGCCTCTACCGCGGTGCCGAGTGGAAGTCCCAGCTGGAACAGCTTGCAGCCTCCCAGACAAAATACAACGCTATGACAGCAGAACAGAAAGAGCTGCAGTCGTGGGTCGATGTCATCAATATGAATTCTGCTCTCGCCCGCATCCGCAACACCAGCATCGGCACCCTGCTGATCGACCTGTCCGAAGGCCGCGACCTTGATTCCGCCGTCACCGCCTACGAGCGTGTCGTCGCCCCAGCCAACTATAAGCGTCCCAAGGCCATCTTCACAAAACGAATGCTGGACGATGCCAAAAAGACCGTCACCGAACTTGGCTATCTGGATTCCCTGCCCCGCCGCTTTGCACGTCTCGATGACATCAGCGTCAACAATATCCTCTTTGCCAACCGTGACGCCGTATCCCGCATGAACGGTGCAGCTGCAGACCCCTTCACCGCTATGGAACAGCAGGTTGCCATTGACCCTAAACGATTCTCCCATGTCGAGGAGATCGGTATTGATAAATTCATATCGGATGTCCTGCCCATCGCCAGGGAGCTGGAGTTGTTCATGGAAAACCGCTTTTCCAAGAACATGGTCTCGCTGACCGCCCCTGTCAATCCAGACGCCAAAACGATGTTCAAATGGGATAACGCTTTCGCATGGGCCTACACGGGCAATCTGGCTGATTCTGATATTCGAGAGAATGTCAAGTGTGCAGGTGGCAAGGTCGATGGTGTGCTCCGCTTCTCTATTCAGTGGAACGATGAACCCGGCAAATGGGATAAGTCTGACGAGGACGCGCACTGCAAAGGCCCTTGCGGTCATATCTGGTTTAGTGAAAAGCGTGGCTTTGCAGACGGCGGCAACCTGGATGTCGATATTACCAATCCCAACCATGGTAAACCTGCCGTCGAAAATATCACATGGCCTAATCTTTCCAGAATGAAAGACGGCCAGTATAAGTTTTACGTTCATTGCTACAGATGTGACTCCGGAAACAACGGCTTTATCGCTGAGATCGAAGCTAACGGTGAGGTCCATCAGTATGAATACCGCCACCCAATTTCTTCCAGCACGATTGTCTCTGTGGCCACCGTCACTCTCAAGGACGGCAAGTTCACTATCAAGGATGAACTCAAGTCCGCCATCTCCAGCCGCAATATTTGGAACATCAGCACGAATCAGTTTGTCCCTGTCAACGTTGCCATGTACTCCCCCAACTATTGGGACGAACAGACCGGTATCGGCAACCGTCACTATTTCTTCATGCTCAAGGGCTGCCAGAATCCTGACAAGCTCAACGGATTCTACAATGAATTTATCAAGCAGGAGCTGCTGACCCACAAGCGCGTCTTTGAAGCTCTCGGCTCTCAGATGTCTGTACAGCCTGTCGATGACCAGCTCTCCGGCGTCGGCTTCTCCGCCACCCGCCACGATTCCTTTATCGTCAAGGTCAAAGGCCAGACCGAGCGCGTGCTCAAAGTCGTAATTTAACAATATAGAAACGAGGTATCACTATGGAACTGTTTGAAATCGCAACCCGCTATAAGTACCGTTTTCCCTTCAAGGGCTGGATCAGCACCGAGGATCTCTGGGATCTGAGCGTTCAGAACCTTGACAGCATCTTCAAGACCCTCAATAAAGAATTCAAGACTACCGGCGAGGAATCCCTGCTGGGCACCAAGACCACCGAGCAGAACGAACTTTCCAACAAGATCGAGATCGTCAAGCATATCGTCTCTGTCAAACTGGCAGATAAGGCTAAGGCACAGACCGCCCGTGAGAATGCCGAGCGCCGCCAGCAGTTGCTCGAAGTCCTCGCCAAGAAACAGAATCAGGCACTCTATGATATGTCGGAGGCAGAGATTCAGGCCCAGTTGGCCGCTCTGGATGCTGAATGAGCCGTCTGCACGCCAACTATTACTCCTGCGGCAAGTACCGGTTTGCAACACCAGCACCTACGGACGAATCCGTTTTGTACAGTGAAGGCCGCTACAAGACAAAGCTGACAGCCCATGATATGCCGCCGTGGTATATGCGCGGTTTATACTACGGCTATGCAGATGGATTTCTCAACACAAAAAATGTCTCCAAGCTGGCCTACAATCCAAATCTATGCTTCAACCACATGTTCAAGGATGACTTTTTATACATTTCGTATAATTCGCCGTCGAAACGCCGAAAAATATTCAACGCAGAGGAACCTTACGATGAATATGTTTGGGGCTTCAATATCCCAAAATTCCTGTACATGGCACAGCGGTACAGCGGCTATGATACCGACCCCATTTGGCAGCAGATCGAAGAAAAGCGCCTCTGGTTCCAACACACATATCCAGACGACTACAAACGCGAGGTCGGCGACATAACAGACTATCGCACTTATACACAGTCGCTTTACGAAACGATTTGATTTTACACTTATATCTTTGACACTTATACACCCTGTAAACTGCCGGAGCACCGCCTCCGGAAGGGTGTATTTTTTGTGCCCATTTTTCCAAACACCCCGGTTCTGCTTTCCCGTTAGCAGGCCGTTTTGAATAGATATTTTTAGTAAGATTGGAGTGTTTTCATGATGAAAAAGATGGGAGTGATCTGAAATGTTTCCGCCTGCTTTCCTGATCCTGATCGGTCTGGCCATGTTTCTGTTCTGGTGTGAATCCAGTACCCATTTTGATGAGATCGGCCAGAAGATCATCGACTTTTTTACACAGTTTAAGGAGAATAAAAAATGAGAAAATCTCTCGGCGGTATCGCAACCGCAGTTATTATCGCGCTCGTCGTCATTGTGCTGTTTGTATGCACGGTACGGATCCCTGCCGGTTATGTCGGCGTTGTCTATAACATGAACGGCGGCATTTCGGACAGAACGCTTACCCAGGGGTTCCATGTCATTTCCCCCACGCAGAACGTGACTACCTATTCCATCGGCATTGAGCAGTCCTACCTGACAGCCAGCAAAGACGGTGACTCCAACGATGATGAAAGCTTTGAAGTCCCCTCCAATGACGGCAAGGGTCTGACTGTCGATATGACCTTTACCTATCGCTATGATGCAGACAGAGTAGCCGATACCTTTACCCGTTTCAAGGGTCAGTCCGGCAAGGATGTAAAGAATTCTTTCATCAAGCCCAATATCATGTCTTGGACTAAGGAAGTCACGGCCAAGTATTCCGTCATCGACCTGCTCGGCGACAAGCGTGCCACCCTCAACAGTGAGCTGACCGATTATCTCAAACAGAAATTCGAGCCTTACGGTATCGTGATCGAATCCGTTTCCCTTATCAATATTGACCCCGATGAGGAGACCCGCTCTGCCGTTCAGAAAAAGGTCAACGCCCAGCAAGATCTGGAGCTTGCCAAGATCGAGCAGCAGACCGCCAACGTCAACGCTGAAAAGGAAAAGGAGGTTGCCATCACCAAGGCCAATCAGGAAAAAGAGACAGCGCAGATCAATGCAGAAGCCAAACTGATCGAAGCTCAGGCCCAGGCCGATGCCAACCGTCTGATTTCCCAGTCCCTCACGCCGGAGCTGATCCGTCAGCAGATGTATGACAAGTGGGACGGTAAGCTGCCGACAGTTCAGGCCGGGAATGATTCCTCTGTTATCGTGGACACCAGCGATATTCTGCAGCAGGGTGAGTAACATGATCGTGCTTTCCATTCCTGTTTTTCTGCTTAGTCTAGCCGCTTCCGCATGGTTCGGTTTTTTCATCTGCGCAATCATGTCAAGCGGCAAGGACTGAAACTGTTATATGCCATCATACACTCAACATGGTTTGGAGGTAACGCTCTGAGATGAAAACACTGTCTACTCCCTTGCCCGTCACGCAGGATTCTGTCATTGATTCCGAGTATAACGAACAGACGCTCAACCGCCGCCGCAAGAAGAAGCCGCACAAGAAAAAGTCAGACCACAAGCATACCTACGTTGATGCCTGGTATGAGGATTGGCAGTACAGTTACACACAGCAAAAACAAATCCTGCGCATCAATCCCACTGGTGTATGTACCATTTGTGGCAAGCTTGGGCCGTTGCACGACAAAAATATTCTGCCGTTAAAGGGTAGTTTCATTTTTCATCTTGAATATCCTGAACCGCCCGTCGGCGCTAAAATCTATCGCACACCAAGACCTGCCGACACTGACAGATTCGTCTTTGTGAATAAAGTAAATTTGAACGACTACTATTTGAAGGAGTGATTTTATTGGCAAAATTTCAAACCGGCGACAAAGTCCGCATCACAGCATTCAAGCATGGCAAAGAACGCCACTATAAGGGTGGCTTCAACGTTGGCGACATAATCACCATTACAATGGTGCATGCGATGACTTCCAGTCCAGATTTTTACGATGTCGCAGAAACCGATGATTATATCTTCTTTGATGATGAACTCGAACTCGTCAAGTCCGGCACCTGCAAGCATGATTGCTCAACCTGCACCTGCCACGATGACACAGTCACCATCAGTGTCGATATCCCGCTGAACGACAAAAAGGAAGCCCACCGCATTGTCCACGCCATGGTTAAAAAGGCATATCAGGATGCTGCCACCGCTAAAGATAAACCACAAAATGCCCCTTATACGGAGTATGAAATCGAATTCGCACGTGACCTCGTCTCGAATTGGGCTTATAACGTCATCCATAACGGCGGAGACTTGTACTGGCAGATCCAGCCGGAGGACGGTTTGGAAGCTATCGTCTATAAGTCTCTTAAAGCAGGCAACTGTCTTTATGGTTATGCCGCGCCGCATCATTTGGATGAATATAATGTCTGGGTCGGCAAATGCGTCTCCCTCGCCAAAGCACTAGGCAAACCCATCCCGGATTTCATCAAGAACAAAAATATGGAGGGCTGATCCATGCGTGTTCTTCTCCTCTTTCGCGGCGCTCCTGGCTGCGGAAAATCTACCTACATACATGAAAACGGGTTGGATAGCTATACCCTCAGCGCAGATACCATCCGTATGCAGTATTCCTCCCCCATTCAGACGAAGAACGGCTCTGTACAGATCAGCGCAAAGAATGATTCCGTTGTCTGGAGTCTGCTGTTTCAGATGCTGGAACTCCGTATGCAGTCAGGCTGCTTTACCGTGATCGACGCAACCAATTCTAAGACAGAGGAAATGAACCGATATAAAGCACTGGCAAAGCAGTACCGCTATCATATCTATCTGATCGATATGACGGATCTTCCTATCGAAGATTGTAAACGCCGCAACGCCAGCCGTGCCCCGCTCAAACAGGTACCGGAAGAAGCCATTGATAAGATGTATGCCCGTTTTAAGACACAGAAGGTGCCGGGCGGCATCAAGGTGCTCAAGCCGGAGAACGCGCTGGCGGAAATCAGCTATAAGCCCTCTGACATGAATTCGTATCGCAAGGTCTACGCTGTCGGCGATATTCACGGTTGTTACACAGCGTTACAGGACATGCTCGGGGAGTTTGGCGGCCTGCAGGATGACTGCCTGTATATTTTCTGCGGCGATTATATTGACCGCGGCATGGAAAATGCGGATGTCGTCAAATTCCTGCTCTCTGTCAAGGATAAGCCCAACATTGTCCTGCTTGAAGGCAACCATGAGCGCTGGTTGTACTGCTGGAGCCATGATAAAAAGACTCCCAGCAAGGAATTTGAACTGCGCACCAGCCGTCAGCTGGATGATTCCGGTCTTGACAAAAAGGAGGTCCGCCGCCTGTATCAGCGTCTGAATCAGTGCTCCTACTTTTCTTTCCGCGGTGCAATGTATTTTATCTGCCATGGCGGCATCGCCGGGATTCAGCAGGACCAGCAGCTTGGCCTTATTACGATTCCTACCTTCCAGATGATCCACGGTGTCGGCGGCTATAATGACCTGCCTGATGTCGTGGAAGCCTGGAATAAAATCGGCATGGTACAGATCGCAGGTCATCGCAATATTCAGAACTATAACATCCTCACGCCTCATTCCAACTATGTCAATCTTGAAGGCAGCGTAGAATTCGGCGGATCTCTTCGTGCGATCGAAATCGATTCTGACGGCAATCTCATTTCTCACAGCGTAAAGAATCATAAGTTCTATAAGCCGGAGGAACAGCCAATCGTTGAGACAAAGGAAGATTCCGTTTATCAGCTCGTCAAGGACCTGCGCCGTGAGCGCAATGTCAGGGAGAAAAGATTCGGCTGTCTGTCCGCATTCAATTTCACCTCGGAGGCTTTCCGCCGCAGCAGCTGGAATGAATTGACCACAGTCGCCCGCGGTCTCTTTATCAATACAGAGGATCATACCATTGTCGCCCGCGGCTATGAGAAGTTCTTCCGCATAGATGAATTGGCCCGCGTCTACCATTACCCGCACAGTAATCTTGACTATCTCAAGGACAAGCTCAAATTCCCGGTGAATGTCTACCTCAAGGAAAACGGCTATCTCGGTCTGCTCTGTTACGACCCTGAAATTGACGATCTGCGCTTTTGCACCAAGGGCAGCATCAACGGCGACTATGCCGACCATTTCAAGCAGCTGTTCCAAAAGAATGTCTGCGAAACCGGCTCCCAGCGCTGGGATGAAATCAAGCAGTACCTTAAAGAGAATAACTGCACCATGCTGTTTGAGGTCATCGACCAGCAGTTTGACCCGCATATCATCGAATATGATACACCGCATCTGGTCCTGCTGGACGTAGTATACAATGAAATCGAGTTCCGAAAGATTCCGTACAGCGCCTGGATCGGGGACGACCTGATCGGCATCAGCCAGCGGTTTGATTTGAACCTCAAAAAATATGTCAACCAGTTTATGGATTGGCAGAAGTTCTATGATTTCTATATCAAAGCCTCCGCTCCCGGCTATGTGTACGATGGTCACTTTATTGAGGGCTTCGTTTTTGAGGATTCTGCCGGTTTCATGACCAAGCTGAAAACCGACTACTACTCTTTTTGGAAGCACATGCGCAGTGTCGCAGACGGAGTCCGTCGTTTCGGGTCTATCAAGAGCACCGGTCAGCTTACCGACGCACAGTCCAACCTGTTCTATGGTTTCCTGCGCGATAAGTACGCCAGCGATGAAGCGTTCCGAGACCGGCACAATGAAAAGGGCTATGACATCATCTCCCTGCGTAAAGCGTTTTTGTCAAGTCAGGAGGGCGCACAATGAACGGCAGTTATGACTTTTCTATTCACATCAATAACTTTATGCAGTGCCAGTGCCTGCAGGCAGTCGCACAGGAATGTGCAGATGTCATCGTAATTGATTGCAACGGTAGTCATGCCAATGCAAAAAGCCTGCTCAGCCTTATGAGCCTTGACTATTCGCGCAAGGTTCGCATTATCACATCCACAGCCGAAGAGCTTTTTGCCCTGCGCAACGCTCTTCAGTTGAAATAAATTTCGGAGGTACATAATGTTTATCTGCAACAAGTGTAAAAAAGTGTTCCCTGATCTCGATGGCTATGGTATGCGCATCCAGTACACATTCGGCTACGGCTCCAAGCGCGACGGCGATTTGTTTGACCTGACCGTATGTAATGAATGCGCGGACGACATCGCGGATGCTGTAGCTAAGATCTGTGCGGTCAACCCCATCGTCTGTGTAGACTACGATGCGCTTTACGGTGATGATTTCGCAGAGCCTGATGATGATTCTGACGGCGATGCAAATATTTTTTCTTAACTTACACAACACATATTTCAAGTATTCTGTAAAGGAGTTTTTCTATGGCCAAAAACAATACGATCCGCTTTTCTTTTATCGGCGCTCCTGTCATCGCCAAAGATGGCATTCTGGACGAGATTGATTCCAAGCGCACAGGAGGCAAGATGTACCGCCTGCACTTTGGCATCAAGGTAGACACCAGCACGGAGTTTGTCGGCCTGCTGGATTATCCCCGCGATACGCTCAAGACCTCGGACACTGATTTTAATTCGATCGAGGTCGCCTGGGCTGACCGTGAGGACCCGGACGTTCTCGCCAAGGTTGCCCGTCCCCGCCTGTACCGTACCAATGTCGGCTGTGAGGACGGCAAGATCAAGAGCTTTATCTCTGGCTATGATTTCATCAAGTATCTGGCGGATGTTCTGCCCGACAACGATAAGGACCTGACCGTCACGGGCACCTGCAAGGTTCGCTATGACAGCAAGGGTATCCTGCGCCGCAACTATGATATTCAGGCTGTCTGGTATCGCCGCGACACTGAAAAGCCGCAGCTGGCTATGTCCGTGCCCCTCACCTACTGGAAGGACTGCGTCGATAAGTCTGACCTCAAGGAGACCGGCAAGATCAACATCAACGGCTATGTCCTCCAGTTCGCTACTAAAGAGGAGGGTGATAAGTTCCTGCCGTTCTCTGTCGTATTCGATACGACCAAGTACAATATGGAGATCCCCAAGCACAAGGCCCTCTATGAGTACAAGATGGAGTTTGTCGATGTCAAGGACAAGACGCCACAGACCATGCTGTGGGATATCCGCGTTGTCAACGGTGCGCAGGAGGTCGAGTTTGACGAGAGCCAGCTGACCAAGCTGCAGAAGATGCAGATCGAACTCGGCGAGGCCACGCTGGATGATTTCCGTCCCCGCGGCCAGATCTTCGGCAACCGCCTCTCGGAGCTTCGCCTGAACAAGCCTCTCGCACAGGGCGATTTTGCAGACGGCATGGTCGATACCGGCTACAAGCTCTCCGAGTTTGAAGATATGATTGCCGTCCCCACCAAGGATGAAACCGTTGCCGATATGGAAAAGTCCGCCGCCAAGCCCGATTCCGCCAAGCCCCCGTTCGAGGACGATCTGGAGCTGTTCTGATAAATCTTTTTAAAGGAGTACATAGCTTATGGCAAGAAAGTTCGGAAGAAAAAACGAAATCAAGCTTGATCCTCTTAAGTATAATCTCTGCCTGATCGGCGAGGGAGGAATCGGCAAGACCACTCTCATTAAGCAGTATTGTGAACGCCTTGCTGGCGAAGATGGCTATATGTTCCTCGATGTTGGCAAAGAGGATGGGTCTGACGCTATCAACGGCATTGTTGCCGAGCCTGTCTGGGATTGGGAAAAATTTGATGACGTCATTACTGATATTGTCGAAAACCGCTATACAGATTATAAAGACCTCAAAGTCGTCGTTGTAGATACTTTTGATGAACTGATGAACCTCGCAGAGGGTGAAGTTCTTCGTATTTGGAACCGCGACAACCCGGACAAAAAGACTAAGTTCTTTAAGGCTACTTTCCAAGGCTTTAATGGTCCTACTGACAAAGCAATCGAAATCGTCTTTGATCGCCTGTGGGAATTGAAGCGTGTCGGCGTTTCTTTTATCACCATCGGTCATACTAAGAAAAGCGACATCGCGGATCCTGTTTCTGGCGAGACATATTCCATCCTCACGACCAATATGGACAAGCGTTATTTTAACGCCATGAAAAATAAAGTTCATTTCCTCGGGGTTTGTTATATCGACCGCGACATTGTTAAGTATAAGACTGGCCGTAAGAACATTGTCACCAATAAGGAGGAAGTCAAGGGCAAGATCACAGGCGAAAAGCGTGTTGTCTGCTTCCGTGATGATAATTTCTCCGTCGATTCCAAGAGCCGTTTCGCTGACATTGTAGATCGTGTTCCGCTTGATGTTGACGAATTCATTAAGGCTATTACAGATGCCATCAAGAAGGAACACGATAAGGGTCCTACCAGCTATGAGGACGATCTCAAAAAGCAGGCCGCAGAAGCCAAGGCTGAGGAAAAAGTGCATCAGGCACGCATTGATAAATTCAAGGCTGACCGTCAGGACGAAGCTGATGAGGGAAATCGCGAAACTTATATCGCCACCATCGCGGCTAAATTCTCCAGTGCATCCGATGATGTCAAGACTCAGGCAAAATCCATGCTGAATGAATCCGGCTACGCAAAGTTCTCTGATCCCAATGTGCCTATTGCCACCATCAAAAAGATCGTCTCTCTCTTCGCATAAGGCAGGCAGCGCATGGCAAAAACAACTGCACCCAAAGGCCGCCGCGTCAAGTGTCAGGCAACCGGTGTATGGGGCACGACCCTCACCTACTATAAAGCCCCTGACGGCCACTGGTATCAGGACGAAGCAACCTATCAGGACAAGCTTCATAAAACTGCCATGCATAAACAGGTCATCGCCGCACTCGCCGATGTTATGATGTTCGATCCATCAATGGCGTTCCCTACCATCATCCCCAAAAAGCTCAAGGAACTCAGCTTCTATGACGATGAAATCATTCTCGCAACGATTGAGCAATGCCGGGATAAGATCGGGTACGCCATGCGCACCAAAGATTTCTCAAGCGAGTACGGCCGCGCCGCTTATGTCATGGCCATTATCAAAAATCATATCAATGATGTCTATAAGGCGGCAAAATCCAACGCCGCCGTACAGCACAAGCAGGAAGCAAAAGCGCAGCAGGTCCCCATTTTGCAGGATCTCGGTTTTGGGGAAAATACGCAGGATCACCACGCACACAGGGATATTTCAGACTTCCTGTTTGACGATGAGCAGGAATGAGGTGATTTTCTATCGAATTACAAGAAATTTTACATAAAATCAATGCAGATCGTGAACAGGTCGAAGCCCCGTTTGTATTCTGCCTCTGGAAGGACCCCTACCTTTATGACGAGTACGACCGCGTCAATACTGGTACGGATGAAACCATCCAAACCGATGATTCTAAATTCTACTTTGCTCTTGGCCGCGCTCTGTATGAGCAGGGCTATCGCAACTTCGATGCGATCACGCTTAACGCTTACCTCAAGGATAAGGATGAAACCCGCAAAGAGTTTGATAAACGTGGCGGCTATCGTGAAGTCGAAGCGCTCAAATCGCTCATCAACCCGGATAACGTCGATGGCTATTTTGATAAGGTCGTCAAGCTGAACCTGCTGTCAGACCTCGCCCGCCAGTTCTTCAAAAATTTCTCCAATACGTCGCGGTTCGATAAGATGTCAAACGCCGAAGTCTATGACTTCTTTGACTATCAGCTCAACACCATTTCCATCAACACCGCTAAGGACATGAAGGTGGAAGACGTCTGGTTCGATGATGCTTTTGTCGATGAACTCAATAAGGGCGAAGCGGTCGGCCTCAACTACGGCAAAAACTGCCCGCGTCTCAATTACCTGACCCTGGGTGTCCCGCTGGGCGACCTCACCATGCTCGGCGGCTTCTCCGGCACAGGCAAGACCAGCTTTGTATTTGAAAACATGATTCTTGTCATGGCCGAGGCTGGCATCAAGTGCTGCATTATCTCCAATGAGATGCAAGTCCGCGCCTATAAGCAGTTGTTGGCTGTACATATTCTTACCAAGGATCTGGACTATTGGAAAATCACCCGCAAGCACCTAAAGACCGGCAATTTCACCGACGAACAAAACGAAATGCTGCGCAAGGCTGCCAAAATCAGCCAGGAAAAGTATAAGAACATCAAGTTCGTCAAGATGTTTGATAACGATACTTCCCGTGTTGTTAAAACCATCCGCAAGTATTCTAAGCTGGGGTTCCAGATGTTCCTCTGGGACACGATGAAATCCGATGATGACGTCAGTATGGAAATGTACCGCCAGCTGCTCGTTGCCTCACGCAAGGTGTTCCAGGCTGCCAGCCGCGAGAATGTTGCGGTTGTGTGTACTTACCAGCTAGCTCTCTACCTCTTGAATCAGCGATATCTGGATGCCAACTGCCTGTCCAACGGTAAACAAATCAAGGAAGTCTTTTCCGAGATGATATATATCCGCCCCCTCTGGGAAGACGAGTATACCGGCGAACGCTATGACTGTAAAGCCTACACCCGCGGCAAAAATGCCGATGGCAGCTGGGAAAAGTTTACCACTCCCATCACACTTGACAAAACCAAAAAGTATATCGTCGCCTTTCTCGATAAGACCCGCAATGATGAAGATAAGCAGCAGGTTTTGTACGAGGCTAATCTTACTTGGAATAACTGGCGCGAGGTGGGTTTCTGCACGATCCGCAACGAACACGTTCAAACCACACGCTAAAGGGGGTGCTGCCACTATGAACGCGGCACTTCTGCAGCAGCATCTCTCTGGCAATTCCGATGCTCTTTTCAGCATCCTGGAAACGCTGGAATTTCAGCACATCAATCTCAATAACGCAAAAACGCAGTTCCGCTTTTCCCGCCTGGAAGATTCCAACCCCACCAGTATGATGCTGGATGTCAACACCCTGCGTTACTACTGCTTTTCCACCAACGGCAAAGGCAATCTGTTCACCCTCATTATGGATCGTATCCATTGTACATTCCCGCAAAGTCTGCAATTCGTAGCAAATATCCTGGACCTGGACACCACTGATTTTAATGTCCAGATCACTTATCCCTTCCATGGCTTCTATCGTAAACTCCTACCAGACCGTGACGATGATTTTACCATGCCCACGATCCCGGAAAACACACTTGACCCTTACTTAGGCAAATTCAACACGATGTTCTTTCAGGATGGTATCGACTATAAAACACAGGAATTGTTTCAAGTCGGCTACGATGAAGAATCCAGCCGCATCACGATTCCGGAGCGGGACTTTAACGGCAACCTTGTCGGCATTATGGGTCGCAGCAACGACCCCACTTGTAAACACGAGGAACGCTGGCTGCCCCTTGTCCCCTGCTCTCGCAGCAAGACACTGTTCGGCTTGCAGCAGAACTATCACAACATCATCGACCGCGGCAATATCTTCCTGTTCGAGAGCGAAAAAGCCCCCATGCAGGCACGGTCATTTGGATGCAGGCTGGCGCTCGGCCTCTGTGGCTGTCATGTCTCCCATGCGCAAGCCACCATGATCGCTTCCATGCAGCCCAAAAATGTGGTGCTGGCTCTGGATGAAGGCTTGGAGGAAGAAGCCGTGCGCGAGGAGGCTAAAAAACTTGTGCAGGATAACATCATCGTCAAAACCAAGGTCGGCTATGTCTGGGACGCCGATAGCGACATCATCCCCAAAGGCAGCAAGCTCAACGCAGCAGACCTCGGCGTAGACGCTTACAAACAAATCATGAGAACGAAAGTGAGGTGGCTGACATAGCCGAACGTGTAAAAGACTCCCGCCTGCAAGCCCTGTATGACGAAGGAGTCAATGTCTATAGCTTTTCCAAGCTTGGAACCATCAATAATTGTTTATACGGAGCGTGGCGCACTTACATATTACATGACCGCGGCCTTGGAAGCGTGTATACCGATTTAGGATCAGCCAGCCATGATGCTCTGGAAAATTTCATCGAAGGCAAATCAAATAGTAGCGAAATGCTTCAGACCTTCCGTGATGCTCTTGTTCAATGCGAACTTGTCGGATATGACTTTCCGAGAGACTTTCGTGGAACGGACAGCATCAAAACGAAATACATAAAAGACATGGAAAACTGCTTCCAGACCTTTACTATGCCGAAAGGCAAATTCACGATTGAGGAACTTCTGATCCTGCGCGTCAGCCCCACCCGTGCCATGCAGGGTTATTCCGACCTGCTGCGTTGGAACAACGATGGCTCAGTTACGGTGCTAGACCTCAAAACCAGTTCCGACTACGCCCAGAAAGACCTCCTCGATCATGGCCGTCAGCTTACGATCTACGGCATGGCGCTGGAGCAGGCCGGGTACAAGGTCAAATCCACCGCATGGATCATGCTCAAGTATGTCGTCATCAAGTACGACTGGTACGCTACACGGCGCAGCAAAAACAAGACACCACTCACCCGCATCGTCAATCGCTCCAAGATCTATGACACTATCAAGGACGCTGTCGAAGCCGCTTGCCATGAGGCTGGCATGGACGAAATGGATATCGAAGTCGCCATGATGGATTTCGCCAAGACGAACATTCTGGACGACCTGTTTCCGGCTGAGGTCAAGGCAAAGTTCTCCATCAAGCCATACGTGCGGGAATATCCATACACCAAGGAACTTCAGGCTGAGGCACTGGATTACATCAATAAGACTGCCGACCTCTATGAGAACCTTCCGCAAGACAAAGACCACCCGTGGGAGCCGTGCGAGATCACGAAGGAGAACCAATTTTTCTGCAATACCCTCTGTAATCACCGCAAAACCTGCCCCTACATCAAGGATTATAACGAACGCACCATGGCCGGTGCCACACAATCCAAAAAGGACGAGGAGGATCTGTTCTGATGTTCAGTGATATGGACGAAATGTATTTCACCAACCCAAGTGAGGCCGATAGTATCATCGACGAAGCCACAGACAGCCTCCGTGACCTCATCAAGGATGACGTTAAGTGCGTGATCGATGCATACAACAAAGCCCTGCGCGAAAAAGATAATCTGGAAAGCGACATTGCCCGCCTCAACTGGGAAAAGCAGCGTATTGAGGATGATATTGAAGCGGCCAAGCGCGATGCTGAAAATGCCAAGACAAATCAAATTCCAGAAACATACATCAATAACTTCGTCAAAAAGTATACAGGCTCCTACGCTCCCGGAGATGAAGTATATGTGGTAGACCACTCGTACAAGTCAAGCAAATGTCCTACCTGCAACGGTACTGGTAAAGTAGAGGCATCCATTAACGGGAAGTCAACCATCATCACATGCCCTAAGTGTAATGGGTATAAGAATGATAGTCATTGTTACTATTTCGTCAAAAAAGATGTCATTGAGACAGTGGATTTAAAACTTCGCTTTGATAAAAACCATGTAACAGCAATGCAAACACGCTTTTCTGATCTTGAGCCTACATACGTCTATCTGCAAGATTGTGGCGGATTGTCGGACGTAAGCCTTATTTTCAGAACCGAAGCCGAAGCTCAGGCAAAAGCGGACGAGTTGAATAAGAAAGAGGCCGAGCAAACTGATGGCTAAGGTCAAAGAATGTATCTCTTGTCAAGAACTCATGGACATGATTGAGGATTACGCCGAGCGTAATGATCCAAGTAATTTACAGGAGTTAGTGGATTCCATGTATCTGAGGCTTTGCGTTGAGGAAGTTATAGAATATGCCATCCAACGCAGCATGATTGACGGACGTACCTACCATCCGTTCATCGGCAAAATCGCCAACGGCTACATCCAGGACTTTCGCCACAGCTGGCCGTTTCAAGATGGAGGTGAATTCTATTCAAAACTACCATAAACACACCTGCTGTTCCAACATCTATACACCGGACTCTCCTGCCACCTACGAACAATACGCCAAACGCGCCGTTGAACTTGGTCACAAAATCCTCTGTTCTTTGGAGCATGGTTGGCAAGGTAAATATCACGAGTGCCGAGAAATCGCTATCAAGTATGGCCTCAAATTCATCTTCGGCACAGAAGCATACTGGGTAAAGGATAGACATGAGAAAGACCGTACCAACTGTCACATCGTCCTGCTTGCTAAAAACGAGAACGGCCGTGAATGGATCAATGAAGTTCTGTCCACCGCAAACGAGGATGGCTATTACTACCGCCCGCGTCTGGATGAAGAACTTCTGTTCTCTTTGCCTCCTGACGATGTATTTGTCACATCTGCCTGTGTTGCTTTCTGGCATTATGAGCCGGAATATGTCGAACAACTGGTTTGCAAGCTGCATGACTATTTCAAAGACAACTTCATGCTTGAAATCCAGGCACATAATACCGATAAGCAAAAGCAACTGAACGCTCGTATACTGGAGCTTTCCAAAAAGTACAGTATTCAGATGATCGTTGGTCTTGACAGTCACTACATATATCCCGAGCAAGCTGTTGAACGTGATGAGCTTCTTGCTGCCAGCGGCACACATTATGATGACGAAGATGGCTGGTATATGGATTACCCAGACGATGACACTATTCGTCGGCGCTTTGCGAAACAGGGTGTTATCCCCGCAGATGAAGTCGAAAAAGCTATGCGCAACACTGACTTGATTTGCGATTTTGAAGATTATAAGAGTGAGGTTTTTGAAACTAACCGCAAACTCCCTTCTATCTACCCGGACAAAACACCGGAGGAGAAATTCAAAATCTATAATCATCTCATCAGCCGCAAATTCAAGGAATACATGAAGCATATTCCCATGGAGGATTATCAGCGATACTACGATGGTGTAAAAATGGAGGTTTACACCTACAAAGACACTGGCATGATCGATTATCCTCTGATGGATTACGAGATCGTCAAGCGTGGTATTCAGTATGGTGGCATTATTACCAACACAGGCCGTGGTTCTGCTGTCAGCTACTTTACAAATACTCTTTGCGGCTTCAGTAAAGTTGATCGCTTCAAGTCTCCCATTAAACTTTATCCAGAGCGTTTTTTGTCCACAACTCGCATTATTCAAACCAACTCCCTGCCGGACATCGATCAGAATATCGACCGGCAAGAGCCTTTTGAACGGGCACAGCGCGAAATTCTTGGTGAGGATCATGCGTATCCTATGATTGCTTTTGGCACATTGAAGAAAAAGGCAGCTTTTAAACTCTACGCTAGAGCAAAAAAACTGGATTTTAATATCGCCAATAAAATCAGCGACCAAATCGACAAGTACGATATGGCACTGAAATATGCAGATGACGATGAAAAAGACGAAATCAACATTTACGATTTTGTAGACCCTGAATATCAAGACTACGTCAAAAAGAGCGAGGTTTATTGGGGGCTTATTTCTTCAAAATCGAAAGCCCCATGTGCCTACATGCTTTATCAGGGCAGTATCCGGCGTCAAATTGGCCTCATCAAATGCAAAAGTGATACGACGAAAAAAGAGTATATCACGACCGTAGTTGATGGCGCTGTGGCTGAAAAATACAAGTTCCTAAAAAACGACTGGCTTATTGTTGACACAGTAGCTCTTACAGATGCAGTTTTCAAACGTATCGGTATGGAACCTTTGACTGTCGATGAATTATCAGAATCCGTTAAAGACAATCAACAGGTTTGGGACATCTATGCAAAAGGTCTTACTTGCGGTGTCAATCAGTGCGAACGCGCATCTACTACGCAAAAACTGATGAGGTATAAACCTAAAAATGTCTCAGAGCTTGCAAATTTTATTGCAGCTATTCGTCCCGGCTTTAAATCTATGTACTCCAAGTTTGAAAGTCGAAAGCCGTTTTCTTATGGCATTCCAGCATTGGACAACATATTGCAAACAGAAGAATTTCCCTACAGCTTCATTTTAACACAGGAACAGCTCATGTCTGTTCTTCATTTTGCAGGATTTCCCATGGACCGTTGTTACGGCATTATTAAAGATATTGCCAAAAAACATCCAGAAAAAGTTCGCCCTTTGAAAAGTCAATTCATTGATGGTATGTGTAAGAACCTTGCCGGTCAATGTCCTCAAGGTAGAACACCAGAAGATGTTTCTGCTGAGATTTGGCAAATCATCAGTGATGCGACGGCCTATTCATTTAATGCCAGCCATAGCTGCTGTATGGCTTATGATTCCCTCTATAACGCTTGGCAAAAGAGCACCCATCCATTCGAGTTCTATGAGGTCTGTCTACAACACTTCTCCAACAAGGGCAAAAAGGAAAAAGTCTCTGCTCTCAAGGCTGAAATGCTTCGCGGCTTCAATATTCACGAGGGGCCTATCCAGTGGGGACACGACAACCGCAAATTCACTGCGGATAAAGAGCATCATGCCATTGATCCATCTCTGGTTTCTATCAAGGGTCTGAGCCAAGGCTGCGCTAACGACCTGTACGCCATGTACCAATCCGGCAAATATCATGATTTCTACACACTCTGGAAGGATATGTCCCATACGCGCAGTCTGAACTCTGCCAAGATTGAAACGCTGGTGCTGCTGGACTATTTCAAGCCATTCGCTGGTGGCAATAAAATCCTTAAATTTATCGCAGCCTGCGATGCCTTGTATGAGCGCACGCAATTCCCCAAGGATACCGACTCTCCGTATATCGAATACATAAAAAAGTGCTCCACAACTACGGACAAGCTCAAGACCTATAAGGATTTTGACTACGATAAAGCTCTGAGAGAGATTTGGGATAGTTTGCCGGATGAACCACTGACAATTTCTCAACAGCTCAAGGCGCAAAAAGAATATCTCGGTTACCTACAGTACGCCAACCCACGTCTCGCTACCACCTACCACTACGTCCTCTCCATCGACGGCAAATACAAAAACAAAAACATCACCCTCTATCGCCTGTGCGACGGCGAGACCCTGACCTATAAAATCCGTCCCCGCACCCTCGACGATAACCACATCGAACCCGGCGAAATCATCAAGGTGCTCGACACCCACACCGAGGGCAAATGGAGCAAAGATGGCGACCAGTGGATACAGTCAAAAACAGACTTCAACGACTTTCTTACGAAATATTCCCATGTGAGGTGATTCAAATTTTAAATACCATTTTACTTATCTTGGAATTTTTCTCCATCCCCATCGCTATGCTGGTCAGTTTCCGGACTGAAAGCAAATATGTAGAGATCAGCATGCTCAGTTACCTGCTGTTCTTGCTGTTTATCAGGTGCTATCAGCTGGAGAACCTTCAGCCCATCATTTGACGGAGGTGATTTTATCGAAGCAAATTTTGTAAAGTCCACGTTGGATACCTTCACGATCCTCGTGGACTCGCGTGAACAGGACACGCTCAAGTATCATCAGCGGGTGGCTCGGTTCAGCTGCTCTGTTCTGCGCACCAAGCTTGATTTCGGTGACTATTCTGCACAGGTCATCCTGCCCAGCGGTGTCACTTTCAGTTTGGCTGATAAAGTAACGATAGAGCGTAAAATGTCAATAGATGAATGCGCTTCTTGTTGGACTACCAGCCGTGACCGCTTCAAGCGCGAGTTCGAGCGTGCCCGTGCCAAGAACGCTAAAGTCTACCTGCTTATCGAGCAAGCCTCATGGGAAAAAGCTTACCATGGTTACTACCGCAGTCAGATGAAGCCCCAGGCTCTTGTTGCCAGCATGACCACATGGATGGCACGCTACGACACCCCCATCGTCATGTGTAACGCAGAAACATCAGGGCAGTTAATATACGATATTCTTTACCGAGAGATGAAAGAAGCTCTGATCAATCTATGAGCACACCCTTTAAGCCGCCTAAAGGCCAGCGTGTCTGCCTGCAATACATACAAACAAACCGTAACGGCGAGAAAGAGCCTATCGCCATCGTCACTGAAACCATTATCCCCGGCTCCTTCTCGCTATTCCTACCAGACGGTAAGACCTGGAAAAAGAAGCTGACAAAATCAGAACCGGACTTTGATAAGGAGGTGTGGCCGTCTTTATGAAACCGAATGTAAAGGTCGTTGACATGGTCCATATGCTGTCGGACTACCCGGAGCAAAGCAGCTTCCTGCTCAAGAATCATGACTACGAGGTCTGTGTTCATCTGCAAATCGGGTATTTCGTCCTGTTGGCCGGTCGCCTCATCTTCCTGCCTATAGAGCTAAAGGGCTATGACTATACCGTTTATCAAAAAACGTATTGAACCATGAACATAGTTATAAGTAATCTCGTATTGCAGTTTGAACAGATTTACATGGTTTTAAATGAACATTATTACCAAAGTAAATTGCCTTCTGTAAAATTTTTCGTTGCAAAACTGAATCGCAATAAATACAACTATTTTTCTTTGAGCGGCAATAATCTTATGGGTTATAAAATGTCAACCGATATGATAAAGATCAGCGATACAACGCCAAACATTATTGCTGGACTGCTGCACGAAATGGCCCATCTTTACGACTTAGAGAATGGCATAAAAGACTCCAGCGGCACCAATAACGCCTACCATAACAAGCGCTTCAAGGAAACCGCAGAAAGTCACGGCCTTGTTATAGAGCATTCTACCCGCTATGGCTGGATTATCACAAGACCATCCCTTGAACTGCTTGACTTCATAGACCTACAAGGTTGGCAAATTATCCAAATACAAGGTTACGGCAAGCCACTTAAAGCATCTACCCACATTCGCAAGTATATCTGCCCCTGCTGCAAGAACAGCGTCCGGGCAAGCAAAGCCGTCAACATCCTGTGCGGCGACTGCATGAAGAAAATGGAACCTGATCCAAAGGAGTGATTAAATTTCACATGAATTTTAGTAACCATCGTGAACAGAACCGTAAAGAGCGCGGTGTTAAAGAGCTGAACTTGATGTGCGCCAGTTATGATTCCAAGTGTGCGCCTGTCCGCACCTTTAACTATAACAACCTCTCCCCTGCCCAGCGCCGCGCCTTTGACCGCCGGGAACCAGCAAAAAACTATCTGGAGGTAACCTGATGATAAAAATTGAAAATGTAGAAGTCGATGGCCTCAAGCCTGCACTGCGTGGTATGCGGAATCCAAAAAACAGCTGGGCCAGAAGTGACAGCGGCTTTGGCTGCACACATCGTAAGAACTGGAATAAAGAGGAAGATGGTCTACTTCTTTGTGAAAACTGCGGCCATACATATGACGACCATGTTATCTGCGCAGGGCACCAACAGTATTGTATGGGTCCCAACGACCACGACCTTGCTACACGCCTGCGCAATGCCGGTACTGACCATAGAAAATACTTACGCATGATCGTTGTTTGGCTTGATGTGACCGCCCCGCTGTATTGGTGGAAAGAAGCTGATACTTACAAAGTTGGTACAGTAGCAAACTCGTGCAGCACCATGCATAAAGTCGCTGATAAAGAATTTACGGTTGACGATTTCAGCCACGAGCATCTAGTGCTATACTCCAGAGAAGTTTTAGATGATATCATTATTCAGCTCAACTTCTGGCGAAGGGTTTATCTAAATGGCGGTCAAGTCAATAATTACGATGGCACTGATCGTATTTTTGAGCCGAAAGATAAGGATGCCTGGTGGCAGCTTATACAGCTTCTCCCATCCAGTTACAATCAACGCCGCACGTTCATGGTCAATTATGAAGTTCTTGCCAACATCTATAAATCTCGTCGCGGTCATAAACTCGACGAATGGCGTAAATTCTGTGATTGGATCGAAACGCTTCCCTATTCTGAACTGATTACCGGCAAAGAGGTGGTCGCATGACCAAACGAAACTCATCCAGCCGTCAGCTCAAACTTAGTCTCGTCTGGCTCCTGGTTGCTATCGCAATGATCCCTGTTCATGGCTTTTGTATCTCAACTATCTGGAACTGGTTTATGCCAATTATCGGACTGCCTACTCTCACATGGCTGCAAGCGTACTGCCTGCTTTTCGCCGTCAAGGCACTCTTTGGCAGTAAAACCGAAACCAAGACAACAAAGACGATCAAAAGCATCATAGACGGCACCTGCACAGAGTATGACGATTATGACATTCCTGACGAGGTTATGATCATCCTGCTTACGATCCTCGAAACCGTTATTGTATCCGCTCTCTATATTATCATCGGCTGGTTTCTCAGCTGTTTTTTGTACCTGTAAGGAGGTCTTTACATGACCGAAAGCGAACAGTTCAAGCAGATCGTCTGTACCATGTACGACACATTTTGCAAAAAGAATCACGACTACGGCAACAGCTTCTCCACTACATGGCAGGAGTTTGGCAGCCTTGGCCTTATCACCGCCGTAGCTCAGATCAGCCACAAATACCATCGCCTGCTCAACCTGACCAAGGGCACACAGCCCAAGGTTGATGAGAGCATCCGCGACACGCTGCTGGACCTTAGTAACTACTGCATCCTCACCGTCATGGAGCTTGATAAGGAAAAGGCGGAGGATCGCTTTTGAAATAAAAACAGCCGCCAAGCAGCAACAGAAAAAAGGAGGTCTTTATGGCAAAAACACTTTCTAATGATGTTGATCAAAACGTTCAACACCCTATTTATTACGGCGGTGCCGATGACCCGTATGAGGCCATCAAGGTAATCGAGGCTTGGAATCTCGGCTTCCACCTCGGCAACACCGTCAAGTACATCAGCCGCGCCGGTAAAAAGGACGGCAATTCTGCTACACAAGATCTTAAAAAGGCACTGTTCTATTTGAATCGTGAAATTGAACTTCTGGAAAAGCAGAACCAGGTCATTGATGTATCCGACGCAATGGTAGCCGATACCGTATCCGCCGGGACGAAGTAAGGAGGGGCTATGGAAAATGTAATTCTCTATACCACGCACTGTCCTCGATGTCTGATCCTGGCAAACAAACTGCAGGAAAAAGGCATCCACTATACGGAGTTTACCGATGTACAGAAGATGCTCGATATGGGCATGGATATGATGCCTGTTCTGCAGGTGGGCAAAAAGCAGTATGGATTTAAAGAAGCAATCAAAATCGTAGGAGGTATGTAATGGCTATCGAACAGTATGAAAAATATCAGCCGTATCTGGACTTTATCAAGGAGTATGCCGCATCCAGCAATGCAGCCACTGGCAGTAAGGTTGATGCGAACGCGAACGTGGAATGCAAGAATGTCACCACTTTGACTGGTGAGCTTTATAAAAAAGATGGTATCGGCATCAACCGTCTGCGCATGTGGCAAAAAATCAAAGAGATGTACGGCCAGGCGTATGCTGACAAATACATTTACCAACTTGACCACCATTTTATTTACCGCCATGACGAAACGAACCCATGCCTGCCGTATTGCGTCTCCATTACCATGTATCCGTTCCTGTTCAATGGTCTGGAAAGTATCGGCGGCGGTTCATCTGCTCCTCACAACCTTGACTCCTTCTGCGGTGAATTTATCAATCTGTGCTTTGCCATTGCATCTCAGTTTGCCGGTGCAGTCGCCACCCCTGAGTTTATCCCTTATCTTGATTACTTCATTCGCAAGGACTATGGCGATGATTACTATCTGCACGCTGATAAGGTAGTCGATCTTTCCAGCCGTCATCGTACCATTGATAAGGTTATTACTGACCAGTTTGAGCAGGTCGTCTATTCTCTGAATCAGCCTGCCGCTGCTCGTAATTTCCAGTCCATCTTCTGGAACTGCGCATACTTCGACAAGCCGTATTTTGAAGGTATGTTCTCTGATTTCGTATTCCCCGATGGCACAGAAATGCAGTGGGAGTCTGTATCTTGGCTGCAAAAGCGCTTTATGGAATGGCTGAATCAGGAGCGTCTGAAGAAGATCCTCACCTTCCCTGTCGAGACGTTGAATCTGCTGGATGATGGCACTGATTATGTCGATAAGGAATGGGCTGACAATGCCGCTGAAATGCTTTCTAAGGGCCACAGCTTCTTTATCTATCGTTCTAACAGTGTGGACTCTCTGGCGTCTTGCTGCCGTCTGCGCAATGAAATGAGCGACAATACCTTCAGTTATACTCTTGGTGCTGGCGGCGTGGCTACTGGTTCTAAGGGTGTTATCACTATCAATATGAATCGCCTGATCCAGACTGCTGTTGACGATAACCGTGATATTTGCGAGGCCGTTCGTGAACAAGTCAAAGATATCCATGTTTACCTCAAGGCATGGAACGCGATTTTGAAGGACGAGTTCAATGCAAAGCTGCTCCCTATCTACGATGCCGGATATATCTCTTTGGATAAGCAGTTCCTGACCATTGGCATTAACGGCTTTGTTGAGGGCTGTGAATTCCTTGGCTATACTATCTCCCCGGACGACCAAAACTATGTTGATTTTACAAACAAAGTGCTCAAGGTCATCTATGACGAGAACAAGGCAGATCGCTCTGATGGCATTATGTTTAATACAGAATATGTCCCCGCTGAAAACCTTGGTGTCAAGAACGCAAAGTGGGATAAGCAGGACGGCTTCGTAGTTCCGCGTGACTGCTACAACAGCTACTTCTATGTTGTCGAGGATCCTACCAAGCCGCTTGATAAATTCATGCTCCACGGCTCCAAAATGACGCAGTATCTGGATGGCGGCAGCGCCCTGCATCTGAATCTGGAGGAACATCTGAATAAGGAGCAGTACCGCAAACTGATGAATGTGGCTATCAAGACTGGGTGTCCCTATTGGACAGTGAATGTGCCGAATACCATCTGCAATGACTGCGGACACATTTCTAAGCACCACCTGCATAAATGCCCCAAGTGCGGCAGTGAAAATCTGGACTATGCAACCCGTGTCATTGGTTATCTCAAGCGCGTATCCAGCTTCTCCGAAGCCCGTCAGAAGGAGGCTGCGAAACGCTATTATGCAGACTGATTGCAAGCCGCTTCTGTATAGTCACTATGATGTGACATTCCAAGAAGTCCCCGGCGAGATAAGCCTTGTGTTTGATATTACAGGCTGTCCACATCACTGCCCTGACTGTCACTCTAAATTCTTATGGGAGTATAGCGGCACCCTATTGCTAGAGAATCTTTCATCGGTCATCAATAAATATTGGTCCATGATCACCTGCGTGTGTTTTATGGGCGGCGACCAGAACAAAATCGAATTACTGAAAGCGTGCGAAATCGCACATCGGTACAATTTGAAAACATGCCTCTATACAGGTCTTGACTACCCAAGTTTTCGTCACCTGATGTATGACGGTGGACCGCGCAATTATGGCGTATACTTCAATTTTATCAAGGTTGGCCCGTATGTTTCAGAATTCGGCGGTCTTGACGATCCAAAAACGAACCAGCGTTTTTATGAACTCAGAGGGAATGTACCTATCGATAAAACGATTCTGTTTCAAAAGGAGTACAAATGAAAATCAAAACCAACCCGGCATGGACAGATGACGAGGTGCAGGAGTTCCGCGCATCCGTCAAAGCAAACGATGGCTACTGCCCCTGTCGCCTCGCCAAGACGCCTGAAACCAAATGTATGTGCAAAGAGTTCCGCGAGCAAGATTCCGGCCTCTGCCACTGTGGACTGTATTATAAGGAGTGATTTTTATCAAGAATGACGCCTATCTGAAAAGTGATACATCTGCAAATGGTGATGAACGCTACACTCCATATTACGCTGTAATACCTCTTCTTGAATTTATGCCTTCACCGCAGCCAAATTATAAAATTTGGTGCCCATTCGATGAGGATTGGTCAGCATTCGTTCAATGTCTACGCGGAGCAGGGTACACCGTAATTAACAGTTCTCTGCACAGCGGTCAAGATTTCTTTTCTTACGAGCCTCCGGCATGGGATGTACTGATTAGTAACCCACCATTCAGTAAGAAAGACGCGGTGCTTAAACGTGCTTATGAGCTTGGTAAACCATTCGCACTGTTGCTCCCGGCAAACAGTATCCAAGGTAAGAACCGCTTTAAGATCTTCAATAACGACATCCAGATGCTCTGTTTTGATGGCCGTATCGGCTTTCATGATGAATTACACATGAGTACATCTGTAGAGGGCTGTTGCTTCGGTAGTGCCTATTTCTGTCGGAATTTTTTACCCAGTAAACTGGAACTCAGAGAATTACATAAATTCGACAAATCATTGATCATAAGTTAAACAAGCAGTGTTGCTAACCACCACCCTATATTTTGGAGGACTAAATGGACACACAAAACGATATTCTCGTTCGTGACTGGAACACGGATTTCATCAAGAAGATGCAGAATCGTATTCTTGTTTCCCACTACAAATACGGCTGGATGAAAAATACATACCCCGAACTGGCTCAGGCCGTCAAGGAAATTGAACCGCGTCTCAAAAAATATCTCGAAACAGGCAACACGGAATGGCTGATTGACATTGCCAATTTCGCCATGATCGAGTTCATGTATCCGAGCGTCCCCGGCGCAGCTTTCCGCGGCACTGACAGCGATGAGTCTCCCGGTCTCACCAGCGGCATTAGCTATAAAGAACTAGAAGACAGCATGAAAGGCGGCTACTGATGAAGAAAACTATCATCAAGGAGTACGACTCCAACGGAAAGCTCATCAAGAAAACCACTATTGAGGAAGATACCGACAAATATAATGGGTTGTATAACCCATACAGCCCTTATAATCCGATTGCCAAGCCTACTATTACGAACGTTCCAACTACCGGCGTCATAGATTGCCTTGATAAATCCATCATCTGCACGGCATCCGGTGCCACCGAAGCCACTTTCAAAGGAGAATAAAAAATGGAAACATTGAAAATCAAAAAGCTCCACCCAGATGCTCACATTCCTACCCGCGCCCACGACACTGACGCAGGTATGGATCTGTACGCTCTTCCTGTCGAGTACACCGACGAGGAAAAAGAGGCATATAAATCTGCTGTAAATAACAGTGTAAGGTATACAAAGTTTTTTGACCTTTTTGGTGGTCTTGGACTTTATAGTGACGAACCTATCAGCAGCGAACAGAAAATGGCAGTTGACGCCGTAAGTAAGGCATCAGAATCAGAATTGGAAACCTCATGGGATGGATTCTTCAAAAAGAAGATTGTAATTGAGCCACATAGCACCGTGATTGTGCCAACGGGTATTGCTGTCAGCATCGATCCCGGTTGTGTCGGCTATGTCTTTGCCCGCAGTGGCCTTGCTTCTAAGCAGAGCCTTTCTCCCGTCAATGGCGTAGGCGTTATCGATTCTGCGTATCGTGGTGAAATCAAAGTTCCGCTACATAATCATAGTGACAAACGACAAATCATCGACGTTGGTGACCGCATCGCCCAGCTCGTCATCCAGCCCATTTCTCTGTGTACGCCTGTGGAGGTAGAAGAACTTGATGAAACTGATCGCGGCGTTGGCGGCTTTGGTTCCTCCGGCCAAAAGTAAAAACGATGAATTATGGCCCTATAAGGTTGTAGAACTGCAAAGCAGCGGTTACGGAGACAAGCCCATTGTCACCTGTGAATACTTCGAGGATAGCTACGAAAAGGCATATCATACCATGTGCCAACACGCCAACGATTCCTACAAAAATAGCTTATCTCGTATGTCTTTAGATTTTCGCCCAAGGTACACAGTAACGCCACAATACGCCATAGTCTCCGGCGGAAACCCACCTTGGAAAGATATGTGGGTAATCATGAAAGAGGGTAAATAATGCACAAACTGTATGACGTAACTTACACCATCATCAGCAGTGACATCACCCCAGATATATTCGCTGACGGAAGTATATTCACAGAAGAAGAACCGTCTACACAAGTTGACACTTTCAACACGTTCCAAGATTTCTTCGACGCTGTTTCATCACATAAGTATCCATTGGCATGTGCTTTTCCAAACAGCAACTACACCTACGGTACATCGCTATTCGGCAAGCCATTCGTGACAATCCATGGTGTCCGTTTTGACTACAACATCACAGAGAAGAACTTCAAAGCCCCAGTCCTTATTCAGACCACCTACAAAGAGTGTTCTACAAAAGATAACAGCTTCGACTTCTTTAAAAAGAACCTGTCCATGGATGATTTCATGACCTTCCTGCAGGAACGATACGGCACATACTATAAAACCATACTTTTTAACACCGCAATGGAGCAATAATATGAACAACGATTTCACGACCGCTATCCAGAACATCAGCCGGTGCTGGTATCTCAAGGATGTCCTGGATGTAAACACCAATAAGCAGCGCACGGATGGCCGTTATCCCAAGCGCATCGGCTCAACCTTCTGGCAGGTCATCGTGCCCGGTATCGGCAAAAGCGCTGCTCTGTTTTACCTGTATGACAATAAGGGTGACCGCAAAAACGGCTACCTGCAGACCAGTATGGTGCAGGGTGTAGAGATTACCGAGGCATCTAACGGCTGCTATGCAGAGCTTCGCATCACAACACTGAACAGCATCTTTATTCTGACTCCTGCCAAACCAAAGCAAGAGTCTGATCTCGCAGAATAACTACATAATGGCAGCGCATCAGCGCGGGTGGGTATGGGGTTGTTAAGCATATGAATATAGATAAAATCCGTAATGCAGAAGATTACGTTCTGGCTAATAAACACTTAATGGAGCTGCTTACTTACAGCCAACGTGTTGAGCAAAAAATCTTCGAGAAAATCCTGCATAAAAACATCAAAGACAAAAAGTCTTGTATTTATTGTATGCCAAATACGCTGTTTGGCGGCCGAGGTTTTGGCAAAAGTTATCTGGTCCTGAAACTAGCCAGTGAGTACAATTTGCCTGTTGTTGTAAATATCGAAAGCCGTGCCGAACAACTAAGACAGGACAGTAAAAGATATGGCTTTAGCGAAGTCGATGTCGTTACAATGAGAACTATTCAATTTCTGCGTGGACGTAAGGAATTTACACCATCAAAAGTCGTCCTTGTTGATGAGCCTCTTAGATTAGAAGATGCCGCTATCTTATGTGAATACGGCTATATTCCGATTGGATTTGCTATAAACACTAACACTCTAAAGTCTTGTTCGTTTATCCAGCACTATGAAATGAGGAGCCATAATCAGTTATGACAATACGCGAACTTATACATGAACTGCTCGACAAAGGCGAACTGGATACGCATGTCGTCATCGAGACAGACAACGGCGATTACAATATTGCCGCAGTGGATTCTCAAAATGTCGGCGACAACACCGTTTACCTTTGCATCGACGAATAAAAAAAGCCGCGCAAGTCACCCTGCACGGCCTATAAGTTACTTCAATTTTTCAAGGATCTCGTCAACGCTCATGCCATCAGCCAGAAGCTTGCCCACCATTTCCTGGGCTTCGGCTTTCTTAGCTTCAGCCTCGGCAGCTGCATCTGCTTTAGCTTTCTTTGCCTCCAGCTTTGCAATAGCCTTATCAATGATTTTGATATTTGCTTTTTTTGCTTTTACTGCCTCTTTCAAATCAGCCAACTGTGCCATCAGATCATCTACGGCAGTTTCGGCATTGGCCAATTCAGCAATCGCCGCGTCCTTAGCAGCCTGTTCTTCGGCAATTTGTGCTGCATAATCAACAGCAACGGTTTTAGATTTGTTCTTGCTTCCCTTGGTTCTCGGCATGGTGTGTTCCTCCTTCAATAATTTTGATTTAACTATATCACACCGTTAAATAAACTGCAATATGAAATTCAAATGAGGTGATCTATTCTGTATTTCTATGATACCTGCGCCTTGCTCAATATGGGCGAGGCTGCTTTCGATGAAGATTTCTTTATCTCAGTATATACCCTCAGCGAGCTGGAATCAATCAAAACCAGTCGCACAAAAGATGAAAGTGTTCGCTATCGTGCCCGCCGCATGACAAAACTGCTGGACGAATACCGTGAGTCTGGCATCTACTCTGTCGAGTATGAACGAAATGAAGTCTGTGTAGGACCAGCATGGCCTGTTGATCCTGCCATTACAGTCAGCAAACCCATCGCACCGGATACTACGGACTCTAAGATTTGTGCCGCAGCAAAGCATGTGGCCGATACGTTTAATGGCACAACGACCATCACATTCTGCACGGATGATATCTGTTGCAAACTCATCGCCCACGATATTTTTCACCTGGATGTGTGCAGCACTTCCGACATCCTGCCAACAGATACATATACCGGCTACAAAGAGGTCGTGCCTACTGAGCAAGAACATGCAGAACTGTATAATGACCCAACCTCGGATATCTTCTGCCTGCTGACAAACCAGTATCTGATCCTGCGTGATACAGATGGCAATGTAACCGATATGTTCCGCTGGGATGGCGATAAGCATATCCCGGTCGAGTATAAGTCTTTCAAGACACTCATGTTCGATACCGTCAAGGCCAAGAATGGCGATGTTTACCAAAAACTGGCCCTTGATAGTTTTTCCCGCAATAAGATCACCATGCTTCATGGCCCCGCCGGGACAGGCAAAAGTTATCTGGCATTGGCCTATATGTTCAAGCTGCTGGAGTCTCACAAGATTGATAAGATCATCGTGTTTACAAATCCGTGCGCTACCACTGGCGCAGCCAAGCTCGGTTTCTACCCCGGCACCCGCGATGAAAAACTGCTCGACAGCCAGATAGGCAATATGCTCGGCGCAAAGCTCGGTGACAAGATGATGCTGGAGCGTATGCTCAATGAAAATAAGATCCAGCTTCTCCCCTTCTCCGATATCCGTGGCTTTGATACGACTGGCATGAACTGCGCCGTTTATATTACCGAAGCTCAGAACCTTGATATCGAGATGATGCGTCTGGCCCTCCAGCGTATCGGCGAGGACTGTATCGCCATCATTGACGGTGACTATGAAGCCCAGGTCGATATGGATGCTTATGCCGGAGAAAATAACGGTATGCGCCGCCTCAGTGAGGTATTTCGTGGCAGCGACTTCTACGGTGAGGTCAAGCTACAAAACATCTACCGTTCCCGTATTGCCGCACTCGCACAGGAGATGTAATCATGAATTCTATAATTTTTATTCCAGAACAACTCATGGTTGGATTTCAGAACCGCAAAGATACCTTCACCGGTAAACTTGCCTATGTAATCTATTATGATGAAAAAGGTAAGCTTCGCAAAGAACATAGCTGGCAAAACTGGCGTGACAGAAATATTGATCCACAAGAACTTGTTAATGAACCAACAACAGGTTTTGTCCTGAATAAAAAGGTTGGCGGTTATTGCTATCATTATGACCCACGCCAGACCTATGTTCGCGTCTATGACCCACGTGGCTTTGAGTTTGAAATCACCGTTCCCAATCTTCTCTGGATCCTTGAAAACAGCGATTGTATCAAAGGCAAGGGTTTGGCTGGTGAGTTTGTTTATGGTTGGGACGGTGCAGAACTTCTGCTTGTCCCTGTGGACTCTCCTGAATATAAAGAAAGTCAAAAGATCAGCATCGCAAAATTTTCCAAAACCTTCATTAAGGGCAAAGACCTTATTGTCGGTCACACCTATAAATTCACCAACGGCGAACAATATGTCTACCTAGGTAAATATGATTTTTACGACAGTGTTCGAGACCCTGACAGTGGACGATTTGGTAGAATCAACGCAAAAATCGGAAAGCGTTTTTTCTTTGGATATGAAGGTTCTGGTCCGCATAATACAGTTGTTCCACAAATTTCTATTCCAAAGTCCTTGACTCGTCTGGTAACTGAAGAAACGAGCGATATAATGTCTGACCAATATGCGGACTATGTTTCTCTTATGAAGAAAAATCCGCACTTTTCACCGGAAGATATATCAAAGGACAAATTTGTGCCTTTCGCAGTTAATGAAATCATGGGTCTGTTGTTCAAAGAATGCCCTTGGAATCCTCCTTATCGCTACCCTTTGCATAATCTCCTAAGGATGTTTGTAAGACGTAACGATGGCACAATTACCCATGTCTGTTTACGATATATCACTAAGGCTGATACATCTACCCAATTTCCAGAGTGGAAAAACCCAGATGCTCCTATTTATTATGTGACGAACGGAGACTATGACTATACTCCGGCTCTAAATATTGATGATTTTGTTGCGGACACTTTCGAGACACTTTACACCAATCCAGTTTATAGCTGGCAAACCAAGAAAGTTTGGGGCTATAAAGAACGACCTGTAACTTTGACAGAATTACTTAACCATTTTACTCCGGTATGGCACTATACCTATCTTACTAACGGGGAGTTTTATAAAAAGGAGTTTTTCAATGACAACTACGACTTTGACGAATGATGATCGTATTATTCTTCTTAAACAGAAGATTGAAGATAAACGTACTGCCTTAAAAGGCGCGAACACCCGGCCCCGCCTTATCACAAACTGCCAGCTGACCATGGACGGTATCAAATACAATCTGCACACAGGCGGTGATACGCTTACACTTTTGTATCTCAAGCTTAACGCTTTGCGCATGTCGGCTTATGACCTACAGATTGACCCATCTACAATTATACTGGACGGCTTTTATCTCGCCGATTGGATGCATGACATTAAAGAACTGCGTGCAGTCGAGCAGACCCGCAAGCAGGCTGCAGAACTTAAAGCTGCCGAAACACGTCTCAATAGTCTGCTTTCTACTGACAAAAAGACTGAACTGGAGCTGGATAAATTTGCAGCTCTGCTGGATGATTAAGGAGGTATTTATGAAAAAATATACGGCAAAAGAACTTATCGCAGAAGGTTATAAACTCGACAACGCTCTTATCACAAATGTTTCACTGTCATCCGGCGACTACTGCTGCCTGACGCTTGATATTACGCTGAAGGGTGATGGATGGGGCTGTGTGTACGGCGGTTATTGTCTTGGCAATATCTACCCTGACAGTTATGATAAGGACTCTTATGAAGGATCTGCGGCTGGCATGGAAGTCATTATGCGTATCATGGATATCGTAGGTGTGTCACGTCTGGAGGATATGAAGGGTAAGTACGTCCGCGTTGCTACTAAAAAATGGGGCGATACCGTTAAAATCATCGGAAACATCATTAAAGACCGCTGGTTTGATTATCAGAGTTTTTACGCCGACAAAAAGGAGGAATCCAAGTGAACTATTACATTGCAGACCTGCACTTTTCCCATCAGAATATTATCCAGTTCGATAAGCGCCCCTATCAGACAATCGAGCAGATGAACAATGATCTGGTCAAGCGCTGGAATGACACCGTCACAGATCGTGATGATGTCTATGTTCTAGGCGATATGTTCTGGAACACGGACGACGCCCCTATGATCCTTCAGATGCTCAAAGGCCGTATTCACCTCATCAAGGGCAACCACGATAAAATCACACCGGATATGATGCACTACTTCACATCTATTTCCGGCTACGCCGAGATCAACGATAAAGGCTACAGCCTGATCCTGTGCCACTACCCTATCATGTTCTACAACCATAGCTATTCTCAGCACTGTTGGATGCTTTGCGGTCACGTACATAACACCCGCGAAAACGCCTGGCTTAATGAGTGGAAGGGCGAACTCCGCGACAACATCTACAGCATTGCCAATAATCGCGGCAATATCATCAATGTAGGCTGCATGCTGCACGATTATACCCCCAAGACCATCGACCAGCTGATCGAGTGGGATAAAAGCGAGGTCTGGAGGGTCAGCGCAACATGAAAATTATCCAAGGTGGTAGAGGTTCCGGCAAAACATATACATTGGTTCAACTTAGCCATCTGAGCGGTTATCCGATCATGACCAGAAACAGATGCAGTAAAAAATATATACAGATGATGGCTGACCAGCTTGGCCTTACTATCCCGGAACCCATCGTTTTCCGCAGTAAACAGGATACAAGGGGTAAGTTCATCCCGACAGATAAAGTCCTCGTTGATGATCTTGATGGATGGCTTTCTGATATTGTAAGTGACTATTTTGGTTCTTCTGTTACCGCCGCCACCATGAACATAGATGATAACCAGAATGTGATAAACCTTATGAATAAGGAGACAAAACGCAAATGATTGAAATTATGACCAGCGGTGATTTTGAGAAAGTCGTCGAAGCACTTGGCCTGAAAAACGTCAAACGCACCTACTTATACACTCCTACCGAGGATTCTCCTTGGGCCGACAGTTTTGCTGTATGGGAATTCACTGAATCGGAATTCAACATTCTTAACGATGACATCGTGGACGAAGCATGGGACGACAAATTCTTCGGCCTCTGGTGGCGTTATGCTGAGGGCACGAATATCGCGGATAACCCCGACTATGAGGTCCATGATTTTACTTTCCACGGCAAACCTGTCAAGGCATGGGCTGATACATGCGCTGATCATGCAGAGATCTACGAAGATGAGGATGGACAGCAGATAGCAGACGAATATGGTTATGACTACTTTAACCCTCTGGAGTATTGCGTCAGCGAGATTGGTGCCTCTACCCCAAAAAATGTCGATGCTGTCTGTACCGGCCTTGCCAAGCTCAACGGCATGACGCTGGCCGAATTCTTCAAAAAGTATATGGTGGCAGATGATGAAGAAATTTCCGAATGACTTTTACTACTTTGGCCATGGTACACACCTGACCGATAAAGAAATCGACCAGCATGTCCAGGCTGTCAAAAAGATGCTGAAAAAGCAGGAACACGATGATCCAAAAGATTTCAGCCCGGTATTTGTTTCAACCGGCGACACGTTGGTTATCGGCTATCGCTACCATGACAGTAAGCGGATCAATGTCTGCCGAAACTACTACGAACTGGGATATGCTTTTAAGGAGTGAGAGCCTATGAAGGAAGTCCCCATTTGGGAAAAGCAAAATCTGACCCTTGAAGAGGCAGCCGCCTACTCCGGCATCGGCGTTAATAGACTTTACGAGATGACAAAAGACGGCAGTTGCCCCTTCGTTCTTTGGGTTGGTAGCAAACGTCTTATCAAGCGTAAGCGTTTTGACCAATATATTGAACAAAGTTTCAGTATCTGATAAATCTACTTTCACAAAATCATAAGACAAAGAGGGCCTTGGTGTGATATAATAAGGGTGTCATACTAAGGCTCTCTTTTAACTTTTAAAGGAGGGCACATAATGTCCATACAACGTAGAAAAGACAACAAAGGCAGAGTTTTAAAGAACGGCGAAAGCCAACGCAAGAACGGCAGCTATATGTATCGGTATAGTGACGCCAACAGTATACGTCACACCGTCTATGCGCCTGATTTGAAAACATTGCGCGAAAAGGAGGAGAAAATCCAAAAAGATATTATCAACAATATAGACCTCAGTAAAGACAAAATTACAGTTAGTGCCTATTTCAAATCATATTTAGACCAAAAGAAGAACATTAAATCAACAACAAGGTCAAATTATGAAGTCATCTTTCTCTATTTAAAAAAATACGGTCTTGGTGAAATGCCAATAAAGAACGTCAAAATAACAAACGCCAAGAATTTTGTAATCGATATTTTCAAAAATGGAGCTGGTTTTTCCACGGTGCAAAATGTAAAAGGCCACATGAAAAGCCTTTTTGATCTTGCCTGCGAGGAAGATATAATTTACAAAAACCCGTTTACCTTTACACTGTCAAAGGTGATTCCCTATGAAAAGCACAAAAAAGAAGCGCTGACAAGTACACAAATTGCCGCATTGCTTGACTATGTCCATAGCAACACGTGCTATAAAAAGCATGAGGACGAGATTAAGATTCTTCTTTATACCGGGCTTAGAATCGGAGAGCTATACGGTTTAACTTTTGACGATGTAGACTTTGAGCATAAATGGATAAGTGTAAATCATCAGCTGGTCTTTTATCGAAAATACGACGGCGGTTTTATTCAGGAAGTCCACAAACCTAAAACGGAATCCGGTGTACGATATGTTCCAATGTCGGACGAGGTTGTGCAGTGTTTTAAAAATGTCATCGCGGCGCGAGTACACCTGGACAAAGAACCTGTAATCGATGGCTATACAAATTTTATTTTTATAACAAAAAATGGCGTAAAAAGCAAATATAATCTTGGACCTGCGCTCACACGTATTATGAAAACTTACAATGAGAAGTTCCAAGATAAAGAACCGCTTCCTAATTTGACCCCGCATATTTTTAGGCACACATTTTGTACTGAGCTGATAAATAAAGGAATGAACTTAAAAAGCGTGCAATATGTAATGGGACACGCATCAATAGAAACGACGCTTAACATCTACACCCATGTCAATAAGATGGATGTTTTTGAGGAGTTCGCAAAAATTAGCGGAAAGCCTGCAACGAATAATTGTGTATATTTAAGCCATGCGGTATAGTCGGAGCACACAATATCATACGTAAAAAAGAACTTTTGCATGGCAATAGGTATTTTGCTTACACCACAACTTACACCATTTTTGATTGAAATACGTGAATATACGTAGGCGAACGTGAAAATGGTACTTTGACAGCAAGATAAAACATGACGTAACATCGAGATATATAAAGATATAACGACTTATATAAAATGTTTTCAACAGCGCCATGCATTTTTGGATAAATAGTTTAAAAATCCTTGACATCGGGGCAAAAAAACGCTATTCTTAAAGTAGTAAATCGCGAGGAAGGCGGTGCATACGATGAACGCCAAAGGGGACGCAAACCGCAGTGTGCGCATGACCAAGCAGCGGCTCTACCAGGCGCTTATTACGCTGTTGCAGCAGAAAAGTCTGCGGGAAATTACAGTCCGGGAGCTGACTGAGCTGGCAGGGATCAGCCGCGGCACATTCTATTTTCACTACGCGGACATTTATGCCCTGATGGACCAGATGGAGGCCGCCCAGCTGGCACGGCTGAACGACCTGATGGACTCCCTGATCCCCAGCATCTCGCAGGAGGACGCGCCCCCCGCGCTGGTGGCGCTGTTCACCTACATGACCGAGAACCCCGACCTCTGTCAGGCCCTCTACGGCAAAAGCTGGGAGTCGGAGTTCACCCGCAACGCCAAAAAGCTGATTGCAGAGCGCTGCCTGGGCGAGTTTGCACCCGACGGCGGCACCGAGGAGCAGAAATATATGCTGGCCTTTGCGGTGAACGGCTGCTTTGGCACGATTGTAGCTTGGCAGGAGGCCGGTTTTCAGCCGCCCGCGGCGGAGATCGCCCGCATCACCTGGCAGGCCATCCGCGCTGTGAAGGGGCGGATGTGAGCGAAGCAAGTTTCCCTTGCCTGCCTTGCCTTTTGGGGCAAGACGGGGTATAATATAATTACAAATATGCCCGCCTGACCGGGCTGATGAAGGAGAGCTTTACGATGGGTTTCTTTGATTTTCTGAAAAAGTCTGCCGAGCCTGCCGCCCCTGCGGCCCCAGCCTTCCCCGTGACCCTGGCTGCTGATGCCAAGGGTACCGTTGTGGCGATGGAGAACATCCCTGACGAGGTGTTTGCACAGGGCATCCTGGGCAAGTGCTGCGGCATCGACCCTACCGAGGGCAAAATTTACGCCCCCGCGGACGGTGAGATCACCCAGGCCCCCGACAGCGGCCACGCGCTGGGCATCATGACCACTGCCGGTGTTGAGGTGCTGATCCATGTCGGCGTTGACACCGTCGAGATGAAGGGCGACGGCTTCAGCCCGAAGGTCAAGGAGGGCGACAAGGTCAAGAAGGGCGATCTGCTGCTGGAGATGGATCTGGACAAAATCGCGGCTGCCGCTCACCCCGCCGTGGTGATTACCGTCGTCACGAACACCGATGATTTCAAGGACGTCGAGGTCGTGGCCTCCGGCGCCGTGGAGCCGGGCGCGGATCTGATCAAGATCAGCAAGTAAATTTTTACCGATAAAAAAGCGGGCACCCGATTGGGTGTCCGCTTTTTGGCTTCCCCCGAGGGGGAAGCTGTCACCGTAAGGTGACTGATGAGGGCAGAGCTTGCCATGGCTGTCCGTTTGCGGTTCGCAATCGGTAGCTTACCCCTCATCCGGCCCTGCGGGGCCACCTTCCCCCACGGGGGAAGGCTTTAGGATTTTGCAGCCCCGCAGAGAATACGCTTTTTCTTCATATCGATCACTCCGGTCTGGATATCGATCACTCCTGTCTGGGTGTTTTTTGAGTACAGTTACAGTATACCCGGTACAGATGATAGAACATTGAAGAAAGCGTGTAAAACCTGGGGGGAATCGTGTGGATAAAATTTGAAAGGCTTGACAATCAGCGGTGGGCGTGTATAATAGGTTTGGACATAAAAACAGGGGCGCTGAGGGGCATCCTCGGCTGAGATCGAAACAAACCGCAGTTTCGGGTCGCCTTGAACCTGATCCGGGCAATGCCGGCGTAGGAAGTTTGACCCAACACGTCATAACGCTTTTGCGCCTGCAAGTGTACCTTGCGGGCGCTTTCCTGTTTTTACGTTACATTTTTTGAGGAGTGGATACCATGTCCAAAACCTATTCCAAGACCCGCACTCTTGTGGAGTGCGCCCTGATGATCGCCCTGGGCACCGTGCTGGCGAACATCAAAATTTTTGAGATGCCCAACGGCGGCTCTATTACCCTGCTGAGCATGCTGCCGTTCATTCTGGTCTCCTACCGCCACGGCACAAAATGGGGACTGTTCACGGGCTTTGTCAACAGCCTGCTGCAGATGCTGCTGGGCTTCTACGCGCCCCCGGCTCCCGGCCTGCTGCCGCTGGTGGGTATGATCCTGCTGGACTACGTGCTGGCCTTCACCCTGCTGGGCCTGGCCGGTGCGATTGCCAAGCCGTTCAAGAACCGTTTGGTCGGCGTGGCCGTCGGCACGGCAGCGGTGTGCGGCATCCGCTTCCTGTGCAGCTTCCTGTCCGGCGTGCTGATCTGGGGCAACCTGAGCGACGGTCTGCCCGCCTGGACCTACAGCCTGACCTACAACGGCAGCTACATGCTGCCCGAGACCATCCTGACCACGGTGGCCGCGGTGCTGATCTACAAGGCAGCCCCGCAGCTGTTTGCCGCGCAGGAGAAGTAAAGTAACAAACGGCCTCCCTGAGGCGTGTGCCGGTAAGACAGTAATTTGAGAGAATTACGAAATCGGCAACTGCGAAACAGGATCAGACAAAACAGGCGACATTCAACTTCGGTTGGATGCCGCCTGTTTTTGTGCGTTTAAGGGTCGAAAAACGCTTGTTTTCTGCTCTGTAAGGCAAGGATAGTGAAATGAGTGAAGTAGTTATCATCCTCGTTGACCCCCCCACGAAACAGCAAATCATGCTATGATGAATATCGTTCCCTGATGAGCATGAATATTTGCGATTACGCTAATTACCCCACAAAACGGTAAAACCAATAGGTGGGGATTTCAATGCGGAGTATGTCCGGCAGCATAAAAACCATCAAATCGGCTTGCGAACACAGGAAAGTTACATTTTAAAGTGCTGGCTTTTGAAAAGCCTATTGAGAACCGAGCTATCGCCGTGCTACAATGTGTGTACACACAAGTGAGAGCTTCGTCGGATGGAGAATTTATTGTCTTTTACATTCAATATGGACAGCAATCCAGAGGAGGACCTTAAAGCGGTCAACGAGTATTGATCTTCGGAGCAACCTCAGGTCGGAGGAGCGTTATGATAATTAACTGCGTATGGGAGCATAATGGCAACGACACCTTGCTTTATGCCACAAATTTTGTCGGTGCATATACCCGTGGCGAAAGCCTTGAAATCGCAAAGACAAAGATGCCACAGGAAATCGTTTCTTATTGCAGCTGGCTGGGCATGGAGGCCGTAGGCAAAACAGAAATCGTGATCGTCGGAGAAAAACGCTCCGAGCTTACAATTCGGGATGCGGATTCCGATGTGCTTTTTGAAAGCGAACAAGCACAACTGACAATAGAAGAATATGAGACGCTTAAAACCCTTGCGTTGAAGTCAGCAAAGGATTTCCTTGCATTGTACGAATCTATCCCGGATAAGAACGCAGCCGCCGCACCGGAACGCAAGACCTTTTACGGACGAGTCCCCCGCACAGCAAATGAAATGTACGAGCATACAAAGAATGTGAATACATATTATTTTGCGGAGATTGCTGTGGATGCCGATCATGACGGCAACATATACGAATGCCGCAAGCGGGGATTTGAATCGCTTGAATCTAACCCTGATTTTCTGCAAAATACCGTCAGAAAAGGCAGCTATGGTGAGGATTGGTCACTGCGTAAAGTCCTGCGCCGTTTTATCTGGCATGACCGTATCCACGCAAGAGCCATGTATCGAATGGCGATAAAAGTGTTCGGGGCGGAGAATGTGGTAAATCCGTTTTACTTTTTTGATGAAGGAGTTTTAACATAATGGCAAGAACCGAAACGGTTGAATTTACAAATATGTGCATCGAGTACGATCTTGTGAGCTATATTTCCGTGGATGAGCTGCTAAAAGCGGAACAGGCATGACCGAAATCATGCCTGTTCCAAGAAATTTGATTTTACTGTCTTACCAGCAGGGAGCTTGCGTCCGTTCCCTACAACAAAAAGCAGCCCCGGTATGCACAACGCATACCGGGGCTGCCCTGTTTTATAAGTATCAGTAGTTCATAATGTCCTTCACAGCACCGGACATCGAGAAGAGCTTGGCGGACAGATGGTCGAGGTAGACGATGCCGAGCTTGTTGCCCGTCTCCTCATTATACATATCGGCCAGCTGGGGCATGACCTGGAACGCGGCGGCCTGGGCCTCGGGGCTGTTGTCAAAGTTCGCCGTGCCCTGCACGCGCAGCCACTCGCCGCGGTCATTGGCGGCGCAGATCTCGAGGTTCGTGTTGTCCAAAAGCTGCTTGTAGGCGGCCTTGTGCTTGCCCAGGGCAATGCACAGGTGGCCGTTGTACCACATGGCAAAACCGATGGGACGCACGCGGGGCAGATAGCCATCGACGGTGGCAAGGTAGAAGGTGGGATTCTCTTTCAGAAATTCCATGATTTCTTCATTTGGTTTCATGGTGTAAACCCTCCCGCAATATTACAGTGTGGCCAGCGCCGCTTTGATGCGTGCGGCGGCCTCCTTGGTGCGCTCGGCATCGCCGAACGCCGTCAGACGGAAATACCCCTTGCCGCAGGGGCCGAAGCCCTCGCCGGGGGTGCCCACAACATGGGCGTGCTCGAGCAGCCAGTCAAAAAACTCCCAGCTGCCCATCTCGTTGGGGCAGCGCAGCCAGATGTAGGGGCTGTTCTTGCCGCCGCAGTACCAGACACCGGCCTCGTCCAGCGCCGCCGCAATGACAGCGGCGTTGGCGCGGTAGTAGTCGAGGTTTTGCTGGATCTCCTTCATGCCCTCGTCGGTAAAGACGGCCTCGGCACCGCGCTGCACAACATAGGCGACGCCGTTGAACTTCGTAGTCTGGCGGCGCAGCCACATCTTGTTCAGCTTGCCGCCGGCCA
>OCHG01000040.1_pt1 | contig 154745 bp, 115 predicted proteins | sample 1538801 | NCBI WGS metagenome assembly OCHG01 (sample SAMN04571727, study PRJEB22368) | human gut metagenome | biome: human gut; material: stool | host: Homo sapiens | place: Luxembourg | collected 2012-09-20 | reverse complement strand
CGCTGCCAATGCAATATCCATGCCTTCTGATTCAAAATACTGAATGATCGTATTAATCGTCGTAGTCTTTCCGGTACCAGGTCCTCCGGTGATAACTAACAGTCCGCTCCGTACCGCTTCCTTTACAGCGGTGCGCTGCATCTCATCTAATTCCAGTTCCGACAATTGCTCGATTTTACGGATTCTCTGCTCCACCGCAGTTTCCGAAAAATCGTATTTTACATTCAGTTCCCGCAGCATCACTGCCACATTAAGTTCCATATAATAAAATGTGGACGCATAAATCTGTACTTCTGCTTCCGACTGCTTCAGGATCAGTTTCCGATCAATGGCCATATCCATATAATGCTTTTCCACCCTGGAAGCATCCACTCCAAGGAGTTCACATGCCCTGCGGGTGAGCAATTCTTCCGGCAGATACGTGTGTCCTTCCAGCGAAGCCTGCTGAAGCACATACATGATCCCACTTCGAATACGGAAATCCGAGTCCAGATGGATCCCTACCCGATGGGCAATCTCATCCGCAATTTTAAAACCAACGCCAGTCACATCCTCCGCCATCCGGTAAGGATTTTCCTGAATGATCCGATACATATCCAACTGATATGTCTGGTATATTTTTACCGCCAGTGACAATGATATCCCGTAATTCTGTAAAAAGATCATTGCCTGACGTAATTCTCGCTTTTCTTCTGTCTGCTGTGCGATCTCCTGTGCTTTTCGTTCACTGATGCCCTTGATCTCTGCCAGACGCTCCGGCTCTTCCTCAATAATACGGAACGTATCCTCTTTGAACTTCCGCACGATCCGTGCTGCCAGCGCTGCTCCGACACCTTTGATCGCTCCCGATCCCAGATATCGTTCAATCGAAGCAATATCCTCCGGTGCTTTGATACTGTATTGCTGCACTTTGAACTGCGGACCATAGGAAGGATGTACCGTATATTCCCCAGTCAACTCCAGACTTTCTCCTTCGCTGATCATCTGAAACACACCCACGCAGGTAACCTCATCCTCTTCATTGGATGCCAAATTTAAAACCGTATATCCATTCTCTTCATTCCGATATACGATATGTTCTACAAATCCGGTGATTGTTTCCATAATTCTCCCTGTTTAAGCAAAAGAGACAGCCTGATGACTGTCTCTCTCATTACTTACTGCTCATCTCTTTTTCCGGAAAGGAATTCTACATATTTTCCGGTTCCAATGGCAACACAGGTCATCGGATCCTCTGCTGTCATGGTATTGATTCCGGTATGTGACTCGATCAGTTCTTCCAGTCCACGAAGCAGTGCTCCGCCTCCGGTAAGAACAATTCCACGGTCTGCCACATCGGCTGCCAGCTCTGGCGGTGTCTTCTCCAGGACACTGTGTACGGCATCTACAATCTGCATGGTCGCCTCTCGCAGCGCTTCTTCTGTCTCCTCGGAAGAAACGGTCACGGTCTTCGGCAGTCCGGTTACCAGGTTTCGTCCTCTGACATCCAGTGTCATCGGCTCCGGCAACGGATAACATGTACCAATCTTAATCTTGATATCCTCTGCGGTACGCTCACCGATCAGAAGATTATGTTTCTTTCTCATGTAACGTACCAGTGCTTCATCAAAATCGTCTCCAGCAATCTTGATGGATGTACTTACTACGGTACCTCCCAGTGAAATAACAGCAATATCTGCCGTACCACCACCGATATCTACGATCATATTTCCACATGGTCTGGAAATATCAATACCAGCTCCGATTGCTGCTGCAATCGGCTCCTCGATGATTTTTACATCTCTGGCTCCAGCCTGGAATGTCGCATCTTCTACAGCTTTTTTCTCAACCTCTGTAACACCACTCGGCACACAGACACTGATCAGCGGTTTACGGAAGCTTTTTTTGCCAACGGCCTTCTGAATGAAATATTTCATCATTTTTTCAGTTACCGTATAATCAGAAATAACACCCTGACGCAGCGGTCGTACTGCCACGATATTTCCCGGTGTTCTTCCAAGCATCAGTCTTGCTTCCTCACCAATTGCTTTTATTTTATTTGTATCACGGTCAAATGCTACAACAGACGGCTCTTTTAATACAACGCCTTTGCCTTTGACATAAACAAGAATACTTGCTGTTCCTAAATCAATTCCAATATCAGTTGAAATCATCTCATTTTCTCCTTTCCTATCTTATGCTTCTATTTTTACTGCTCATGCTTCTAATACATTTATCAATCTTACTTAAAATTCATTTTCGCCGAACTCTTTTCAGAAGATGAATCGGCATACGCGTTTTTATTATATACAAATAATTGCATTTTTCAAAGTGTTTTTTTTCTTTTCAGAGAAATCGACGATGATTTAACCATTTCTTAATATTTTTTTAGGAAAAGTAATTCTTTTTTTCCAAAATGTTCGCATTTTTATCACAGAATGGACACATTCTCTTTTTATACTAACACTCGTAATCGATTATAAAAGGCTTACGCTTTTTATAATAAATTTTTCATAACTCAAGCTTCCCGGATCCCCCAAGTCCGGGAAGTACTCCCCGAATATTCAGGCACCGCGGATGCGGTGCCTTTTGTTATTAATGCATGATTCACACTTTTCCCAGAAGAATTACAGATATTTCTTCACATATTTTCCGGTATAGGAAATCGGATTCTCCGCCACCTGTTCGGGTGTACCTTCTGCGATCACCGTTCCGCCGCCATCGCCACCTTCCGGCCCCATATCAATGATATAATCCGCAGTCTTGATAACATCCAGATTGTGTTCGATAACAACCACCGTATTTCCACCATCTGCCAGTCGGTGCAGAATTTCGATCAGTTTATGCACATCCGCAAAATGCAGTCCCGTCGTAGGCTCATCCAGAATATAGATAGTTTTTCCGGTGCTCCGTTTACTCAGTTCGGTTGCCAGTTTGATACGCTGTGCTTCTCCGCCGGACAGTGTTGTGGAAGGCTGACCGAGCCGTACATAAGACAGTCCCACATCGTACAGTGTCTGAATTTTCCGTTGAACAGACGGCACATTTTCAAAAAAGGTCAATGCCTCCTCAACAGTCATGTCCAGCACATCATATATGCTTTTTCCTTTATATTTGATCTCCAGTGTTTCACGGTTATACCGTTTTCCCTGACATACTTCACAAGGTACATACACATCCGGCAGAAAATGCATTTCAATCTTCAGGATGCCATCACCGGAACATGCCTCGCAGCGTCCCCCTTTGACATTGAAGCTGAAACGCCCTTTTTTGTAGCCCCGTGCTTTCGCATCCGGCGTTGCTGCAAACAGATCACGGATCTGATCAAACACACCGGTATAAGTCGCAGGATTGGAACGCGGTGTTCTTCCGATTGGCGACTGATCAATACAGATGACTTTATCCAACTGCTCCAGGCCATCAATACCTTTGTGTTTACCCGGAATACAACGTGCACGGTTCAGTGTCCGCGCCAGATGCTTGTACAAAATCTCATTGACCAGAGAACTTTTTCCGGAGCCTGATACTCCTGTCACACAGGTCATGACTCCCAACGGGATCTTCACATCCACATTTTTCAGATTGTTCTCCTTAGCACCGCGGACGGTAATAAACCCGGTCGGCTCTTTTCGCTGCTCTGGTACCGGAATGATCCGCCTGCCACTCAGATATGCACCTGTCAGTGATTTTTCACATGCCATAATATCCTCGACGGTGCCGGCCGCCACGACTTCTCCACCATGTTCTCCGGCTCCCGGTCCGATATCCACGATATAATCCGCCGCACGCATAGTATCTTCATCATGTTCCACAACGATCAGTGTGTTGCCCAGATCTTTCAGATTCTTTAATGCCGCCAGAAGCTTATCATTATCACGCTGGTGCAGACCGATGCTTGGCTCATCCAGAATATAGGCAACGCCCACCAGACCGGAACCGATCTGTGTCGCCAGGCGGATACGCTGGGCTTCTCCTCCGGACAATGTTCCCGTTGACCGGGACAACGTCAAATATTCCAGACCCACTTCTTTTAGAAAGCCCACACGGGCACGGATCTCTTTTAAAATCTGATCACCGATCAGATGTTGTTGTGGTGTCAGTTCCAGATCTTCCAGAAAGACACACAGATCCTTTACTGACATGGATGTGATCTCATAAATATTTTTATCCGCAATGGTAACCGCAAGAGATTCTTTTTTCAGTCGCTGCCCATGGCAGGCTTTACACGGCGTGATCCGCATAAATGTCTCATATTCCTGCTTCGTCATATCCGACCCTGTCTCACGATAACGACGCTCCACGTTGCGGATCAGCCCCTCAAATGCTACGTCGTAAACACCGACACCACGCTGACCACGATAATGTACCACCACTTTTCTGCCATCTGTTCCATGAAGGATCACATCCCGCACTGCTTCCGGCAGTTCCTCATATGGTGTATTCAGATCGAAATCATACTCCTCTGCCAAAGCCTTCAAAATCGCATAAGTATAGCTGGATGGATCACTGGAAGACTGCCAGCCCATAACCTGGATTGCTCCCTCTGCCAGAGACAGACGCTTATCCGGGATCATCAGATCCTCATCAAATTCCATTTTGTAACCAAGGCCGAAACACTCCGGGCAGGCACCAAAAGGATTATTAAACGAAAAGCTTCTTGGCTCAATCTCATCAATGCTGATACCGCAGTCCGGACAGGAAAAACTCTGGGAAAACTGTATCTGTTCCCCGCCAATGACATCCACCGTCATCAGACCATCTGCCAGTTCCAGAACATTCTCAATGGAATCCACCAGACGTTTTTCAATGCCTTCCTTTACCACCAGACGATCAACCACTACTTCAATGTTGTGTTTTTTATTTTTATCCAGGCTGATCTCCTCGGTCAGTTCATACACACTTCCATCAATCTGTACACGGACATAACCGCCGCGCTTGATGCTGTCCAGCAGCTTTTGATGGGTCCCCTTTCTGCCCCGCACCACCGGTGCCAGCAGCTGGATCTTCGTCCGTTCCGGAAGCTGCATGATCTGATCTGCCATCTGATCTACTGTCTGTTTTTTGATCTCTTTCCCACATTTCGGGCAATGCGGGATACCGATCCGGGCATACAGCAGACGGAAATAATCATAAATTTCTGTCACGGTCCCCACGGTAGAACGTGGGTTGCGGTTTGTGGATTTCTGGTCAATAGAAATCGCCGGAGACAGTCCCTCAATCTTCTCCACATTCGGTTTTTCCATCTGTCCAAGAAACTGCCGGGCATAGGATGATAAAGATTCCATATAACGGCGCTGTCCTTCCGCATAAATGGTATCAAAGGCCAATGAGGACTTTCCGGAACCGGACAGGCCGGTCAGCACGATAAATTTATCCCTTGGAAGGGTCACATCGATATTTTTCAGATTGTGCTCACTGGCTCCTTTAATTTTAATATATTGTTGTGCCATATCTGTTACTCTCTCTTCTTTCACTGTGTTAGTTCTGTTGCAGTCTATGAATCAATTTTTTGCAGCATTTTCTTCAGTTCCACCATCTGGTCACGCAGCTGGGCTGCTGCCTCGAAATTCAGTTCCGCCGCAGCTTTCTTCATCTTTTTCTCCACATCCTGAATAAGCTTCTCCAGTTCTTTCTTACTCATGGATTCCGGATCTTTCTTCAGCTGCATCTCCTCCCTCGCAACCTTCTTGGAAATACTGATCAGATCCCGGACAGATTTCCGGATCGTCTTCGGTGTAATGCCATGTTCCTCATTATATGCCATCTGAATTGCACGGCGGCGCTCCGTTTCATCCAATGCCAGACGCATGGAATCCGTAATCGTATCTGCATACATGATAACATGACCTTCACTGTTTCGCGCCGCACGTCCGATGGTCTGAATCAGAGAAGTTTCAGAACGAAGAAATCCTTCCTTGTCCGCATCCAGAATCGCCACCAGCGTAATCTCCGGAATATCCAACCCCTCTCGCAGAAGATTGATTCCAACCAGTACATCAAACACATCCAGACGCAGGTCCCGGATAATTTCTGCACGCTCCAGCGTATCAATATCAGAATGCAGATATTTGACCCGAATACCGATCTCACGCATATAATCGGTCAGATCTTCTGCCATTTTCTTTGTCAGTGTCGTAATCAAAACTTTATGACCGCCAGATGTTTCTTTATTAACTTCGCCGATCAGGTCATCAATCTGCCCCTCCACCGGACGCACTTCCACATACGGATCCAACAGGCCTGTCGGACGGATGATCTGCTCTGCACGCAGTAGTTCATGCTCTTGCTCATACACATTCGGTGTCGCAGACACAAACAGCATCTGATCGATCTTGCTTTCAAATTCTTCAAAATTTAACGGCCGGTTATCCTTTGCAGAAGGCAGGCGGAAGCCATAATCAACCAGTGTTGATTTTCTTGACTGATCTCCGGCATACATACCCCGCACCTGCGGAATGGTGATATGAGACTCATCCACAATGATCAGGAACTCATCCGGAAAATAGTCCATCAGCGTGTAAGGCGGAACCCCGGGTTCCAGTCCTGCCAGATGTCTCGAATAATTTTCAATACCGCTGCAAAAACCGGTTTCACGCAACATCTCAATATCAAAATTCGTGCGCTCTGCAATACGCTGTGCTTCGATCAGTTTATCTTCACTTTTAAAATAACGCACACGCTCTTCCATCTCTTTTTCGATTTCTTTCGTGGCCTCATTGATTTTTTCCTGCGGAACAACATAATGAGAAGCCGGAAAGATCGCACAATGCTCCAGCCGGCTCTTGATCTCACCTGTCAGCACGTCAATCTCCGTAATCCGATCAATCTCATCACCGAAAAACTCCACACGCACTGCCGTATCTGTATTATTTGCCGGAAAAATTTCCAGTACATCACCGCGCACCCGGAAAGTACCTCGATGAAAATCCATATCGTTTCTCATGTACTGGATATCAATAAGTTGCCGGATCACATCATCCCGGTCACGCTCCATGCCCGGTCGCAGAGAAACCATCATATTCTGATAATCCACCGGACTTCCCAGACCATAGATACAGGAAACACTGGATACAATGATAACATCACTGCGTTCTGTCAGTGCCGCAGTTGCGGAAAGACGCAGTTTGTCAATCTCCTCGTTGATGGCGGAATCCTTCGCAATGTAGGTGTCTGTCGACGGTACGTATGCTTCTGGCTGATAATAATCGTAATAGGAGACAAAATATTCCACTGCGTTGTGTGGGAAAAATTCCTTCATCTCCCCGTAAAGCTGCGCCGCCAACGTCTTATTGTGTGCAATGATCAGCGTCGGTTTGTTCAGCTGCTGAATAACATTTGCCATGGTAAATGTCTTACCGGAACCTGTGACTCCAAGCAACGTCTCGAACTGATTGCCCTCCTTGAAGCCTTTGACCAGTTTTTCGATTGCCTGGGGCTGGTCTCCTGTGGGTTGGTATTCGGAATGAAGTTTGAAGATTTGTTGTGAATCCTGCACAAAAACACCTCCTAGTTTTTATATCAAAAAAGTTCGTCTATCAGGCAGAAATTCGTCGAAGCACATTCTCCGATTTCGCCCAAATATGCCTCTTGACGAATTCTGTTCACCACCTGACATTTTATAGACTTATAAAAAGTAGTAAAACTAACGTGGGCGAATTAACACTCAAATGTAAGAGCTATTATATCATGGAAATATGGATTTGTATACGAAAAGCGAACATTAGTTCTATGAAATTCTTCTACATTTATCAGCGTATCCAAAACATTTTCTATATTATCCTTCTTCTTTTCCGGTAATACTTCTTCCATATAAGAAAGCAATTCCGGTGGAATCTCCTCAGCTATAATATTTCCATTATCTCCATATACATCCATGGTTATCAACTCTCTTGCATCTCCCATCAACTTGGCTACTGCCTTAGGAGAGAAATTATTCTTTAACAACAGAGTGCAATATATACTTCTCAGATCATGCCAGCGAATAGCAGGAAGTCCTGTCTCCTGCAGTAGCATGATCCACCCTTTCATTTGTATTCTCCTGTATTTTCCTCTGAAATTCTTTAGAATATTTTCCGATATCATGCAGCATTCCACAACAATATCCCCATTCCCTTTTACCAAACTTCTCTGCAAATTCTCCTGCTCTTTGTGCTGTTCCTCTGCGAAATATCCGCTTCTCCATTCCATTTCTGTGCACCGTAATCTCCGTATCCTGCACATGATAATAATTCATAAAATATTATTCACATTTCATCCTATACAAATCATCGGATCAATGATATAATTTACTTGTTTTAATGGTTACAGATATATTAAAAGTATTGTGGTATATGCAGGATTGTCATTGTAATCCCTATTCCGCTAATAATACCAGTAATACATCGCCGTCGATTGTTGCTCAGGATACCAAATATATATTGGGCAATTCCATCAATAACGGTCGGGCATATCATAACAAATGATATCCACAGTGGAAATATCATGTTCAACCAAACATGTGCTACCAGATACGTTATAAGAATACTGGTAATTAATGCAAAACAACGCCAGCAGACAGGAAAACAAAATTTTCCTAAATGTGGCGCGGTATCCGGTTTTTCATTGCAAAATGGTATTTTTCCAAAATTTTCTTTTATATATCTGATTGGTTTCATATTCATAAACAAAGGAGAATTATATGCTATACATTTTATTAGTCATCATTGCCATTTTAGTAATCTGTGTATTATGTAAACATCTTAAAAACTAAGACTACTATAACACAACCCGTTTTTTCATACAATAATTGAAAAACATAGTCTCAAATAAGGATTCTAATGCCTCACCATATTATATAGGATCCTTATTTTTCTGTAAATTTTTCGTAAATTATCATTTTTTTCTTGACGAATCTATTTTTTCATATTAAACTAGCCAAGGTTTTGAAGCAAACAGCTGAAACCAATTCAAATTTACAATAATTCAAATCCAAAAACTCTTTTACAAAAGAGTTCAAAAATTTTCAACAGGAGGTGTGATCATGGACAATTGTGATAGTACAGGACGAAGTATGATCTGCGGTGGCAGACAATGGAAACTGAATATGCAGCTGTTCCATGTGATTCACTGATTCCTGCATTTTCATTTCCAATTGAAGATAAGATTGTTATAAAAATATTCGAAAAAACAGTTTGTTTATATATTTAACGGATTCATTCGCTCAATAGAATTGTTCATTATTTCCCATATTTTTATTTCATTCATTTTCCCACCGTATACGATCAGTTCATATGTAATTCGTTGTAATTCGTAAATGAACTGTAAGAATTCCTATACTGCACAGTCTGCAACTGTAACATTAGCTTTCGGAATTTCGTAAGCGGTGATTTTTTATGCCCTTTTTTCAGAGGTACACTATTGCATTACCACTCTGCCTTTAAAAGATGGCAAATGTACCTAAGTACCTGAGGGCTGTCAGGAGGAAATGAGATGAAAAAAACATTAAAAAGACCAAACTATGCAGAAGAATTACTGAAAATCATTCAGAGCCCGTTAAAAAATGAAGTCCTGCTGGATCGGCTGAATGACTATCATGAGAGAGATATTGCGGATGCGCTGGAACTGCTGTCACCACAGCAGCGCAAAAAACTGTACCCGGTACTCGGTGCCGAAAGGCTTGCAGAGATTTTTTCCTATCTCGAAACACCGACACAGTATCTGTCTGAGCTCAGCATCAACCAGGCTGCAAAGATCGTATCCTTCATGGATTCTGACGATGCGGTAGATATTCTGGAACAGATGGAAGCATCCGCAAAAGAGAAAATCGTAACACTGCTGGATGCAGGTTCCAGCCACGACATCCGTCTGATCCTCTCCTACGACGAGGACGAGATTGGAAGCATGATGACTACAAACTTCGTAGCCATACGCAAAGATCTGAGTATCCGCCAGGCCATGCGGGAACTGGTGACACAGGCTGGTGAAAATGATAATATCTCCACGGTTTACGTGGTAGATGATGCGGATAAATTTTACGGTGCCATCGATCTGAAAGATCTGATCATTGCCCGCGAAACCGATGAACTGAATGGCATCATCAGTACATCCTATCCGTATGTAACAGATCATGAAAAAATTGATAACTGCATCGAAACCATCAAAGATTATGCCGAAGATTCTCTGCCGGTTCTGACTGACAACGGAAAACTGATCGGTATTCTGACTGCCCAGGATATTGTGGAAGCCGTAGACGATGAGCTTGGTGAGGATTACGCAAAGCTGGCTGGTTTGACCGCAGAAGAAGATCTGCACGAAAAAACATCCACCAGTATCAAAAAACGTCTGCCATGGCTGATCATTCTGCTGTTTCTCGGCATGGCGGTATCTTCTGTGGTCGGTGTATTTGAGACAGTTGTTGCCGTACTGCCCATTGTTATGTGCTTCCAGTCCCTGATCCTTGATATGGCAGGAAACGTTGGTACCCAGTCTCTGGCTGTTACCATCCGCGTTCTGGTAGATGAGACACTGACTGCAAAGCAGAAATTCAACCTTGTTTTGAAAGAAATGAAGGTTGGATTCCTGAACGGACTTTTCCTTGGAATCCTTTCCTTCATATTTATCGGACTTTACATCTGTGTATTAAAACATTATCCAATGGGACATGCATTTTTGATTTCCGGCTGCGTTGGATTTTCCCTGATGATAGCCATGGTAATTTCCAGTATGGTCGGCACTTTGATCCCAATGTTTTTCCACAAGATCAAAATTGATCCTGCAGTTGCTTCCGGTCCGTTGATTACAACCGTTAATGATCTGGTTGCCGTTATCACTTACTATGGACTCGCATGGCTGCTTCTGATCCATGTGCTGCATATGATTTAATTTACAGACAAAGACAGCTGTATCCGAAACAACACGTTCGATATACAGCTGCCTTTTTAATTGCGATCAGTCCCCTATCACCTACATAACACTTAACCGGATCAGCCGGACTTCAAATGGCTCGAGGTGTTCGTACAGACAGATACTTCCATCTTCCTGACGATTCACATAATCAGTCGTGTGAAGCGGCTGATTCTTTTCGTTGATATAAACAATATCCGCAAATGAAATCCGCGTTGCTCTTCTATAATTTTTGCAAAATCCATACGGATTTCCATTATTTTCATTCAGCACACTCGTTGCTTTCAGATACGTCCGCTCTTTTGCATGTTCCAGACAAATTTCATAAGTCAGATCATGTTCTGGCTCCAACATCCCCGGGCTGATTTCATTCTGATCCAGCTTTCTCTGACAATATGCTTCTGACAGGTGCAGATAATTATATAATAAGATCTGAATTCCCCCGTCCTCTGACTTCGTGATCAGGTAATTTTCCCCTTTTTTGATAAAATAGGAACCCATTTTTGCCAGCATCTCATACACATAGTAAGAAGGTTTTTTGATAAAATCATAGGTAAAGATTCCACGTTTTCCCTGAAAAGACCCCTGTATCATCTGATCCTCTGAGACATTTTCCAGCGGATCCATCACTCCAAAGGCAATCCCCGTCTGCCAGCAATCAACCATACTTTTTACAATATATGCCGGATAAAACATGGTATCCTGAAGGGCGTTGTTCCAGCCCAGATCGTAATTCCACTCCGCCACATACCAGGTCCTCACCTTCCATCCACAATCCTCATTATTGTTCAAAATCCTCCGTATCACATTATACACTGCATCCCTTTGCTGCATAATGCCGGCAGGCTGACGTCTCTGGATACTTTGCGGTGTATCATCCACGGTATACAGATTCATCATGACAAAATCCGGTTCGCAATGCTGCTTCTGATAAAAGGATGCAAAACTGTCCATCCACTCCGGATACAGTAAATTTACTGACATTAAAGCCGACGTACCAACCTGAAACCGCTCATCGATTGCTTTGATCACCTTCCAGGTAGACAAATACAGACGATAATAATTTTCACGCTGCAGTGCAGAATAATTGATCCGCGGATTATCCGGTGAATTCCACACACAGAATTTCCATTTCAACACCTGACTGCGGCCATACCGTTCCACCATATGTTCCACCACATGGTATACCAGCCGATCCCATTGCTGCATATCCGTCGGCATATCGGAGATAGAATTGCGCATCAGTGCGTCTTTATTTACATTCTCCACCATAAGAAACGGTACAAAAGACAGTTCTACAAATGGGATCAGACCGCACTCTGCAATAAAATCAAATAGCTGATCCATCCGGTAAAAGCTATAATGCGGTCTTCGATCCCTTTCTTTTACATAAATTTCCATATCATCATGAAACAGTTCATGAAAATAAATACCGGTAAAATGTAATTTTTCCGCAAGCTCCCGCACCATCTTACGCACCGGATGAAGCAACAAATAGCTGGCTTTCCGAATCGTCAGAATCCCTCCGGGCTGATCCAGACTGACAAATTCATCCAAATCTACTCCGGTAATCAGCTGTTTTTTCCCAGGATGTCTGATCAGTTCTGCCCCGGCAAGATCCGCTTCCAGTTGTTGCAGAAACGCTACCAGTTCCTGCTCCTCATCTGCCTGCAGCCGTGCAGGTGCTTCCGTCTTCTGCTGTCTGCGGTGTTCGCTAGGCAGAATCTGATAATACTCCCGAAATTTGGTGCTGAAAGATCTGGCATTTTTAAAACCGCTCTCCTCTGCGATCTGGTCAATGGTTTTCCTGGCATCCCGCAACTGTCCCGCTGCATGCAACAGGCGAATCTCATTGATATATTTCAGGAAACTGGTGTCCAGCTTCTCCCGGAACATTTTGGAAATATACGAACTGCTGACAAAAAACTGTTCCGCCAATGCCGCCAGAGTCAACGCTTCCGTATAATGCTGCGAAATGTAAAACAGCACATTCTGCATCATCGGGAACTCTGTGTCCGGTATCTCCGTCTCAACCCGGAAGTCACGCAGCAGATGCTCCAGAAGCTGATAAGACCATTTCATTTCACGGACATATGCACACGCATTTTCCTGCTGTATCTCCTGCACAAGATGTAAAATATCGCAGATTACTTCGTGATACCGTTCTTTGTGGAGTTCCATGACAGAATTGCACTCCAGCCTTCCCGGCGCCGCTCCCTGCCCCGACATCAGCTTTGTCAGGTCAACCCCGCAGAGCAAACAGCTCCCGGACACATCAGACAAACTGAAATACTGAAAGGGTTCAATCATTACAACATCCCCCTTCTTCAGTTCCAGAATTTTCTTTTTCAAAAAAAGCTTCACTGTCCCGGACAGCGGTATCAGAAAGCTATAATCTGATGACCACTCCGGCTCCTGCCGTCCTTCTTTCCTAACCATAAAATGAACCATTTTCATTCTCCCAACATGTTATTTCTTGTCCCATGTTTTCTTTTATCACATTTTATTTTACTGCGCAATTGCCTGCATGTTATCTCCGTCTTTTTCACGATTGTACAACAAAAACCGGGGGAATAAAACCCCCGGTTCTGTCACGCTCTATGATCAGAATACTACTTTTCCGTTTACTACATTCCACCAGCCATACTCATTTGCTGCACGGCCTGTATAACCGAAATCGATTTTTCCACCATTTACATACCACCAGCCGTACTCATTCGCTGCCAGTCCGGTGTAATTAAAGTTGATACTTCCATTCTGGACATACCACCAGCCATACTCATTTGCTACAAGTCCGGTGTAATTAAAGTCAACTTTTCCACCCTGTACCATAAACCATCCATTTTCATTAGCGGCAAGTCCGTTGTAGCTGAAATTAATGCTTCCATTCTGGACATACCACCAGCCATACTCATTTGCTGTCAGTCCGGTGTAAGCAAAGTTGATACTTCCGTTCTGTACCATCCACCAGCCATACTCATTTGCTACAAGTCCGGTATAGCCAAAGTCCACCATGCCGTTTACAACCATGAACCATCCCTGGTCGTTTGATGCAAGTCCGGTATAAGTAAAATCAACTTTTCCGTTCTTTACATACCACCAACCATAAGCATTTGGAGCAAGGCCGGTTGCATCTGTGGCAACTTTACCATCGATATAATAGTTCCAGTTTCCATTTTCGTCTGCCTCATTTGCAAGTCCATCCGGAATCGTCACACCTGATGTTACAAACTGGATTCCTTCCACTCTCGCATTTGCATTTTTAAATACCAGATATACGTTATGAACACCTGATGCACCGCTCAGATCAGTAGAGGCTGTTGTATAACCAAGCTCTGTGTAAGTTCCGGCATCCACGCCATTTTCCGAAGTACGTGCACTGGTAACAGCTTCTGTTGCACCGTAGTTTACCGAACCGATCAGTTTTCCGTCCGGAGCATCCAGACGAAGCTCGATACCGTTCTGAGCCTCTGTGGAAGCAACATTCAGGACAGCCTGTTTTACCTGATCCAGATCCACATTCAGAAGTGCTGTATATGCACCTGATTTTTTTGCCATAACCGCAAATATCTCATCGCTGTCTGCTGCTGCGGCTTCTGCGGTATTTCCTTTGGAATACTCTACATATTTTACATCAGATGCTGTAAAGGAAGAGGACCATACATTCAGTTTTTCTGCAGTATCAGCGTTGCTGAGTGTACTTCCGGATACTTTTACTTTTTTGCTCAGTACATTCTCACCCTTCAGATCAGAAGAATGTGCCGCATACAGCTGGTAAGTACCGTCTTCTACCACATACTCACCTGCGTTGACATCCCATACTTCCAGTGCGGAAGCGTCAACATGAATGTCTACATTTGCAGATTCTCCTGCTTTCAGAGCAACCTTTTCAAAACCAACCAGTTCTTTCTGCGGTGCTGTATCACCATAAGATGAATCCGGATTCGATGCATAGATTTCCACAACATCAGAAGTATCTACGTTTCCTGTATTTTTTACAGTTACAGATACATCGATATTTCCATCTTTATCTGCTTTTGCATTCATACCGGAGTAAGTAAATTCTGAGTAAGACAGACCGTATCCAAACGGATAAGTCACATCTTCATCATCTGCATACATATAAGTCAGATGTGTCTGCTCCATATCTGTCTCTGTCATATCTACGGTCACATTATCGTCAATGTCATCAAATGTCAGACCTTCTACCAGATCCGGTCCGATGTTTGCCATGGCATTCTCCGGAAGTGCATATTTATCAATAGCCGGAAGTGCATCCTTGGATTTATACCAGGTACTTACGAGACGTCCGGTTGGTGCTGCCTCCCCGTAAAGGACATTTACAAGTGCGGTTGCATCATACTGTCCACCGAATGCGTTAAATACGATGGCAGATACATTTTCATCATTCTGTAATGCTTCTGCTTCCACCGGATATTCGGTATTGATGATAACGATGGTCTTTTTACCCTCTTTCGCATAGTTTGCTGCAACGGTAGATACCATGTCCATCTGATCCTCACTGAGACTCAGATATTTACGGTCAATACCCTCACCGGAAATACCGTTGTACGGCTGTCCGATAACTACAAGGGCATAATCCGTATCTGCTGCCAGTTCTTCGGAATCCGCACCAGCCTCTTTTATCGTTTCTTCTTTGAAAGTATATGGTGTCTTATCTTCTGCACTTTCAAATCCTGCGATACCGGTTGCCAGATTTCCTCCGAGAAGGAACGGAAGATTCGGTCCCTGAATCGGCTGTGCATCACCATTTAATTTTATTTTTCCATCCTCTGTTGTCTGCAGATACCAACCTAATTTATCGCTGAGTGCCCAAGTGGTGGAAAAATCAGTATCATTGTATTTATCACCCATTTTCAGGTAATAATTTCCATCCTCATCCGCTGCACGTTTTGACAGGAAAGTCGGCATGTTGCTGACTGCAGTTGCCATTCCGGCACTTGCTTTCATGCTGTAAGATCCGTTATTGGAAACTGCCGCATCATACAATCCCATGGTATTGCCCGGCAGAGAATTGTTTTTCACACCTGCATTGATCCATTTCTGATTTGCCAGAGAAAGCAGACTGAATGCATCCTGTCCCCAGTCCGCATACTCAAATAAATACTTAGACTGATCTGCTGCCTGTGTGCCCTCTTCCGGGTTGGAAACTGTGAGCTGTGCACCGTTCTCATCCTCGGTAGCTGTTACATATCCACTGGCTGTCTTGTACGCAACCACGCGGTTTCCGGTGGAATAAGATACATTATCGCTGCCAATCTGGCTCTGTACTGCCTCCAGTATATTATCGCCTGCGCCCTGTACATAAGTATTATATTTCTCATCATTGACATCCAGTTCGGAAGAATACTGTCCGTACTGCATCGTTTCTGCCATCACACCATAGACACCGGCTTTGGAAGCACTGGATAATGGAAGCGTATGATTTTCATTTTTCAGCAATACCACAGACTCTTCAGCCATCTGAAGCTCTGTCTCCTGGCTTGTTTTGGAAGAATGATCTGTCTTGATATCCGTATACGGATAGTAACGCGGCTGACCGTTTTCATCTCGTTCATCCAGTGCGCCGGAACGTGCCATGGTTACAATTGTCGGACGTGCTACTTTATATACATCATCCTCTGTCAAACCTTCCACATGATTCTCCACCGCGGTTTTGATCGTCTGTGCAATGTCAGCATCTGCAATACCGGTGGTTCCTCCCTGAATATGACCAGCCAGAATCATGGATGCGGTACGATCCAGAAGGGAAGAAGAATACAGCTTATCATATCCGTTGGAAAATCCGGATGCATTCAGTCGGTACTGCTCGTCGATATAACCATACTCAGCCATAAAATCACAACCTGTAGTCACACCGTCTTTGCTTATTTTCTGTGCGAAATCATGGATAAATGTGGATGTCGTCGGTACACGGTTCATGTTTCCGTAAGAAGACATATAACCGGTGATCGTTCCATCTGAAAATGGCTTCTCAGCCGCTTTTCCATAATACTCATAGAATGTACGAGTACTTACGTTGTTGCCGCCCTGCAGACGGAAAAACTCGGAGTTGTACGTGGTCCAGTGCTTTGTCTGCGGAATGGATTTCATATAAACGTCAGACTCATCGCCAACCATACCGCCGGCCCAGGCGTCTGCCATCTCTCCGATCATAAATGCATCTTCACCGTATCCCTCATCGTAACGTCCGGATAACGGATTCATACGGGCATCAATCTGTGCCGCATGTGCGCCCACTGCTGTGGTTCCAATAGATGATGTCGCATATTTAGAACGCATCTCATCGCCATATACCGAACCGGCCTGTTTCAGCAGATCTATATTCCAGGTCTGTGCCTGTGCCAGCTGATTCGGCCACTGTGTCTCTCCATCCAGACCCACATCTGCCGCACGGTTTACTGTAATCGGCACATTGTATGTTTTGCTCTCTCCATTCTCATCGGCGTAAGTACCAACCGGAGATTTGCCTGCCAGAATACTGATCCAGCCATCCACTCCGATCTCGTCCATGATCAGATTCACATAATCATCCAGATCCTCTGCATTTCCGTTGTACAATGGCATTCCCTCATAGCTTACATCGCCATCCTGATATGCGGCAGATGCGCGGTTGAATGTTTTTCCGTTATAAGTAGCGGTTGCACTTCCGGCACTTTCCTGTGTCTGCACCTGTGCGGCCTGTACCTGCATGGTCAGTCCCGGCACCTGTGCACTTCCTGCTACGATAGATGCTGCCAGTAAAATGGTCAGTAATTTTTTCATCTTCATAACTACCTTGTCCTCCTTATCCAAACCTTGATATCTGCATTTTATCAAACCTCACACCATCTCATAAGTCCAAAACATGGCGAATCCAGTAGTGCTTTTCACACATTTTTCACATTTTATCCGCGGGCAATTTCATCTCAGGCAAGAAATTACACATATTTTTAATTTTTATGTGATTTTCGGTACACTCAGACAAAAAAATGCAGGAGCCACTCGTTCTCCTGCACTTTTCGTTTCTTTTTCATTCTTTTTCTGTGTACAAATCTGCACACGATTCTGGTTTACATCTGCTTTCTTACAATACTGTACTCATCTCCGGCACGATAATACGGACATTCCCGGAACTGCCCGGTGATAAACCGATACATCTCGTCCTGATCCAGATCCTGGGTACAGACATAGTACTCATAATCCTCATCATATTCGTAATTCATACAGTATTCGCAGCTGGAACCGGCACTTTTCTTCTTTTTATCCATACGTTATCTCAATCCTGTCTCTGTTTTTGCATTTTGCATTTAAGAATATGAATGTTACAGACATTCTCTGTTCATACAGCTTACTATAACATTAACTGCCGCAAATATCCACAGGTTACATGGAAAAAACAGAGACTCCGTTCAGACTGCGCGGATCGAACTATAATACAACCGGACCATTTTCTTTGATGTAACGCCATCCCTCAGCAGTTTTCTCTACTTCCAGGCAGCACTGTACATTCTGTGACGGATCCGGATGATTTTTCCATAAATCATATAATTTCGGTAAAAATACCGGCCACTGACTTGCTTCAAAATCCTCATGTTCGGTCAGAAAGTTCGGTACGATCTTCGCATTCGGATCTTTTTTCAGGATATCAATGATAAAGGCCGGCGGTGCAGATACTTTGGAGTTCTGTACGGTTGCTGTAATATGCACACAGCCACCTTCTACATCTTCCCACATATGAACCGTAGAATCCACCAGTTCACCGAGATCGTTGTATACACCTTCGCAGATCACATGTTTCAGACATGTGGTGAACGGGAAGAACTCTTTCAACGCAAGTCTGTGGATTTCAACACCTTCGCCACCAAATACAGCTGCACCCGGTTCACATGCTTCGGAGATCATATGAACGGAAGCTTCCATACCGTACTCTACCGGTGTCTTTACCCATGTAAATTTCTTGTGAGAGCCCGGAGCCCACAGATAATATCCTTTTTCCATATTTGCCCAGAACCAGTCCATCATCTCAGATGTTACCCCGGGAAGAAAATGCTGTTTCTGTGACGGAAGTACATATCCTTTGTCAATGGCATCCTGATTCAGCTCCAGCTCAGGCAGTAATGGATTCGGTTTGGCCGGTTTCTCATAAGATGCAAAAGGTACCTTTACATTATCCTGACATGGCTGGTAAGTCTGTCCTCCGTTTGCCACATATGTTATATGTTCACTCATAAATAATCCTCCTTTGATCCAGCTCCTCTATGTCAAACTCTCTTTTTGGTCTGCTGGTCTTACCTAATTTTCATTGTAATGGTTTTGCGATTCTTTGTCCAGAAAAAGTTCGCAAGACGAACTTCTTTCTGAATCTTTCTTAAGAAAACATACTACAACTTCATACTATGCTATAATCAGCATACAGAATTGCTTTTTGCCGAAATACTTTCGAAAATTTACCACTAAGTTTACCATAAAGCAAACTATCACATCTCGCGGCAGAAATGCCGGAAACATTCTGAAAAAGGATCGAACACATTATGAAACAAGCAGCCATTTTAATCGTAGACGATAATCCCGAAATCCGAGAAATCATACAGATTCTCCTGACGGGAGAAGGCTTTCAGGTACATGAAGCCGCTAACGGAACTCAGGCTCTCAGCCAGTTAAAAGAAAATATCTTTGACCTGATCATTCTGGACATCATGATGCCCGGGCTCAATGGCTATCAGACCTGTGTGGAAATGCGGAAACTCACCAACGCACCGATTCTGTTTTTAAGTGCCCGCACACAGGAAAGTGACAAAACCCTCGGTTTTTCCAGCGGCGGCGATGACTATTTGGCAAAACCATTTTCCTACGCAGAACTGGTGAGCCGCGCCAAGGCACTGATCCGCAGATACCAGATTTATCAGGGAAAACCGGACCAGCCGGCACAGCATTCCAAAATCACATATCATCAGCTTACACTGGATGAACGCACACAGGAAGTTACCAAATACGGTGTCCCTGTGGAACTGACGGACACGGAATATTCCATTCTGCTCCTGCTTCTGATGCATCCTGGACAGATTTTCTCCACAGAGCACCTTTATGAATCTATCTGGAACGAACCATATTACTATGGGGCGAACAACGTCATTATGGTGCATATCCGGAATCTGCGCCGGAAGATTGAGGACGATCCGAAAAATCCGACACTGATCAAAACTGTCTGGGGAAGGGGCTACCGCTGTGACAAAGAAAATTAAACACAAAGAATTGCGTTCCCACACAAAACATTTTACTGTCCTCTGTGACAAAAACCCCCTTTGGAAAATTCCACGGATCCGCTTGCAGTTTCTTGTCACGATCCTGCTTTCCTTCATGCTGGCCGTTGGTGGTTTTTCTCTCACCTGGCATATGATGCCCTGTGCATGGAAAATTGCCCGCCACATTCCCGGTATGGATCTGGACCGCGAGACTCTTAAGACAGAGCTCACAGAACGTGCCAAAAATTACGACCTGCCTTCTTCCGAAAATAATAAGCAGGAGCAGGCAGCGTTCAAACCATTTTTTGACTGCCTGGATTCTTACACTGGCATCGCAATTTACAGTGGGTCTGAACGTTACTTTCGTACACAGCATACCGCCGACATCGTTCACAGCAAGAACTGGAACTTTTTTACCAACATGATCTTTCAGATCACATACAGTAATTACGCAAGCGTGTTACCTCTGAACGGAATCGAAGATTATTTTCAGATAAAAGTAGAATTTAAAAACGAAACCGGCGAACTGTATGTCTCCAGTTTCCACAACTCCAAACTGACCATTCCGTGGTTCCTGTTTTCCATCGGAGTTGCACTCTTTCTGTTGCTGTTACTGCCACTTTTGTTTTTGCGGAAAAAAGTACAGGACATCGGCATTCTAAAAGACCACATTTTGCAAATGTCCGGTGGGGATTTAAATCATCCCATCGCTTCCATGGGAAATGATGAGCTTGGTGTCCTCGCACGGGAACTGGATCAGATGCGCAGTACCCTGTACACCAACATACAGCAGGAAGTGGAAAGCCGTCGGGCCAATCAGGACCTCATCACTGCCATGTCCCATGATCTGCGCACACCACTAACCATTTTACATGGTTATCTGGATATTCTGGCACTTGGCCGCAATCCAGAGCAACAATCTGAATATGTCCGGCGCTGTCTGCAAAAAACAGAAGACATCCAGCAGCTGACCGACCGCATGTTTGAATATTCTCTGGTTTACGAACCCCCGCAATCCCCTCTTCTGGTTCCGATTCCTCTGAAAAATGTACAGCACATGCTCTCCGAGCATCTGGATTTTCTCCGGCTTGCCGGATTTCAGACATCAGAAACCATAGTTCCATTGTACGGACAGATCGAAGGCGATGAAACATCCCTGAAGCGGTTGTTTCAAAATCTGTTTTCTAATGTTTTGAAATATGGGGATAAATCGGAACCAGTGACTTTACAGATTTCTCAGAAAAATGATATTTTCCAGATCATACTTTCCAATGCAGTAAAAAAAGACCTGACCGGCATTGAAAGCAACCGCATCGGATTAAAAAGTGCGGAAAAAATAGCCAAAATGCACCATGGAACCCTGACTTTTACGCAGAAAGATAAAACGCTTTTTCTTGTCGAAGTAACGTTTCCTTTGCCGTAATCCTCCACGACATAACGAAATTATTTTCGCTGTATAGAAAAGATATTTTCTGTCAAAATTAACATCTTTTCACCCAAAAATGGCACCTGACGATATCATCGTTCAGATGCCATTTTTTATTTCATATAGTATTTTACACTTTCTATGCCTTTCTTCCGCAGCACTGTTTGTATTTCTTACCGCTTCCGCATGGGCACGGATCATTTGGATATACTTTTTTAGTTTCCCGTGTCTTCGGTGCTCTCTGCAGGGAATCGTCTTTGTTTGTTCCGGTTACTTTGGCAACCTCCTCACGTTCAACCTTCTGTTCTACTTTTACATGGAACAGCAGGCGGATGGTTTCTTCCTGAATGTTTGCCGTCATCTCATCAAACATTTCAAATCCGGCCATCTTGTACTCAACCAGCGGATCTCTCTGACCATATGCCTGAAGACCGATGCCTTCACGGAGAATCTCCATATCATCAATATGATCCATCCACTTACGATCAATGGTTTTCAACAGAACGACACGCTCCAGCTCACGGATCATCTCTTCCTCCGGGAACTCTGCTTCTTTTGCTTCATATAACTTCACTGCACGCTCTTTGAGCATATGTTTCAGTTCGTTTGCGTTCAGACTCTGAACCTCATCGTCCCCTAACGGCTGCATCGGAATGACAGGGATCAGCAGTTCATTTAACTCCAGGACATCCCACTTCTTACCTTCTTCATCCGATACACAGTGATCTACGGTATCTTCCACACGGTCTGTGATCATCTTATAAATGGCACTGCGCATGTTCTCTCCATCCAGGACACGACGACGCTCGCCGTAGATAATCTCTCTCTGATCATTCATAACCTGATCGTACTCCAACAGGTTTTTACGAATACCAAAGTTGTTACCCTCGATCTTCTCCTGTGCTTTCTCAATTGCACTGGAAAGCATCTTATGCTCAATCTGCTCACCATACGGAACACCCATTGCGTTGAACATATTGATCAGTTTTTCAGAACCGAACAGACGCATCAGATCATCTTCCAGCGAAATATAGAAACGGGATTCACCCGGATCTCCCTGTCGACCGGAACGTCCACGCAACTGATTATCAATACGACGGGATTCATGACGCTCGGTACCAATGATTTTCAGACCACCGGCAGCTTTTGCCTCATCATCCAGTTTGATATCGGTACCACGACCTGCCATGTTAGTTGCGATCGTTACTGCACCATGTACACCGGCCTGCGCTACGATTTCAGCCTCAAGTTCATGGAATTTCGCATTTAATACGCTGTGCTGAATACCTTCTTTTTTCAGCATTCTGCTCAAAAGTTCGGAAGTCTCGATCGTGATCGTACCAACCAGAACCGGCTGACCGGTTTCATGTGCTTTCACAACTTCCTGTACAACTGCCTCGAATTTCTCCTGTTTTGTCTTATATACAGCATCTTCTCTATCGATACGTGCGATCGGACGGTTGGTCGGAATCTCGATAACGTCCATGCCGTAGATATCACGGAACTCTTTTTCCTCTGTTAGGGCTGTACCTGTCATACCTGCTTTCTTTGCATATTTATTGAAGAAGTTCTGGAATGTAATGGTTGCAAGCGTCTTGCTCTCACGTTTTACTTTTACATGCTCTTTTGCCTCGATTGCCTGATGAAGTCCGTCAGAATAACGACGTCCCGGCATAATACGTCCGGTAAACTCATCAACGATCAGGATCTCATCATCTGCAACTACATAATCCTGATCACGGTGCATCAGGTTATGTGCACGCAGTGCAAGGATGATATTGTGCTGGATCTCAAGATTCTCAGCATCTGCAAGGTTGTCAATCTTGAAGAATTTCTCGACTTTTTCCACACCTTCCTGTGTCAGGTTGATGACTTTATCTTTCTCATTTACGATGAAATCACCTGTTTCCTCGATTTCAATACCCATGATGGCATCCATTTTGGAAAATTCCTGACTTGCCTCACCACGTTTCATCTGTTTTGCCAGAATGTCACATGCCTCATACAGCTTGGTGGATTTGCCGCTCTGTCCGGAAATGATCAGCGGTGTACGTGCCTCATCGATCAATACAGAGTCAACCTCATCGATGATGGCATAGTGCAGATCACGCTGTACCAGCTGCTCCTTGTAGATAACCATATTGTCACGCAGATAATCGAAACCAAGTTCATTATTGGTAACATACGTAATATCACACTCATATGCTTTCTTACGTTCGTCATGATCCATATCATTCAGAACCACGCCTACGGTCAGTCCCAGGAACTCATGTACTTTTCCCATCCATTCAGCATCACGTTTTGCCAGGTAATCATTGACAGTAACGATATGAACACCTTTTCCTTCCAGTGCATTCAGATATGCCGGAGATGTGGAAACAAGTGTCTTACCTTCACCGGTCTTCATCTCTGCGATACGTCCCTGATGAAGAACGATACCACCGATGAGCTGTACCCGGTAATGCTCCATGCCAAGCACACGTTTTGCAGCTTCACGGACAGTTGCAAAAGCTTCCGGAAGAAGATCATCCAGAGTTTCTCCTTTTGCAAGTCTTTCTTTATATTCTTTTGTTTTACCACGCAGCTCCTCATCAGACAATGCCTGCATCTGAGGACGATAACTTTCGATTTTATCCGCGATCGCATAAACTGATTTCAGTTCCCGCTCGCTGTGGGTTCCAAAAATTTTTTCTATAATATTCATGTAGTTCTCCTGTACCTTTCCTTCTTTGCGGCTATAAGCCGCTAAACATAATCTATATTTTACCACTGAATAAGTCATCGCACAATACACAAACCGGTAAACGATTTGTGAACTTTTTATAAACGAAGAACTTTTTCTATACACCTCTTTTCAAAGTATGCTATACTTAATTCTTGAAATCAAATTTTCCCGGAAATCAGATTTCATCTCAGTTTTTACTTTCAAGTCGAACGCACGTGAGACTTGGTGCGTGATTCTGGTCAGCGAAAGCTGACATATTCTTCTCAGAATCACTGCACATCCTCGCGGAGCGTTTATCTCAGTCGGAGATTGTACTCCCACTGAGAAAGACTTGTTATTACTCACCACTTGCAGAAGTGGGAGTCTTCTCGACTGAGATAAAACATGGAAGAAACATGCACGCTCGAAATCTATAAAGAATTCTGAGCACACACAAACACAAAAGGAGGATTTTATCATGAGTTATTTATACAAAACAAAAGGCACCTGTTCCACAATGATCGAAGTTGAGCTGGATGGACATATTGTAAAGGATGTCAAATTTACCGGCGGATGCAACGGTAATCTGAAAGCCATCCCAAAACTGGTGCAGGGTCTGACGGTTGAGCAGGTAGAAGAAAAGCTTTCCGGCATCTCCTGTTCCGGACGTCCTACTTCCTGCGGAGATCAGCTGGCAAAAGCCTGTCGTGCTGCCCTGGAAGCACAGAATGCATAGCTGATGCATGACTAATAAAGAAAAAGGATTCGAAGCATCTGTACCTCTGTGTTCCATGTACAGATGCTTTTTCTTTCTCTATCGGTCGCAATTATCTGATAATTCGGCATTATTTCTCAATCATTTCTGCCTATTCTTATTTATTTAAAATATTTTTTCACTTTTCTATTGACATATCATGTTTTATCTGTTATATTGAGTACAACAAATAAAGAACTTACAGTTCTTACAAAATTAAAGAAAGAGAGGTACAGTCCACCGGAAACATAATTTAAACTTCAAAAAACGATACTAAGCATAGGAGGTACGGTCCAATCTACATTTAAATTTTATCTTCATTTATTATAACGAAAGAGGTACAGTCCAATGAAATAGTTATTCGTTTTCCATCAATTTAATTTTTCGAAAACGAGGTATGGTCCAATGAGATAATTATTCATCTTTCATCATTTAAATTTTTGAAAACGAGGTACAGTCCAATGAAATAGTTATTTTCTTTTCATAATTTAAATCCTTGAAACGGAGAACAGACCAATGGACAGGTAAATGAATTAATTTAATCTTAGAATACATAGTTGGAGGTACAGTCCACCAGAGATTAAAGTAATCAGCAGTTTTTCCTGATACCAGAATTGAATACATGACAGATACCATAGTAAATCAGAAAATCAAGGTTCAGATGGCAACGTTCAGATATGAATCGGATTTAAAAGGTCATGATAGAAAGAGATTTGAAAACGTAACGGGGAAGGCTCAAAAGAAAATTGAATCAAAAAATTGTATAACGAGACATATCGAAAGATTAAGGAGGAAAAATCCCTTGGAGAGTATATGTTATTAAGGCTACATTGATATCTGTAAAAACAGTATTGATGTAGCCTTTTCTAATACATCGTTTCGTAAATAACTGTACCAATGCCTGATTTTTTTCCTTCCCTCTTTTACTCCCTTTCTGCTCATCTTCAAAAATACTCCTTCTTTTACATCATACACGTTACTGTTCGCAGATCCGCCGGTTACCTTTCCCTGATTTCTATTGACACACTTCTCTTATAGGTGTAATCTAGTATTGAAAACTAGATGTTGTCGTTTTAGCAGACAACAAGAAAGGTATACAACTGAAATGAGAGAGATTATTATTTCCACTGAAAGTGGCTCCGATCTTCCGGAAAACCTTGTAAAAAAATACGATATAAAAGTCATTCCCATGCATATTGTCATGGATGGCACTTCCTATGCTGACGGAACCATCAGCGTAGATAAAATTTACGAATACCATAATGAGACAAAAAAAATCCCGACAACTTCTGCGGTAAATGTCGGCGAATACATTGATTTCTTCACACAAATCCGCAAAGAGCATCCGGACTGCGTTATTATGCATCTGGCTTATTCCTCGCTGGCATCTTCTACTTATCAGAATGCAGAGATTGCCATCCGCGAATTTGAGGATATCTATCTGATCGATACAAGAAACGTATCCGGTGGCTGTACGGCACATCTTGCAAAAACATATGAGATCGTTCAGGCGAAAAAAGATACTGTCACCGACTATAAAGCATTGGCTGATGAAATCGAATCCTGGAACAAAAAAGTCTTCTGTTCCTTCATTCCGGGAAATCTGGACTATCTGAAAGCTGGTGGACGAGTGTCCAATGCTGCATACCTGGGTGCTACACTGCTCCGTCTGAAACCACTGATCGAGATCGTGGACGGACAACTTCTTGCCTCCAAGAAATACCGCGGCTCTATTGAAAAATTTGTGGATACCTATATGGAAGAATATCTTGCGAAACATGATGTTTCCAGAAAATGTCTGTATCTGATGTATTCCAAAGGACTTTCCCAGGTTGCCCTTGACCGGATGAAAGAAAATGCAATCCGCTTCGGCTTTGAAAGCTATGAATATGTCATGACCGGATGTGTTATCAGCTGCCATAGCGGTCCGGGAGCAATCGGACTTGCCGGATGTTGTGAATAAGATTTTTTACATGTTTTTTAAAAGATAAATTCCATTCAAAAAATCCCATATTTTTCATCTCGCAGGCTAAAACGCCTTACTCTGATGAAAAATATGGGTTTTTTCTTTACATTATGGGCATTCTTTTGTAAAGCAGACATTCGCAATCCGCTTTGTCTGCTTTCTCTTTTTACTTATTTACGAATTTGACAGCCGTACCGTATGCAATGACTTCGGCCGCTCCCTGGATGATAGCTGATGTCGCAAAACGAATATTTACCACTGCGTCTGCACCAAGTCCTTCGGCTTCTTCTACCATACGCTGAATCGCCAGATCTCTTGCTTCGTTCATCATCTCGGTATAGGCTTTCATTTCTCCGCCTACCAGATTTTTGAAGCTTGCACCGATATCCCTGCCAATATTTTTGCACTGAATGGTACTTCCTTTTACCATTCCAAGCATCTCCAGTTCTTTTCCTGATATATAATCTGTGTTTACTAATACCATAAGACTGTTCCTCCCATTTTTCGCCGTTTGTCAATTATGCAAGCATATTGGCTCACTTACGCTCATTATATCATAGGGTGTATGAAATATGTCATTTTTACTCCAAATTTAATTTATTTTTCAAAAACCATGTCGTCACAAAGAAGAAGATGACACTGTAAATGGCATCGGTGATGCACTGTCCCGCCAGAAGTTTGACATATCCGGCTACGACCATACCTTTTCCTGCATCAGCATGAACTCCGATACCGGCATTATCCACTGCCATGGAACCGTTGAGCATCTCAATCAGATTAAAGTTTGTCAGCGTACCGATAATTGCAATAATAATCAGAATTACGATAAAGGTCAACACACTGTAAAATACTTTATGTCTCTTTGCAGCAGCACCGATTGCCATAGCCGTATAAACCAGCAGAATGATACGAACAATCTGAATCACCGCAGTTACAATGGTCAGAATGATTTCTCCCGCACTTTCCTGAAAAAATTTGAAGAAATCTCCCCATGGAAGGGAACACCAGTCAAGTGCAAACAGATTTCCACTGCCAGCCACACTGGTCAGCACAAGTACAAACACAGATACGATCAATGTTATGATACTCAGCAAAACCCAGATCAGAGAACTGATGGTTTTAGATGCAACCAGCATCCATGTAGGAACCGGAAGGGTATGCATCAGATAACCTTCTCCTTTCAGCAGATTTTTATAAAATCGCTGAAGGATCATAACAACCGTCACGATCATCAGTGTCATGATCAATAGTGTATAGATCAGACCGCTGACTACAACTGCAATTGCATTCCCCTGTGTCGCCTGCCAGATAGTTCCTCTGGCAAGGAATCCAACTATCGCTGCCACGATCAAAACAGCCAGATACAGCACACCCATCAGCCTGCTGGTCGATTTCAACTCATACTTCAATAATTTTCCTAACATCTGAATACCTCCCTGAACAACTCATCTACTGATTTATGTTCTGTTTCACGAATTTCATCCACACTGCGATGAAAAACAATATTGCCCCGATTGATAAATACTGCCTCATCCAGTACACGCTCAATGTCTGAAATCAAATGTGTAGACATTACGACCAGTGCATCTTCAGAATAATTCCGAATGATAGTATTTAAAATATAATCTCTTGCCGCCGGGTCTACACCGCCGATTGGCTCATCCAGAAAATAGATTTCTGCATTCCGGCTCATCGCCAGTATCAGCTGTACTTTTTCTTTATTACCCTTGGATAATGTTTTTAGCCGGTCTTTCTCCCGTAAATTCAACTGTTTTAACATTTCCTCCGCTTTCTTCCGGTCAAAGTCTGCATAAAAATCGTCAAACATTCCTACCAGTGCTTCCACATTCATCCAGTCCGGCAGATAATTTGCATCCGGCAGATAAGAAACGAATGCTTTTGTCTCCGGCCCCGGTTTCAAACCGTTTAACAAAATTTCTCCGGATGTGGGCTGAAGCAGACCATTTGCCAGTTTGATCAATGTGGTCTTTCCGCTTCCATTCGGTCCAAGTAATCCTACGATTCTGCCGCTTTCTAACGTCAGATTCACATCACTCAAAGCCATTACATTTCCATAATCTTTTGTCAGATTCTTACATTCCAGTCTACTGCTCATGACACGCTCCCTCCTTGTCCTCTCGGATCAAATCTATAATTTCCTCTTTTTCAAACCCCATATTTTTCATCTGCTGTAAAAATGTCTGTATGGTTTCCCTTGCTGTCTCACGTTTCATTTTCTGAATTCTCCCTTCATCATCTGTCACAAACCTTCCACTTGTTCTCTGCGAATGAACCAGTCCCATCCGCTCCAGCTCTGCCAGGGCCTTCTGCATTGTATTCGGATTCACCTCCGCCTCACTGGCAAGATCCCGCACCGATGCAAGCTTGCTGCCCGGTGCATAATATCCGGTTGCTATTCTGTTTTGAATAATATCAACCAGCTGAAGATAGATTGATTTGTCATTTACAAAATTCCACGCCATATCCATTCTCCATCCTTTCTTTGTTTCTCTGTGTATCTCTATGCATCGTTTGTATTATTGTACTGTTGTATTACTTGATTAATACAATAATACTTATGAATCATTTTGTCAATATAAAAAAAGAATTTTTATAATATTGCTATACGGTGTTGTCACTTCTGTGCTATGATATCTTTATTCAACAATGTGGTGGGCATTTGCAATCGGATTCCGCCACTTACTTACGAAAACAGTATTTCAGAAATATAGCCAGTACATCGTTTCGTAAATAGTTATACCGGAATGACACATTTAAAAAATTTCAAGAATACATAAAAATAACATGGAGGGTTTACTCTTATGAGATTAGGAACATACAAGGGCATTCATATGACACGCCCAAATACAGAAGTGACCAAACACGAAGTCCTGAACGTTTTAAAAAAGAAACAAAAGGAATATGCCGTTGCCACAAACATTGATGACCGCAGCGCACAGGAAGGCGATCAGGTAATCCTTGATTTTCAAGGCATGTATCATGGACAGGACATCCCGCATGGAAACGGTTCTGATTTTGCACTGACCATCGGTGCCAAAGCTTTTTTACCGGAATTTGATGACGCTCTGATTGGAAAAAATATCGGTGATACCTTTGATATCAATGTTACATTCCCGACAGATTACCGCATCAGCACTATGCAGAACCGCTCCGTTGTATTCCACACAACATTAAAAAAAATCCGTCTGATGGACTATCAGCCGATTGATGATGAGTTTGCAAAGGATTTTTCTGAATATCCAACACTGAATGAATGGGAAAATGAAATTTTTTCCCATCTGCAGGCTCGGCGAAAAACTTCGGTACAGGAAAAATTGACCCGGGAAGTAATGGCAAAAATCATTGCCGATTCTGATATCCCGATTGATGATGACATGAAAGAAGAAATAACACAGATTTATTATGATGATTTTCTGGATGAACTGGAAATGAATCAGATCCCACTGGAACTTTACTGCAAGCGTTCCGGTCATACCGAAGATGAAATCTATGCTGACAAAGAGCAGGAAGCTATTAAAACAATTCAGGCACAGAGTGTACTCCATGCCGTTGCTGCTGCAGAAAAAATCAGCATCACGCAGGAAGAGCTGGCTGAGGAGCTTCGGGCAATTGCAATAGAGGAGGATGAAGATCCGGAGGAATTCGTAGAGACATTGGAAGAGGAAGATGTGGAGAATATCGCCGATCAGCTTACGATGGATAAAACGATGGCCTTCATATTGGACAGCGTGATTTACGATAGGTAGAGAGGAGAGGAACTCAGATGAGTGCTTTGGGCTAAGACGCCCTTCATCACTAATCTGAGTTCTTCTCCTTTTTACGTTGTGAAACACACTGTCTTTATTCCGGCCCCGAGACATGCCTTTCGGCACCAAGCTATGTTTCTTTTCTTTTTACGTTGTAAACCCGCTGTCCATATTCAATGCCTGTATAATTTCTGTCATGCTACCAATACTAGTACAGCGAATATTAATTAAACGCTATATTTGGAGGAATGAACATGAGTAAAAATATGTATACAAATAGAAATACACATGACACGAATTGTCACAGAAATTATGGTGGTCCAAATAAGGATGCTGTTACCACTGGTACGTTTGAGCAGGCAGATAGAACCGATGATTTTGACTATGATTATCTGGGAAAATCTGCTTCTGCCAATGACCAGACTGGTCTGATCCCATCCGGACCACAAAATGATGACGAAATTAAATCTTATCAGGATGTGTTTCCTTTTGCGCCACCGCTGCTGAAAAAGGATAAGGATTCGCTATCATAAATTCAACTTTTCTGGTTGCACTACGTAAATAGCGGGCTCAGAGCAAATTTTTCCTTCCAAGCGATTGTTAGCTGGAAGGAAAAATTTGTCTGAGTCCGCTTTCATAATCTTAAAGTATAGCCATAAATTTTAAGTCACCCTAAACAACTTTGTGATCCAGCCATTTCCGTCTGTGGAACCGGATTGTAAACACAATACTCCGCACGGTCCAATCGGTAAACATTCCGATCCACACTGCGATCGGTCCAAATCCCTGTGCCCGGCAAAGATAGATGCACAGGCTCACTCGGAAGATCCACATGGAACAGGTGGACAAAATCATGGAAAATTTGACATCTCCGGCTGCACGCAGTCCATACGGCGGGATAAATGCCGGAACCCAGACGATTGGTTTTACAATCGTGATTACCGTCATCATATAAAAACACATATCCGCACTGGCTGGTTCCATACCTGCGATCATTGTAATCGGCTTCGTCAATCCCCAGATGATGAGACAGCAGATGATAACAACCACCTCGGACAATACGGCAAGTTTCTTGATATAATACACGGCCTGTTCTTTTTCACCGGCACCGATACACTGACCGACAATGGTCATCAGACCAATTCCAATACCAATTGCTGCAATACCGTTTAAATTCTCTAATATGATCGTCATGGCCTGTGCTGCAATGGCGGTAGTTCCAAGTGTGGACACTGTGGACTGGATTGCCAGTTTACCAAACTGGAACATACCATTTTCAATACCGGACGGGATTCCGACAGAAAGAATGATCAAAATCAGTTTCATATCCGGACGGATACTAAAATAATCACGGATCACAATCTCCTGCTTCGGCACACGCTGACGGCAGATCATAATGATGGACATCAGAATCCGGGAAGCAAGTGTGGAAATTGCCGCACCGGCTACCCCCATATGGAATCCAAAGATCAAAACCGCATTTCCGGCAATATTTACCAGATTACATAATGCAGAAATCGTCATCGGCAGCCTGGAATTTCCCTCAGCCCGGAAAAATGCCGCATTCGCATCAAACAGACCGATAAACGGGAACGACAGAGCTGTGATCAGAAAATAAATCTGTGAATTATCCATAACATCCTGTTCCACATTACCGAAAATCAGCCGCAGCAACGGATGACGAAAGGCTATACATACTGCCATTAATCCAATGGAAATGACTAACATTGACAGCAATACCTGACGGGCTGCCTTATTGCAGGCCTTCACATCTTTTCTGCCCAGATACTGTGAACAGATGATGGCACCTCCGGCGGTCAGTGCGGTGAACACCTGAATGACCAGCACATTAATGGAATCCACCAGAGAAACAGCAGAAATAGCTGCACTTCCAACATTGCTGACCATCATACTGTCCACAGTACCCATCAGAGAATTCAACAACTGTTCCACCATCAGAGGTATCAGCAATACCTTCAGATCGTGATTGGAAAAGAGCAGCTTACCCGCATCTATCTTCTGTTTTTTTGTTCTCAACTCAATCTCACCTTTTCTCCTTCCTCCGGCAGAAAACTGTCAAAAATAAACATATCAAATGTACCGCGGGCAGCTTCCAGCTCGGCCTGACTCTTTATCGTCCATGCCGCGGTTTTTACTTTAAATAATTTTCGGCACATCCGAAATCCCCGGATATGTCGGTCTTTGTGATTATACGATATAAAATCCGGTTTTGCACAGAAATTCAACAGCAGATTTGTCAGGAAAAAACGCACAATCTTCGGCATCTTATCCTCGCTGTGAAAGAAATCCATAGACAATTGTCCCCGCAGTACCTTTGGATTATGTCTGCGATACCAGACCAGTGCCAGCGGATTAAAGCATTCCATACAGTAAACACCGCTGTATTGAGATAACATCTCTGCGGCAGCTTCCGTAGTCGCCTTGTAATCATAACCAACTTTGATTTCAACCACAAGCGGTGTTCTGCCCGCAATCAGATCCAGCACAGCAGAAAAAAGCGGTATCTTTTCTGTACTGCCTTTCAAAGAATACTGCTCTAATTCTGCATATGTTAATTCTGTTAATTTCTTATGTATGCCGCACATACGCTTCAGGTCAAAATCGTGAAAAACCACAAGTTTTCCATCTTTGGTAAGCTGCACGTCCAGCTCAATGCCAAAACCTTGATCTACCGCTTTTCGAAATGCTGCCAGACTGTTTTCCGGTGCTTCTGAATGATTATCAAAAAGACCACGATGAGCGATCATTGTATGATCAAAAGCTGCAAAAGACCGTGTTTTTTCTGTTTCCGGTCGAAGCATATATAGACTTAAGCCCAGTAAGCCAAACAGGATTGCGGCAGCAACAAAAAGCCATACCAGTATCATTTCTGTATTTTCCTCCGCATCTGTACATTTCAAGAATGCCCAGGCATTTTTGCTGCGAGATGCATGTCATGCAATGCATGCAAAGCTGGCTATAACTCCAGCCAGCTTATGTTCTTTCACTTGCTCAGACAAATGGCATCTCTTATCTTTTCTTTTCTATGCCTGCACCTTGTTTAAGAAATGCTCCCATTCCACGACAGCTTTTTCAAACTCTACTTCTATCCAGTAAGTATCTTCCTCTACATCCACAGCGATCTCACAGCAACATGTGCCACCGTTTTTTGCAGGTTTCGGTGTCACTACAAATACTTTTCCATCTTCCTGTATTTTCCGGAAAATCTCTTTAAACTGTTCTTCCGGAATATCCTGATCCGGCACTTCCCGCTGCAGCACATTGTTTGCGTCATAATACTTTGCGCCTTCTAATAAAAATCTTGTAATTACCGGAGATTTGAAACGAAGTTCTGTGTCATCCAGATATCGATCAGTCAGAGTATCATTCGACGGATTATTATGCTTTGCTGCTACGCCCAGCAGAACCATCGTCATAAGCCCCGGATTAAACTCCATTTTCTTTACTTCCGCATCCTGGAACATAAATTTATCCAGTTCGTTTACACATTTAAACGCCATATCCTATTCTCACTTTCTACTAATTCAGAATCTTTTGCTAATTCAAGTCAAACGCACGTGAAACTTGATGCGTGATTCTGGTCAGTGTAAGCTGACATAGACTAATTATAAGTATAATACACTGTTTTTGCAAGCCTGATTCCATTCGAGTCAAGAATGTCGTTACAGTTCACTCATCATATGTATTCAAATATTGATCATGCTTGCATGAGGAAATATTTGGATACATAATGATGAAGGGAGCGCCTTTTTATGAGCAAAAGTAGCAGCGTAAGCGTTTGCCTTCTTGAACCAAGTTCAAGAAGTATCGCTCGCAAGCGAGCTCTTTTGCGAATGGCGCGTGTGAACAGTAACAGAATGTCCTCTGCATTCCCTGTGCGCTAAAAGATATGTGAAAAAATAGGTGCTACAATAACCGTCAGAATACCTGCAACGGCGATGGATAAACCACCCATTGCCCCTTCGATCTCACCCATTTCCAGTGCTTTTGCAGTACCGATCGCATGTGCGGAAGTACCCAGTCCAACTCCTTTTGCCACCGGATGTGTAACATGGAATAACTTGTATACAAAATCCGCCAGCACATTTCCAACCACACCGGTGATAATAATAACCGCAACGGTAATCGTCACAATACCATTCAGTTCTTCTGACACACCCATACCGATTGCTGTTGTGATAGACTTCGGCAGCAATGTCACAAACATATCATGCTCCAGATGGAAGATCAGGCACAATACCAGAATACAGACAGCACTGGTCAGGACACCTGAGATAATACCACCCATAATGGCTTTCCAGTTCTTCTTCAGCAGTTCCATCTGCTCGTACAGCGGAATTGCCAGACATACGGTGGCCGGTGTCAGCAGATAACTTAAAAGCTGTGCACCATCATTATATGTATCATAATCAATATGGAACCCTACCAGGACCAAAATAATGATCACGATAGAAATCAGTAACGGATTTAACAATGCAAATTTAAATTTCTTTTTCAGCAATACTCCGACTTCATATGCAAGGATACTCACCAGTACGCCGAAAAACATAGAATTATTCAGAATGTCCTTCATTTTTCTTACGCTCCTCTGCTTCAATCATCGTCTGTGTTACTTTTCCGGAAACACCCATAACTACAATTGTGGATACAAACAAGATCACAATTATCGGAATCAGCACTGGTTTTAATGTATCCCATGCGTTCAGCAGACCGACACCTGCCGGAATAAACATCATCGGCATGATCTCGATCAGAAATTTTCCCGCATCCTGAACCGCTTCCACCTTCAGCACTTTCGTTTCCAGCAGGACAAACATCAGCACAAGTCCGTAAATACTTGCCGGAATCGGCAGCGGCAATACATATTTCAATGCCTCTCCTATAAAAGAAATAAAAAGAATAATGACAAATTGACGAATATACTTCATAATAACGCCTCTTTTCCCTGGTCAAAAAGTCTACATTTTACGATAACATTTTCCTAAAAATGCAATTCAGTTTCCCAATCATTATAGCAGAATTCAAATATTTTTCAATACATTGGTGCTACCAATTTCAAAAAGATTTCAAGCGTTCATTCGCGTGTGCGATTCCGTATGGCTGTTCCTGCTGCCCATATTCCAAACAATATTACAGACAGCAGACTTGCCATAATCCCATACCGTTGTCCCGGCGGTTCAAACTGCAGATCCACCGTGTGTGTACCGGCAGTTACTTTCGCACCGGCAAAAGCAGTATTCACTTTTTCCAGTTTTGTCACCTTTCCATCCACATACAGCTTCAGTCCGTTTTGCATTGGAATAGAAGTAACGAAATAACCATCTTCTCCTGCAGTAATTGCACAACTGAGTACACTGTTTTTGTTCCATTGTTCTTCCGGAACCAGCGTTGCAGACTGCACCTGCTTTTTCTGAAACAATGTTGTCGGAAAACGATAGCACGCGATGTCAGTCAGGTCATAAGTTCCGGCAGACAGTTTCAAAGAAATATATTTATCCCTGCCTTTTTCCTTTAACATATAAGAAAAGACATTATTTTCATTTGGATACGGTGCATCCAGACCGGATAACTTATTTCGCCTTCCATTTGCTGAAATGACCACCGGATCCGCTGTATGATTTTCTACCTGAAATCGGAAATACAGTGTTCCGTTTTCCATATCCGGATCCAGCGGAATCCGGAGCACACTGCTCTCCGTAGCTGTGATCCGATAACCCTTCTTCACCGGTGTGACCTGAATCTGCTTATCACGGCTGACTTCCTCTGCATCCAGCCCCGGCAGTGCAATTTCATCCATCTCAGATACTTTCACCGTTTTCTGTCTATCATTTTCCACCACGGTATATCGGCTCAATGCTGTCATTTTCTCCATATCGTCCAGGGATGCAAACTGTTTATCCGAAATGCAGTCCGCTGTAGTATAGGCAATTGGCAGTACATCCGTATTTTCCGCAATGACATATCTGCCCTTCTGCTGCAAAATGGAATAGCCCGAAGGCATCTTATTCTCCGTAGTCAGGATATAGCGTTCTCCCATCAGCTGTGCAAACAGCGGGTTCCGCTCTTCCAATAATGCTGTCCGGTTATTAATCTGAATCGGCATTTTCACTACATTGTAGTAGAAATTCTGATACAGCGGATTTGTGACAGAAGAATACATATTCGCACTCTGCTGACCATAAAACAGCAACGCATTGCAGTCTTTTTTCGTATCCGTCAGCTTGTCGCAACGGTACAGCCGGTTTCCGCAAAAAGCCTGTACTTCTTCCTCTGTAAATTGCTCTGATTCCGTGTCAGTATCTGTATCCGAAACTGCACCGTTTTCCGTACCGGTATGCCAAACGACACCCGCGCCCAGACTTTGATCGGTATCCGTGCTCATTGTCTGCTCTGTATTTACACCGGTTGTCTGACCGGATTCTGCATTTGGGATTCCCTGCCAGCCTTCCATAGCCGCCGCCCCCAGATAAATGAAAAAGGGCATGACAAACAGACCGATATAGCGAAACATTCCTGTCCCGTACAGACTCTGCCGCGCTTCTTCTTCCTCCGTCAGATGCGCATGTTTTCGCAAAATCAGATCAACCAGGACAATGGTCAGCAGAATCGCTCCATCCAGTGTTACCCAGGCAAACCATTCCTGGTTCCGCTGGGTCAGCATTATAACAGCAAAAATCAAAAGCGGCCACAGACGCCACTGCGTCTCACCCTTCCGGATTTTCTGAAACACCTGCATACAATAATAAATGACCACCGGTACAAAAGGCATCAAAATCTTTCCTCTTGCATACAAAGTTGCATTCAGCACATAAGACGCAACGCCAAAAAGGCTTCCCGCTAAAAGCAGAGCGCACTGCCAGCGCACTTCCCTCACCCGCAGTCCAAGCACCAACAGATACAGGCACAGCAGCGTCAGCCCAAGACCATAAGGATCATACAACAGGTTTTTAATATTCGGCATCACCAGATCCACCCATGTGGTAGCTTTTTCTCCACTGTGCTTATGCTCCAGAATCGTCATGAATGTCGGAAGAAGCAGCATCATTGCCATTCCAAGCGACAGGATAACGCTGGTAACACCCTGAAACAACAGGTGTCTGCGTCCCCTGACATCTTCCTTGCGGAGCATTCCCACTGCAAACCAGCCGATCACTGCCAGACAGGCTATAGCATAATAGAAGCTGTGCAGATAAATCAGCGTCAGGCTGATGCTCATCAGTGCAAATCTGCGTTTTTCCAGGAAAATCAATGCCAGCAATAAAAACGGCATATAATTTACAAACATGATCTGCCGGTGTGTCTGGAAAAAACAGCCGGCCAGCAAAAAAAGCATACTTCCAAAGAAGGCAGCATACGGTGTCATTCCCTTCATTCTGAGCCAGAGCTGCATCAGGAGTACCGCCGCCAGATAGCTGCTCAGTGCATAGACCGGGATCAATACTGTCATAGGAATCTGTGGAAACAGACAGCCTATGATAATATCCGGGCGGTAATAGCCATAATACGCAAACTGAAATCCATTGCTTCCGCCTCCGAGGGAAATCCAGGACGGCGCCAGTGTCCGCTCCTGCATGCACACGTTTCGAATTGTCTCTGCCAGCGTCACATGCTGATTGTACCAGTCCGTAGTAGACCCATCCGGCCAGACCAGACGAATCAGCAGTACAAAGACCGCCACCAGAATTCCAGTAAAGATCATTGTCTGCAATTTTTCTATTTTTTTATCTTCACTTTGTTTCATCATTCTCACATACCTCACCCGTCACACACATTTAAAACAAATCGCTTTCGCTTTTATTCCTTAATATTTCTCTTTCTTAACGTTTTCTCTTGTATGACTTGTCCAGTATAGCAGAGTTTTTTGAAAATCCCCCATGAAAATTCTGAATTTTTCTTAATATTTAAGATGATGCCAGGGGCAAAACACCCAAATCTATTTCACAATCAGCTGCGCAGCCAGTCTGCATAACAGCAGATTACATGCTGAATCCGGAACAGTTCCGATTCACGGCTCACACTGCGCCACAATGCTTTGTAATCATACAGCCAGTATTCGAGTTCTTCTGCCAGTGCACAACGCTGCCCGCTGCATGTTTCATCTGATGTCTGATCACCCGCCAATACCATGCCCAGTTTCTGTAACAAAATCATTCCCTGTAATGCAATCAGATATGCGTGGATCTGTTTTTTCTGTTCTACCGGAAGATGTGACACAAATGCATACAGTTCACCTTTTATCTCTTCCAGCTGTTCTGCCGCTTTCTGATAAACTTCCATCGAATATAACGGTACTTCCCGAAGTTGTTCCAGCCTGTCTACCGCATTGCGCCAGGTAAACTTCCAGCTGACAGAGATTTTTGCCAGCACAGACACAAGTGTTTCTGAGACATCTCCATAAGCAATCCGGGATATCTGTCGGTTGATTTCGTCAAAGGCCGGAATCTCCGGATTCCAGGAAAATGCTGCTCCATAGATCATTCCAACCAGACTGAAATCCGGGTGATTGATATGCCCACAATCCCCCCAGTCCGTATTCAGTACACCATCTGCATGATAATCAACGGCATAGTGACACATCCTGCTGATATTTTCATAGGAAACTCTGATCTGATTTACCAGCTGATCCCAGCCACTCACCCCCGGGCAGTTATAAAGTCTCGCTCCGGCCCCGGAAAGTTTTCGTGTGGAATCCTCCGGCCAGTCAGCGTCATATCCCCAGTTCAGACAGATGGTTTCCTTTGGCAGTTCCTGTACAGCCTCCGGAAACGCACAGATGATATCGCCCCAGAACATCGGGATTTTTCCTTTGCTCACCACATACCCGCACAGTTCTTTGACAAAATCCAGGTACATACGCTGTGTACCTTTTGTCTCTGCCAGCCCGGCACTTTTTCCTTTTCCAAGATCAAAGGTTTCATCCGCACAGATATTAAAATACTTTGATGTAAACAATGGCATAAATTCATCGATCAGCGATTTTGCCAGCTGCATACTCTCCGGGTTTGATACATCCAGTGTGTGGTGCTTCATGCGATCCACAAACCCAAATGGCTCCTGTTCCATATCCGGAAGTTCACACAAATGGCAGTACGTTCTGGTACGAAGCACTTTATACAAATGACCAAAGCATGCAATACTCGGAATCAGTTCAATGTGGCGCTTTCTGCAGTAAGCATCCAGTTCCAGAATATCCTCCGGTGTCAGCGGTGTATCATCCCGCCAGACTTCCGAAAATTTTGCAAATAAAAATGTATGTTCCATGTACAGCTGTAACTGATTCAGCTTATATGCAGCCATACGGTCCACCAGTTTTTTCAGATAATCCATGGTCGGAATCCGGCCTCTGGTCACATCATGATAAAATCCACGATGTTCAATCTGAGGTCTGTCCTGAATGCTCGTGTACGGAAGACAGCAGCCCTCCTGCTGCGTCATCTGACGCAATGTCTGCATACCATAAAAAAGTCCACAGGCACTACCGCCGGTTATGATGATTCCGTCTGCATTTATATGCAGCTCATACGCCTGTGCTTCCAGTGCTTCATCCAACCGCAGGCTAATATCCCCCGGACACGCACTGCCTCTTGTGATACGCAGTGTAAATCCCAATGATTCACAAAGAACCTGCTGAAACAGCTTTGCATCCTCATAGACCTCAGGTGGACAGCTGTTGTCCACTACAATGGCGCGGTTATAACAAATTGTAAAAATCCCCTCTGTCGTTTTCCACTTTCGTGGCTTTGGTAACAAATACATCGTTTTCTCCTCCATACTTCAACGAAAAGGGCAAACCCGGATTTTTCCTCCGGATTTACCCTTTACACTTAACATTTTATACCTAAAGTACTTTCGATAAAAATTCCTGTAGTCTCGGATTTTTCGGATTCTCGAAGAAATCCTTCGGATTATTCTGTTCTGCGATATTTCCGCCATCCATGAACAGAACGCGGGTACCCACCTCACGGGCAAATCCCATCTCATGTGTTACGACTACCATGGTCATTCCGTCATCAGCAAGCTCTTTCATCAACTGAAGAACCTCGCCTACCATTTCCGGATCCAGGGCGGATGTCGGCTCATCAAAAAGCATGACTTCCGGGTTCATGGCCAGGGCGCGGGCAATTGCAATTCGCTGCTGCTGACCACCGGAAAGCTGTTTCGGATATGCCTCCGCTTTATCCGGCAGACCGACACGCTCCAGAAGTTCCATCGCTTTCTGCTCTGCTTCGCTGTCTGACATGAGCTTTAACGTCACTGGTGCAAGCTTGATGTTCTCCTTAATAGTCAGATGTGGGAACAGGTTAAACTGCTGGAACACCATTCCCATTTTCTGACGCACCTTATCGATGTCTGTCTTCGGATCTGTGATGTCCTCGCCATCAACGGTAATCGTTCCGGCTGTCGGCTCCTCCAACAGATTTAGACAGCGCAGAAACGTTGATTTTCCGGAACCGGACGGTCCGATGACAACGACCTTTTCTCCCGGATAAATATGTTCATTGATTCCGGCCAATACTTTATGATCGCCAAAAGTTTTTTCCAGATTTTTAACGTCTATCACTGTTTCTAATCCTCCTCTCAATCAGTGCAAGTAGCTTGGATAAAGCGATAACGCACACAAGGTAGATCACTGCGATGCTGATGTACGGCATGAATGCCTGGTAAGTAACAGCCTGTACGGTCTGAGCTGCTTTTGTCAGATCCTTTGCTCCGATAACAGTCATCAGAGATGTATCCTTCAGTAATGTGATCATCTCATTTCCCAGTGCCGGCAAAATATTTTTGATTGCCTGTGGGATAATGATGTGGCGCATGGTCTGTGTATAGTTCATACCCAGCGAGCGGCCGGCTTCCATCTGACCTGCGTCAACAGACATGATACCGCCTCGCACGATCTCCGCTACATAAGCACCGGAGTTGATACCGAACGCCAGTGTCGCTACTGCCACCTCATGTCGGCTGGATGAAAATACTACGAAATACATGATCATCAGCTGAACCATCATAGGGGTTCCCCGGATAATGGTCAGATAAACCTGACAAATTGCATTTAAAATGTTTAAGATCACATTGCCGAAGCCATGTGCATTTTTCTTTCTGGAATCATGTTTTGTGCGGACGATCGCCACCAGTACACCGATCGCAATACCCATCAGAAGGGCAAGTATTGCAACGCGGATGGTAACGGTAAATCCTTTTGCAAATAACTGCCAGCGATCTTTGGTAATAAAGGTCTGGGCAAAGTCATTTGCCAGTTTTGCAAACCATTCCTGCATGTTCATTTCTCCTCTTTTTATATACTTCCTGTAATCAGCAAAATGGGGGCAGCATAGCATGCTACCCCGTTTCATACGTTTCCTAACGTGGATTACTCAGCCTTGATATATTTATCAATAATGGACTGTAATGTTCCGTCTGCTTTTAATTTTGCCAGAGTCTCATTGATCTGATCTAATAACTCTGTATTTCCTTTTTTCACAGCGATTGCATAATCCTCTGTTACATACTCTGTATCAAGGATCTTTAATCCTGGATTCTCAGCTACGAAAGCTTTTGCCGGCTCGTTATCGATAACAACTGCATCTACTTTACCGGTCTGTAATGCCTGGATTGCACTTGCGCCGTTCGGATAAGCGGTTACATGATCCTCACCGAATCCACCGTTTTTCGGTGTATCGGAGCAGTAGATGTGACCTGTTGTTCCCTGCTGAACACCGATCATCTTGTCATTTGCCAGATCATCCGGACCTGTGATATCGGAATCTTCCGGAACGATGATTACCTGAACACCGGTTGCATAGCTATCAGAGAAATCTACATTCTCTTTACGCTCGTCAGTGACAGTCATGCCTGCCAGAGACATGTCAGCTTTTCCTGTTGTGATCGCCGGGATAATGGAATCAAAATCAATATCATCTACTTCCAGCTTTTTTCCCATTGCATCAGCAATTGCCTGTGCAATCTCGATGTCGATACCTTTGTACTCCTCTCCATCTACATATTCATATGGCGGGAATGTTGCGTTGGTTGCCATAACCAATGTATCACTGTCAGATGTTTTTGTTGTCTCTGCTGCTGCGCTTCCGTCTTTTGCATCGGAACTGCTGTTATCTGTGCTGCCACATGCTGCCATGGAAAGCACCATTGCTGCAGCTGCCACCAGGGCTACGATTTTCTTTGCTTTCATATTTTTTCTCCTCTATACAATCCTATCTGAAATGTTTACTAGCGTTTATTATAGTTGCAATGAGAAGAGAATGCAATGGTTATTATGCATAAAAATAACTTATTTATGTATTTTTTTTCAGTCTTTCCTTATACTTTCTGTATTTTTGCGATTAAAAATATACGTTTATGCATTTTTTATGCATCTTTTATAAAGGTTTTTAAAATGAAACTGCTTTTCACCGGATGCATAATCTGCCACGATCTGTCCACTTCCATACAGTTTGTATTTGTAGCTGACCAGACCTTCCAGTCCCACCGGACCCCGGGCATGAAGTTTTCCTGTGCTGATCCCCACCTCTGCACCAAATCCATAACGGTATCCGTCCGCAAAACGCGTGGAACAGTTCTGATATACCCCGGCGGAATCCACCAGATTCATAAAATGCTCTGCGGTCTGTGGATTTTCAGTGATGATACAGTCTGTATGATGAGAGCCGAAGCGATTGATATGCACAATGGCTTCCTCCACACTCTTCACTGTTTTTGCAGAAAGAATGTAGTCCAGATACTCGGTCCTGTCATCCATCTCCGTAGCCGGCACACAGTCTACCACAGTTGCAATCTCTTTTGTGCCGCGCAATTCCACCTGTTTTGCATCCAGCGCCGCCTTCAGCATTGGCAGCAACTGCTCCCGGACATCCTCGTGAATGAGAATTGTCTCCACGGTATTGCAGGCAGACACATACTGCGTCTTGGCATCCACAATGATCGGAACTGCTTTCGCCAGATCCGCCTCCTTATCCACATAAATATGACAAATGCCATCTGCATGTCCCATTACCGGAATCTTGGTATGGTTCATAATATACTGCACAAAAGCATTGGAGCCACGCGGAATCAGCAGATCCACTGAATCATGACATTCCAGGAGTTCGTTGATCTCAGAACGGGCCTCCAGCTGCATCATACAATCTGCCGGAAGTCCTGCGTTGATCACAGCACGGTGGATAATATCAAACAGCGTTCTATTCGTGCGCAGAGCTTCACTTCCCCCTTTTAAGATCGCACAGTTTCCGCTCTTGATACACAGTGCGGAGATCTGTACCAGCGCATCCGGACGCGCCTCAAAAATCACACCGATGACACCGATGGGACAGGTGACACGTTTCAGCACCAGACCTTCATCCAGTTCACGGGCAAACTGTGTCTGAAACAGCGGATCTTCCATACCGGTCAGATCTGAAATACCTGCCATCACATCCCGCAGTTTTCCTTCATCAAATTTTAACCGTTTCCGGACCGGACCGGAGACGCCATCTGCCTCCGCCTGCTCCATATCCTGCCGGTTTGCCTCAAAAATCTCTTCCTGATGCTGCTGCAGTGCTGTCCGCACCGCTGCCAGAGCTGCATTCCGCTGCTCATTTGTGGTGGCTGCCAGTTCCGGCGCCGCCTGTTTTACCATTTTTATCTGTTCCTGAAATAACATCGCTTCACTTTTCCTTTTCTCTCTTTATCTGCTACTGCCGGTTGACATTTCCGTTGACTACCTGATAAGTTCTGTTACCGTCTGTTACCGTTCCGGTATAGCCAAAATCTACCTGACCGTTCCGGATGTACCACCAGCCAAAATCATTCTGGGCGATTCCGTTGTAGCCAAAGTTGACTTTTCCATTTTCGATCCGCCACCAGCCCATTTCATTGTCTGCCACGGTACTCCGGAAGATGACCTGGCCACCCCGGACATTCCACCATGCAGTATCTCCGTTTACCGTTCCTTCCAGCACGCTGTTTTTATCAAAATCTACTGCGCCATCCCGGATATACCACCAGCCGCCAACATTTTGTGCCAGACCCGTATAACCAAAATCTACTTTTCCGTCTGTAATCTTCCACCAGCCATACACATTTGCACATACATCATTATCAAAAATAACCTGGCTGTTCACTACTTTCCACCAGCCATATGTACCGTTTACCGTTCCTTCGATCACATCAGTATCGTCAAAATGCACCTGACCGTCACGGCAGTACCACCAGCTGTTTCCATTCTGACCAAATCCGGTGTAGCCAAAATCTACCGCACCGTTGTGGATATACCACCAGCCACCTGCATTCTGTGCCAGGCCCGTATAATCGAAATCTACTTTTCCGTTTGTGATCTTCCACCAGCCACTGGCATTTGCACATACATCATTGTCAAAAATAACCTGGCTGTTTACCACTTTCCACCAGCCATACGTGCCGTTTACCGTTCCTTCGATCACGCCATTGTCGTCGAACTGTACTTTACCTCCACGGCAGTACCACCAGCTGTCTCCATTCCGCCCAAAACCGTTGTAGCTAAAGTCCAGCACACCGTTTAAAATGTACCACCAGCCATATTCATTTGAAGCCAGTCCGGTGTAAGTCGTATCAATTTTATCATTTACCTTATAAACCCATCTGCCATCTGTATCCTGGACCAGACCGGTAACGGTATTACCGATGATTTCAGAACGTCCGTAGATTGCCTTATTAAAATACAGTCTGCGGATCAGCTCACGGATTGTATCCACGCCTGCATCTCCATCCACAGATAATCCGGTATTCTGCTGAAATGCCCTGACCGCAGCCTTCGTCGCCGGTCCATAGCTTCCATCCAGAGAAAGGCCTGCGTTCTGATACTGATTCAGCGCATTCTGCAGCCACTGGATTCCAATCTTGTTGGCAGCCGGTGAAGCCGACGGCATCCGGTAATCCCCTGCGTTACAGTATGTCCAGCCGAGACCGGAAGCATCGGTATATGCATTGATCCTTCTCGTAATATAACTTTTCCGGTTGGAATCTGACTGACTGAGCCAGCTATTTCGGTTCGTATATGCATAGCATACGGTAGTAATATGTATCTCATTCAGCGTCAGATCTCCGAGATTTCCAAAATTCTTTGCATAGGATAAAATCGTCTTCACACCACCGGAACCACTCTGATTTTCAACATCTGCCAGATAAACAACAGCTGCCGCATTACGGATACCGCGATTGTAAATGTCGTTGACATACCCTGTCACATCGGTATTTTCCTGCACATCCTGCGCCAACTGACTCTGCGTGGTGGCAAGCAGTGTCTGCATCTTTTTTGCCTCGTCAGTCGTCAGGATCCGTTTGCTCCAGCTTGCATCACTGAGAATCTCGTTGTACAGTGCATCGCCAAGGATCGCCTGTGCACTTGCAGCATCTCCGGAAATAATAATCCGCAGAAGGCTTTTCGCACGATCCGCATGCCACTGCATCTTTCCGATGGAAAGTGCCCCGTTGTCGTTCGCATTCACAGAGCTGTAACTACCCTCATATTTACGGATCATTACTTTGGCGGCATTTATAATATCGGTAGTAGCCACACCACCAATGGTGGACGGTGCTGCCGCTGTCAGTAAAATTCCATCATTGGAATAAGAAGCGATCTCCTGCTGCAACTCGACTGCCTCGCTGTCACTCAGAATATCGGTATCTGTCTCTTCCGCCTGATCCATCTGCTGTACAGCAGTAGTTTCCATATTGGAAGCCGCCGGGACAGCTGCTGCAAAAGCGGCGGAACTGCTGCTTGCTGTCAAAGCGATCACAAGCCCGAAAGCTGCTAATTTTTTACGTTTCATCTGTATGTACCCTCCTTACGGAACCACGAATTTTATGTATGTTATGTATGCTTTGCAGATCGTGATTCATTGTTATTTCTGTCTGCTTGTAGCTGTTTTTATCATCTTCATAACCCCAAATTATGTTCTGTTTCCCAGCTGCCAGAATGCCACTGCACTGGCTGCTGCTACATTCAGGGAATCCACACCATGTGCCATGGGAATCTTTACGGTGTAATCACAGTCCGCAATGGTAGTTCCACCCAGACCGTCCCCCTCCGTGCCAAGCACGACTGCCAGTTTGTCCTCTGTCATCAGTCCGGCATCATCGATACTGACGGAATCATCCCGCAATGCCATGGCTGCGGTCTTAAATCCCAGTTTCTGCAGACATGCCATACCGTCCTCCGGCCACTTTTCTTTCTCCGGAAAGATCGTCCACGGCACCTGAAATACCGTTCCCATACTCACGCGCATCGCCCGGCGGTACAGGGGATTGCTGCATCCCGGAGTCAGCAGCACCGCATCCATATGAAGTGCCGCCGCAGAACGGAAAATTGCTCCCACATTGGTAGGGTTTACGACATTTTCCAGCACTGCGATGCGATGGGCTTTCTGACATACCTCTGCAACCGTCGGCAGCACACGTCGTTTCATAGCACAAAGCATTCCTCTGGTCAGTGCAAAGCCGGTCAGCTTCGCCAGCACTTCATATTCTGCTGTATAGACCGGAATATCTCCGCATCGTGTAATCAGCCCTTTCGCCTGTGTCTCAATGTGTCTGTGCTCCACCAGCATGGAGATCGGCTCATAACCCGCATCCAGCGCCCGTTCGATCACCTTTGGACTTTCTGCGATAAAAATCCCCGGTTTCGGTTCATGGATCCGCAGTAACTGAACCTCCGAATAACGTGCATACACATCCAGTTCCGGTGCTTCAAAATCTGTTATTTCTATTATATTTGCCATATTTTCATTTATACTCCTGTATCCTTCGTGCAAAATCTTTATTCCATTTCGAAGAATTACTTTGTAATCTTGTAAAGCGGACAAGTAAATTTATCTGATTTATTCTCCATTTTAGCATAATCGTGAAAAATATGGTAGTTCGCACTCTTTGTTTTTTAATTCTGCCGGTAAATCTGTTCCCCTGTGACTGGTGTATAACGAATCAGTCCGGCAGCATCCAGATTTTCCTTATGCATATCAACTGCGGAAATCCGGTGATTTTCATAGGTTGTATAATAATAAATCCCACGATTCAGATTACAGCAGGAAGTATACAGGGTAATCTCGTATTTTCCTTCCGACACTTCACAGCATCCACGCTGTTGATCCACGGAACCTAAAATGTGGAAAAACTGGCTGACACTTCCGCTTTCCGAATCGTCGGATATGGAATGCAGTCGAGTAAATGCCACCCGTGCAAAACGAGAACTAGAAGACAGATCCCCGGGAAGTCCCAGTGCACCCATGCCACGGCTATATGCCTGCAGATCCAGCTTATCTGAAAAATGATTTTCCGGCTGGCTCGGAGACAAATGCATATATTGGTTCAGCAAAAACATCTGCTGTGGAAATGGCGGATTATTGGTCAGCACCTCTGCCGGATTGTCATACACATGCAAGCCATCTGCCATGCACTCCACCACGATACAATCTTTCGCATCTGCGATCATCCAGTGAAGCTGCGCCGTCGGAAGACTTTCATGAAACGGAGTCCCCACCAGCTGCATCTGCACCAGACAGTCTTTCGCTTCCTGCACCGTGGCACACTGACGCAAAATCCACAGAATAAATTCATACTGTGCCACATTTTTCTTTTCATTTGACAGTTCCTGATATACTGCATTTCCAACAAAATTCAGTCCCGCCATACCCAGCCCTTTTTCATTGATCGCATCATAATAAAGCGGATAATCCCCGACTACATGCGCCATTCCAAGGATCGCATAATTTTTCTCAATGGCTCCTATATGACGAAACTTCAACGGATAGTTCCTGGGAGTGATGGTCACTTCATCCCCATAGGAAAATTCGTAATCCAGTGTTCTGCCAAAATACGTATCTTTTGTTCGGTAAACTGCTGCTGTACACATGCTGCTTTTCCTCCATTTACTATATCAATTTATTCTTCTCAGAATCAATGCTCATCCTCAAACACCTCTGTAAGACATTTTGCAAAAACTTCCGGTTCATCAGAAGCAAAATTATGGTATCCCGGAACTGTCAGATACTTCCAGCCTTTTGCTTCTGCCGCCTGATGCGCCGAACGATGAAACATTCCCATTCTGTCATCGGAACCACATGCCACCGTTACCGGAACGGATATATCAAAATCGTCCAATTTCAATCCGGAAAAGCTGTCCATTTCTTTTTCCAGAAACAGTTCCAGATTTTTCAGATTGCGGCTCTGCTGCTCCATGGACTGTCCTTCTTTCTCCCGGTTCATACCCCCCATGGCATTCACAAAATGCATCATGCAGGTGATGATCCGATGCTTCTCGGTGCCCTTTCGCAGCTTCTCCCAGAAAGCATCCTGTTCCGCTGCCAATTCTCCGCTTCCGCGCATCAGAGGTTCATGCAAAAATACCTGCCGCACCAGTTCGGGGTATTTCGTTGCCAGAGCTGCTGCCACCGCACCACCGGCACTGCAGCCAGCTACAAACACACCCGTGCTCTGGTCTGCTTTTCCATTGCTCTTACCTGTGCAACATTCATTAATCTGATTTTCTTCTCCCTTGCTCGGGGCTGCACTACATCCGTCACTCTGCAATCCTGTTTCTACCGGGCACTGCCCGTCTTCAGCCTTCCGTTTCTGCTCCAACCGAACGATCTCTGCCGCATCTTCCGCATGCGCCCAGACAGAAAAATCGTTCTCTCCCTCTGCCGCAATGCTCCGGCTGTATCCCCGCCGGTCATAACTGATCACGGTAAACGTTTCTGCCAGAAGTTTCGATGTCTCCCGGAAAAATTCACTGTCACAGGCTACTCCATGTATGAGCAGAAGGATAGGACCACTGCCTTCCCTTCTGCAAAACAGCCTTCCATGCGCTGTCTCGATCTCATATTCCATTTTGCGCTTCCTCCATCATCTATAATTAATTCAAGAATGCACTCGAAACATTGGAATGCTTATTCTGTGTTCAAACACTGTTAGTTTAACATAGATTTGAAGTAATAGAAATGAAATCTTCTTTTGTCGGTTTTTACTTATGCGCTCTCCGTATCCTACTTCATCATAGCCAGCTTTTATATTTCCTGCTTCAGACAGGTTTTGATATCGTCCTCCGCATTGCTGATCAGATGCAGCTGGAACGTATCCACCAGATACTGCACCACATTCGGGCTTAAAAACGCCGGCAAAATCGGTCCGAGATAAATATTTTTGATTCCAAGACTCAGCAGTGCAAGCAATACCGCCACAGCTTTCTGTTCATACCAGGACAGGATCATGGACAGCGGAAGGCTGTTGACATCCGTGTCAAAGGCATCTGCCAGTGCCGTCGCAATGCGCACTGCCGAATATGCATCGTTACACTGTCCCACATCCAGCAGACGCGGCAGCCCCGCTACGGTTCCGAAATCCAATTTGTTAAACCGGTATTTTCCACATGCCAGGGTCAAGATTACACAGTCCTCCGGCACCAGCTGTGCAAATTTGGTAAAATAGTTTCGTCCCGGCCGGGCACCGTCACAGCCGCCGATAAGGAAAAAGTGGCGGATCTGTCCGTCCTTCACGGCCTGCACGATTTCTCCCGCATGGCTCAGTGTAGCCTCATGGGCAAAACCAGTCAGAAGTTCGTCCACCTGCTGATACTCCGGACAGTCAGAGGGTTCTGTCGGACGTACATCCCGATCTGTATCATATCCGCCAAGCGCCAATGCCTGCTGAATGATCTCGCTGAAATTTTTTTCCCCGTTTTCCTTTCTGGGAATATATTTCACACCATCCCATCCAACCACGTTTGTGCTGTATATCCGGTCTTTATAACTGTCCCGCGGTTTCATCAGACAGTTTGTCGTCATTAGAATACAGCCCGGAATATTGTCGAACTGCTTCTGCTGCTCCTGCCATGCACCACCGAAGTTTCCCACCAGATGCGGATATTTTTTCAACCCCTCGTAACCATGCCCCGGCAGCATTTCTCCGTGGGTATAAATATTGACACCGGTCCCCTGGCTCTGCGCAAGCAACATCTCCAGATCATGAAAATCATGTCCGGAAACAATGATAAACGGCCCTGCCTTCAACGTCATCGGTACGGCATGCGGCGATGGGTTACCGTAAACGGTTGTGTTTGCCTCGTCCAGTTTCTGCATGATCTCCAATGCCATAGTTCCTGTCTTCATCGCCAGCTGGATCAGTTCTTCCACCGTCAGCTGATCGTCGGTGACTGCCGCCAGTCCCTGAATATAAAAATCATCCACCGTATCACTGTAATATCCCAGTTCCCGTGCCTGGTGTCCATAGGCACTGATCCCTTTCAGACCATAGATCACCAGCTGACGAAGAGAACGGATATCTTCATCCAGATTCTGGTCATACATAATACCGGCAATCTGTGACGTGCGCAGCATCTCACTTTTTGTCTCCGGCAGCCGGTACGCCATATAAATATTTTCCGTTCCGGTGCCACCGGTCTGCTGCCGCAGTTCATCCTTAATCTTCTGTGCTTCCTGTAAAAGTTTCACATGCACTTCCGGGTCAAAATTCACATTGGTCAATGTCGTAAACAGGCAGTTCTCTACAAAGGACACCACACGTTTCTCCGGCCGCATCCCTTTTTTCAGAAGGATGTCACCATAACAGCTGATTCCCTTTAACTGAAAAATGAGCAGATCCTGCAAATTGGCTACTTCCGGGGTTTTTCCGCACACACCTTGTTTCGTACAGCCTTTCCCATTTGCTGTCTGCTCACACTGATAACAAAACATCTCGTATCCGAGTTCCATATTATTCTGCATCGCAATTCCTCCGGTTTCTCATAATCATATTTTTGACTTTATTTAAGATTCCTGTTCCACGAATTTTTATACATACAAAATAATCTGAAAAACGGTCCATCCTGCAATTCTAAATAAAGAACATTGTAAAATTGCAGACAAAAAAACGAAGCCACAGCGCATAACTCTGTGACTCCGCTTTTTTTACATTTTTTGGTGAATTGAAAATTTATATGGTTTTTACTCTTCTGCTGCTTCTTCGTCAGCTTCCTCATCCTCCGGGATGCTGTTTCTGATTGCATCAACCATCACAACGATAGCTTCCAGATCGGTGTGGATATCGACATCCGGGTTCTTAGAGATCTCAAGATCTTTGACACGGATCACGTCGCCGACTTTCATGCCTGCTACATCAACGGTAACATGGTCAACCAATGCTGCCGGTAATGCTTTGTATTCAATCTCCTCCAAGCACTCCTGCAGAGCACCCTCAAGAACTTTCTCACGGTTTTCAATCTGAACTGCTGCTGTTGAGTGAACTTTCTCAGTACTTACCAGTGCCTGGAAATCAATCTCATCAACACAGCGTTTCATTGCATTATAATCTACCTCTTTGATCAGAACATCGTAATCCTGACCTTCTACGTTCAGCATGATCTGGCTTCCTTTGTGATCTGTCTTTAACAGACGTTCCACTTCGAATCTGTCCATCTTCAATGGAATAGAGCCCTCGATCGCTTTACCGAACAGGTTACCTGTTACGAATCCCTCTCTTCTGAGTTTCTTTGCTTTGACATCCATGCTTCTTTTTTCAGCTTTTAAAGTATTCATTTATCTTTTCCTCCAAAAATCTGAATTGCTTAGCAGCCTTCTACAAAGAGGTTTTGTTAAGTAGTTCTTTATTTGTTACAGCGTCATTATAGCAGGTGTAGCAGAAACAGATTAACCAAAATTTTAGAAAATATGATGTTATTTTTGGTTATTTTTCAACTTTTCATCCGTCATTTTTGTTATACAAGCAAAAACGCTATGTTCATTCACCTTTTTCTCATACCGCTTACTTGTGTTTACATCTTACATATGATAAGAAAAATCTACTTTTCCGCCGCGTACATACCAGGTTCCATATTCATTGGTTGCAAATCCGTTGTAATTGAAATCTACTTTTCCGGCAGTTACTTTCCACCAGCCGTACTCATTCTGTACCAGTCCGTTGTAAGTGAAGTCAAGCGCTCCATTTACTACCATGAACCAGCCATATTCGTTTGCTGCAAGTCCGGTATAGCCAAAGTCTACTGCTCCGTTTACTACCATGAACCAGCCATATTCGTTTGCTGCAAGTCCGGTGTAGCCAAAGTCTACTGCTCCGTTTACTACCATGAACCAGCCATATTCATTTGCTGCAAGTCCGGTGTAACCAAAGTCTACTGCTCCGTTTACTACCATGAACCAGCCATATTCATTTGCTGCAAGTCCGGTATAACCATAATCCACCGCATTATCTCTGTATACATACCATTTTCCATCTTCTGCCATCTCATTTGCCAGTCCGTCTGCATGTGTCGGTTCCGGTTCCGGAATTATGATATTTCTGATTTCTACATCAAATGTAGCTGTCTTTCCTGCATATTTTACAGTAACTGTCTGCTTTTCTGTCACTTTACTGCTGTCAAAACCAGTTATGATTACTTTAGAAAGATCTACAACATCTTCGGTTCCATCTTCATAGGAAGCAGTAACTGTCATACCGGTTGTGTCAAATGACTCTCCCAGATCATATACCGTTTTTGTCGGTGCATTTACTTTAATTCCGGAGATTGCCACTGTCTTTGTACCTACCAATGCCGGTGCCATATTTTCTGCATTTTCAAAATTCTTTGCACCTTCTTTACTTACAAAGAAAATACGATTAGCTTTGTCAACCTGTTTGTCAACCACATTTACAGCCAGTGTAACACTGTCCTGTCCGGCTGATTTTGCCACTGCAACAAGTGATGTGACATCTGCGGTTGCTACAGTACCATTTGGTGTGCTGATCTGTCCAGGATCATTACTTACAATATCTCCAAGGTTAAATTCTTCTGAAATAATTACTCCATTTACATCTAAAATTGCCGGTTTATTTTTCCAGTTCAGAGTATTTTCTGTCCAGTCTGTATTTTCTGTCATGGCAATCTGAAGCTGTGCATCCAGGTTTGCAGCTTCATCATAACGTACACCCAGTAAAGTCATCTGCAATTTTACACGGTCAACCTGTGTAAGGTCAATCTGTGACACGTCAAATTTCAGATATGTGACTTTATTATCACTTCCGCCTGCTGTTCCCAATGTTCCTTTAGAGTCTGTTCCATAGGAAGTACGCAGGAAATTCTTTGCACCAAAGTCCGCTGTCTGATCTCCGCTCCAGCTGCCTGCAAATGTATCCTGTGACACAACGGTTCTGGATACTTCCACATCTTTTCCAGGAACCCTGTCAGATTCAATATTGATGGTAACCGTTTTCTGTGTGGAAGCACCATACTCATCCAATGCCTTAAACGTAATTTCTCTCTTTCCACTGTCACTGTCAGAGGTTTCCCATGTAAATGCGCCAGTTTCAGCATCAAATGATGCACCTTTCGGAAGTGCGCCGACAACCGATAAGGTCACGTTATTCTCTTCCGGATCAGTTGCATTTACCTGGAAAGAAACGGTTTCTCCTGCTTTCACATTAAATGGCTCGTTATCCGGATTTTCAAATACCGGTGCCGCATTTTTCTTAATATTTTCACCGTTTACAAGGAATGTAAAGTTTTTCACGCTGTCTGCAACGGTCAGATCAACCTGTGAATCATACTCTATCAGCTTTCCGCCCAGATACAGATTATCAATCGTTACATTATCAATGCTTTTGAATGAAAACGGTGTGTCCGCATCTTTAAACCAGCAATCCTTAAAGGTAACGTTCTTCGGATTAAACTGATTGAGGTCGTTTCCACTCGGAATATTTGCAACATTGTTTCCGTTATTTGCCGTAAAGGAACAATTATTAAATATCAGATTTTCATAATTTGGGGTACAGCCACTCGTACCGTTCTGAATACTCAGTGCACCGCCACCACCATTCGTTCCATAACCTGTAACATGCAATGTATTGACATTATTAAATGTGTAATCACGCATCTGATAGCTTCCGCCATCTGCTTTGAAGCGTGTATTGTGTCCCAGTCGGACTGCATTGGCAAAGGTGCTCCAACCCAATGTATTGCTGATATTTACATCTGTTGTATCGTCTGTATCCCACTGCAGTCTGTCTTTGTTGTAAATTGCCGCTGCTGCTGCAATGTTCTGATCTTCCGTAGACAGATTGTTTAAATCTTTCTTCTTCAGACGTCTCTGCGGGAATTCATTACTCGGATTATAGTGTCCGGATGCAAAGGTATCATCGTTGCCCATGGTAATTGCACCATTTAAATGAATTCCCTGTCCGCTTGTCAGATCCAGTCCATCCACCCAGGCATGCTGAAATGGGCTCAGACCTTTGATATTATTATAATTGATGTTTTTTACCGTGTGGCATTCCCAGTTCCACTGTTTTACATCTCTGACATAAGTATCATTAAACGTAATATTCTGAGAACGAACTACCATACTTCCGCCCTGATGAGGGCTCAGTTCCGCATCCGCTTTGTCCCAGCTGTAGTTATAAGTTCCCTGACCATCAATAATGCCCCGTCCGGAAACAGTAATGTTGGAGGAATCCCAGATGCCGATCGCTGGTTCCATCGCCTGTGTGCACTCCTGCAGACGATTTACAAGCAATGCATCTTCATCCAGATAGATATTCAGCTTTCCGTCTTTTCCATTTCCATCCCAGTTCTTAATGGACAGACCGGACCAGAGATATGTACCTGCCGGAAAATAAATTGTATCCAGTGTATCACTGTTTTTCACTTCTGCCAGTGCTGCCTGAAATGCTTCTGATACATCATTTTTCTGACGGACACGCTTGTTCGGGAACATAACCTTTTTTGCATCATAAGCCACATATGTTCCTTCCCCGTAGGACCAGGTGTACTCTTTCCCATCATTCATAGATGTATCTGTAACCGTACCTGCCTCTGTGCAAACTTCGCCTACGGTATCCGTAATCGGATGCTCCTGCAGATATTTTTCTGCAAAATCTTTAAAGTTCAGTACATTTGCCGCTGTCACATCCGGTTTATCTGTTTCTGTCGCATCATTAATAATTGCAAGCTGCGGTTTGCCATTGGTATCATTGATGCTGCCATTGATATTTACAATACAGTAACGTAAGTCTGCTGACATTTTAAATTTTACAGTTTTCTTATCTGTACTGATTTCAAAGGAATCTTCCGGATAATATCTTTCCGGTGATACATAGATACTGTCAATGGTTGACCCGTCTTTCATGGTTATCTCAAAAACCGGCTCCGCATCATCGGAAGAAAATCTTGCAATATCCATATGATAATGGCTTCCCGGATCCGTCTGTTTCTGATATTTATAAACAGAAACCGGTGTTCCGTTTACTTTTAACTCATACTTTGTAGATTCCTGATACTGTGCGGATCTCAGTACATCAGAATTTGCAACAATTGCGGATTCATCCACATCCGGTGTTGCCGGATCATCTCCGGTTTTTCCATAATCATGAATGTTTCCCCCGGTTTTATCCAGCACCTGTACTTTTTGGGCCACATTCTGACCTTCCTCCGCAAAAGCAGGTACAGGATACACCGTAACCGCCATTGCCGCTGCCATGGATAGTGCCATTACTCTGGCTGATATTTTTTTCCTTCTGTGTGAGTGTCTGTTCATTGTTCTCCTCCTTCTCCTTTTTCCATCCGCTTTCAGATCAGCATATTTTTCCATTTTTCTGTTACTTTGCAGTTTTTTCTTTCTTTTACATTATATTTCAACCGGCAGTCTGATTTTAAGAGGACTTTTTTTGTATTTCCTTTCATTTTTCACACAAAAAAAGCACATGGAAGTTTGCGTTTTCTTCCATGTACTTCTAAAAACTACCCGTTTTTTTCTGTTTTTACCCGTCAGTATCTTCCACATCGGATTTTTTCGGAAATCGAAGGGTAATTTTTGTACCCAGACCCGGTGCGCTACTGCAGGACAGTTCTGCATTTTTTTCATAAAAGAGCCAAAGCCGTGTCCTCACATTGGACAGACCGTAATGTTTTCCACTGTGTTCGGACAGGTTTTCTTCTGATAAAAGCGCCGGATCCATACCGACACCATCATCCTGCACTTCCAGAATAATCTGATCCTCCTGGATCCGCCCGGACAGGCGGATGGTTCCGCGACCGCCCTCTTTTTCATCGATTCCGTGCAGCACGGCATTTTCCAGGATCGGCTGTAGCGTGATCTTTGGAATCAGATATGGATAGATCTCCTCATCCACATCCACTTCAAACTGCAGCTTGTTCTTTTTACGCAGCACCTGGATCTCCATATAGGCCTGACACATGCGGATCTCCTCGCCGATAGTGATGATGTAAGCACCCCGGCTCAGCACCATCCGATAAAACCGTGACATGGCGGACAGCACTGCCCTTATATTATCCGTCTCACCTTTTACCGCCATCCAGTTCATCATGTCCAACGTATTATACAGAAAATGCGGACTGATCTGTGCCTGCAATGCATGCAGCTGCGCTTCGGATTTTTCCTTACCAAGTATATACTGCTCTTCCATCAGACGCTGGATCTGTTCCACCATGCCGTTATAACGCAGGATCAGACGCCCCAGTTCATCCCGGCACTCCGGCACATCAATGGGCTCCAGGATTCCCTGATCCACAGCCTCCATGGTCGTATCCAGCCGGTGTACCCGGCCAAGAAACTGAAGCAGTACAAAAGTAAGTGCACAGATGATTCCATAACAGATCAGCATTTCCCGGATGATTCTGCCTGACTCCTGCACCAGAACATCCCGCGGCACCAGCGAAACCAGTGTCATACCGCCCTCCTGCAGCAAACCGCTGCGTACCATCCAGGCTCCATTGGTTTCATGTGTCTCCGAGACCGTTCCCTGCAACTTCGGCATCTGCAGATTCTGTGCCTGCTCGTTTCCACCGGATACAAGCACCGTCCCCTGTTCATCCAGCAGATACATGCTCTGCATGTGCATCACATTATTCATACTCTCTTTTACCGTATTTACCGGAATCATCACCGCCACGATGCCAAGCCGCTGCGTATACTGTTCTGTATTCCAGATCACACGGAAGTTTGCCAGATAACTCTTCCGCTGTCCATAGCGGTTCTTCTCCTGTATCACTTTCCAGGAATCACCGGCGGTCTGCTCCATCGTCTCCGCATCCACGCTCCACTTTGTCAGTTCACTCTCCGGGCGATAGCAGGTATTTCCGCTACCTGAAATCAAAAACTGATCCGGGATATAATACAGGATTGAGATATCATCGGAACTCATCTCCAGCTGATAAGTATAATCCGACAGTCTGTCAAACCTCTGCAGTTCATCTACCAGACTGTCCTGCTTATTACTGCGCAGGGCATCTCCCACTTCGTCTGATACCATAATAAGTGATGCGATTCGTTCCATCCGCTCCTGAATATTTTCAAAATTCTGTACGACACGATCATAGTTCTGATCCATGGTATACAGCTGCATCTGAATGGAACTGCATACCATACGATACATTGTGATCCCCAGTATCACCGTGATCGGCAGCACACAGACCCCCAGAAACAGCAGCAGCAGTTTCCTGGACAGTTTCCAGTGATAAAAAAATGGCAGCTTACGTCCTTGGTTCTTTTTCATAACGCTTCTCCATCTGTTTGCGATAATCGGTCGGTGACATGTGCTGATTCTCACGGAACGCCTTAGCAAAATAATTGCCATTGGAATAACCGCACTTTGCCGCAATCTCATCCACCGTATCATAAGTCTGTGTCAACAGTTCTCTGGCCCGCTCCATCCGCATCTCGCTGATATACTGCTTGATGGTCACAGATAGTTCCTGCTTGAACAGCTGGTTTAAATAGGTCACAGACAGATGAAACCGATCTGAGATCATCTGCCCTCCCAGGGTATTGTCCGATAAATTCCGGATACAAAATGTCCGGATATCGCTCACTAGCCGGCTGTAACGGTTCTGCTCTACCAGGCAACGCTCCATGCCATTCAAAAGCAAGTCAAACTGCTGTTCCGTCTCCCGGATGTTACTGGTGCGCTCCAGCTGCCGCATATAGGTCTCCACATCGGACTCTCCGACTGCCGTCAGGCTCTCCGGATAGTCATTTAAAATCTGACTGGCAAAGGTCCTTGTCAGCGCAATGATCTGTGCCCCCTCTGTCATAGCCTGTTTTTTCGTTGCAAACTGCTGCAGCAGTGCCTGGTACCACTCCCAGATACGCCATGGATTTTCCTTATATACCTGTAAAAATACCTGATAAATTCCCGGATCAATGTATTTCCGTTGTACCAGACGATCCACCTCCAGATAATGCACTTCCGGTTCGAAATATCCACGCTCCATGGCTATCTGTGCCAGTCGGCTGCTGTTGTATACACCAGACAGGGAATCCACAAAATACCCCACCGCAACCGTGTACTCTGTGTATTTGGATACAAACATCCTCAATTTCCGTAGAATCTCGGACTGACGTTTCTCTTCACAGGCAAACACAGCCACACACTGTTCCGCATCCGGCAGCCGGGTACTCAGAACAAACTCCGTACCCTCCGCAAAATACTGCTGCAAATATAGATCACACTGTGCATCATCCATTGCGGAACCCTGCTCCCAGATCCGAATACATAGATACCGTTCCTGACGGGTGCAGAAAAATCCACAGTTTCTGCAAAGTTCTTCCAGCTGCTCCTCTGTAACTCCCTTTTGCAGCATTGCCTGCAAAAAACGATTCTTCTGATATGCTTCGTTTTCCTTTCTCAGCCGGGTGTGTTCCTGATGCTTCTGAATCTTTCCCACCGCTTTTTCCAGTGCTTCCATTACTGCTTCCGGCTGAATCGGTTTTTCAATAAATGCCACCGCAGACAAATCTATCGCATCTTTCAGATACTCCGTCTGCATGTAACCGGTAATAAAAATGATCTTGCAGTCCGGTACCAGACGAATCGCTTCCCTGCAGAAATCAATGCCGTTTTTCTGCGGCATCCGGATATCCGTAATGATCAGATCCGGCAGATACCAGGACACAGTATGCAATGCCTCTTTTCCATTCTCCGCCTGCATGACATCATCAATGCCATACAGGTTCCAGGGAATCGTCTCTGCCAGTCCCTCTCTGGTATAGATATCATCATCTACGATAAGCAATTTCATGACTTCTCCTCCCAATACGCATCTAATTGCTGTTGCAAAATGTCCAGATACTGCTGTAATCCTGCTTCATACAATTTCCGGATTGCTGTCTGATAATCTTCCTCAATGTTGTCAGAGACCCCGCAGCACAACGGCAGCAGATAATCCCGGCGCACTTCCTCCAACCGGCTTTCAATCTCTTTCAGTCCATTATCTTCCCATGAAAAATCCATCAGCAGGTCATCCGGTGCGGTCTCACACAACTCCTCTGTCCGTTCCTGTATCTTCTGATATTCCTGTTCCCACTGCCTATCTTCCATATACTCCGGCTGTTCCAGAGTAAAATCCACACACCCCGTCCAGTATGAAAATAAATTTTCCTCCGGAATATTTTCATGGGAAACCTCACCATCCTTCAGCTCATAATGAATTCCCGATACACCCTGCCGGATCAGTGTGTAAAACTTCTCATCCGTATGCAGTTTTTCCAACAGCTTCACCGCCATCTCCGGCTCTTTGCATTTGGAGGATATCGAAATGCAGGACACCTCTTTTCCCTGCTTTCTTTTTGTAATATTCCCATTGTTCATCTGATAAGAGAAAAATCCATACATCCACTCCGGATGTTTGCGATACAAAGCCGGAACATAACTACTATTCACGGTCCAGATCGGTGCATTCGTCTCACACGGCTTTTCATCTGCCAGCATCATCTCAAGAGCTGTCACCCCTTCATTATCCAGGGAAGCCAGTATTCCCGGATTCAAAATGCCATCTACATACCACTGATGCAGTACATCCAGCGTCTTCCGGAACTCCGGTGTCTCAAACCGGCTGATCACAGTCCGGCAACTCTCCCGGTCTGTCACTGCATAGGGAACTGTCTCCAATGTTCCGATCTCCTCATACTTTTCATTATTCAGATACCACAGCGCATTCCATGCACGGTTGTCCGTGATCAGCGCCGCATCCTGATATCTTCCGTCCGCTTTTGCCGCATACAGATACTGCTGCATGCTGTCAAAGTCTGTCACCTCCGGCAGATTCCATTCCTCCAGCAAATCTGTCCGGTAGAAAAATCCTCCACCGGTGTCGCTGATGGTATCTTTGTTAAACTGTGGAATGCCATACAGACCACCGTTCCACTCAAGATTCGTCAGATAATCCTCCCGATAGGACTCATAATGTGCAAACAGCTCCGGTACCACGTCCCGATAAGCATTCAGATTTAGAAATGCTCCCTTCGCCACCTGCTGATAATAATCTGAAAAATTTCCATTTGAGATAAAATCATATTTCCCGGATGCGATAGCCATGTTCAACTGGGAACGCTCATCCCCCCACGGGATATAATCAAACCGCAGATGACATCCCAGTTCCTCTGTCATGGCATCCAGCTCCTCATAAAATTCGTCCATTCCATTTTCCGGCAATTGTCCAAGAGTGATTGCCTTCAGTGTTACATAGTTGCCCGTCTGTGCGTCATTGCTGTCCGTCTGCTTTTTGCTGTTGTCCCCTGCCTGTCCACAGGCCGACAGACACATTAACACTGCCACAAGCAACACTGCGAGTATCTGCTTTGCTCTTCCCATTATTTCTTCTCCTGTTTTTCCACTTTTCCTCTATTGTAAAAAAACATAATTTATCTGTCAATTCAAGAAATATCATTCGTAAAGGAGCCTTAGCACAAAAAATCCCCACACAGATTTCTCTGCATGGGGATTTGTATTCTATTTGCTCTTTTTCCGATGGATATACATCCAACTGTCTGCATAATCCATTCGTTCCTGTTCCGACATCTTCACATACTGGGTATATTCCAGTTTCACCGGCTGCATCATCACACCGTTGCACTTGAAACATTCCACAGAAGCCCGTCTTGAAACAGTACGCATCCACCCGCATTCCGGGCAAATGAACAAACGCATCATTCTGTTGTATCCTCCGTTGAACCGGATCCATCATCGGTTGTCTGTGTTCCGTTTCCAAAGAATTCATCCTGTCCGCTGAAACGGTTATCCGCCTTCCATTCTGCCGTAAATCCGCTCTCATCCACAATGTGTTCGCTGTACTTTTTAACGGTCTCAGACGGTGTATAGTTATCTGTGCCATACAGTCTCTTGTGCAACTCGATAACATTACTCTCCAGATCACATGGTGCTACCACGCTTCCAATGCTCTTGCTCGGAGTAAAGGTATCTTTGCTGTACGGGAATCCACCACTGTTTGCCATATCGTATTTAATCATGACAGTTGCCATGCTGATAATGTCCTTCTTGTCCAGATCTGTAGAAATCTGCGGAAATACAGTATTGATCAGGCTGTTTAACTCTGGCAGACTTGCAGATTTTGCCTTCTTGATCATCTCTGTCAGAACACGGCGCTGACGCTCTGCCCGTTTGTAATCATCACCTGCTGTATAACGGATACGTGCATAAGATACTGCCTGTACACCGTTTAAGGTCTGCAATCCGGTATGTTCTACTTCTTCATCACTTCCACCTACATACTCGCTGGTGTAAGATACATAATCATTCAGATATTTACGTTCTTCCTCACTCTCAACATCAATATCTACACCACCGAGAATATCAATCGCCTGTGCAACCGCTTTGAAATCAAAGGCTACATAATTATCGATATCAATATCCAGGTTACGGTTCAGCATCGTCACTGCCTGCTCCGGTCCACCGTATGCGTAAGCCGCATTGGCTTTCTGGAACTTCTCCTCCTGTCCCTCACCGGCAACATTCAGATAGGTGTCACGATATACAGACATCAGACTTACTTCATGCGTATCATTGTTGATATTCATCAGCATGATCACATCACTGTTACCGGACTCGTAAACACCCTGTTCACGGTTGTCCAGACCAAAACATGCAATAGTAGTATATCCTTCAAATGTTTTCTGAGTTTCTTCGGAAACCTCATTTTTTCCAACCTTTGTATCATCCAGTTTCTTTGATTTGATCAGATCCAGTTTACTGTACACAAACAGTGCACCTGCAACCAGGATCAAAATAATAATCTCAATAATAAATAAAATCAGTTTTCTTTTTCTTCTCTGTCTCTTGGAATTTTTTTTATTTCTTGCCATTTTTTATCTCCGTGTTTTCTTCGTCAACTCTTACCATTCAACGTTTGTAACTGCCCCGCCGGGACATGGCAGGACTATGCACGGTCAATTTTTTACATGCATGAAAATATCATACTCCAAGGACTATAAAAACTCAACTATTTATTTTCTTAAATTTTTTTAAACACTGCGGAACCGACCGGCAATGATTCCTGCATCAGTTCATATACATCCTGACAGAATTTCTCTGTATGTTCAAACACAAGGATGTCAAAACGTGCATCCTTCTGCAGCTCATCTTTATCTCTCATGCGCATTGCAAAAATATACTCCCGGTTCCCGCCATCTACCAGACTTCCTGCCGGTGTCATGATATGATACTCCGGTGCATTTGCGTATGTACCGAAGAATCTTGCATCTTCCGCATTCGCCATATAGATCACACCATAATGCGGATCCGGCTCACCCTCGCCAAACGGACGCTCAATATCCGCTTCTGTCATGGGAAGCCATTCCAATTGTTCTTCATCCCACTTACAACAGGCATAAAACAATGCCAGATCAAAATTGCTGGTGAATTCCAGCCATTCCTCCGGACCGCCGGCACATTCTTTTCTGATCCCCGGAATATATTTGTCCGCAACATCGTACTTCTGCAGATTTTTTCCTGTCGGTGCATATGCATTTTCACCCCGGAAATAATTAGGCAGAGAAAACTGCTTGGTAAAGGTGCCATTCGGCAAAATGATACTCTGATTCATCTCATACCTGCGGCGGTCTTCCAGCGAAAAAATACCCTGCGTCGGTGTCCACGGAATCCCCTGACGTGCACAGGCATCGAGTTCCAGATTTAACAATAATGCTTTTTTTCGTTCCAACTGCTGTGACAAATGCATTTCTGCAATGTCCCTGATAGATACTCTCTTTTCCATCTCTTTTCTCCTAACATTGTAATATTCTTCTCAGAATCTCTGCAACATTCTGGTTTGCAACTATTTTATCAATCTAGTCGTATTTTTCAAGAGACTTTTATATAATTGTTTAACATCTGCTCACCTGTCGACAGCATTCGACACGATTTCGACAAAATCCGACACGGATTCGACAGCAACGCGCATAGAAAACCACAAAAAAACTCCGGTGAGAATTTTACTTCCCACCGAAGTTTTTCGATGCATATTTATCTTATTTTATGCTATGCTTGTCTGAATGCCCAATATCGGGCATTTCTTTTAAGGAACACACATCCGAGCATTCTGTCAGCAAAAAATCCTGCTCCGGGCATTAGCCTTCGATAGAGATGAATTTATTTTTCTCCTCTACGGCCTTCTGTTCCTTCTTCGGAACGATGAAGCTCAGGATACCATTTTCATATTTCGGATGGATATCCTCTACATCAACATGCTCGCCTACATAGAAGCTTCTGCTCATTCCGCCTGCATAACGCTCGCGTCTTACATATTTTTTCTCTTTGTTCTCTTCATCTTTATCAAGACCTTTCGCTGCGCTCACGGTCAGTGTACCGTTCTCCAGCTTCATGGTAATCTCGTCCTTCTTGAAGCCCGGAAGATCAATATCTACTTCATATCCGTTCTCGGTATCTTTGACATCAGTCTTCATCAGATTTTTTGCATGTTTACCATACAAAGCTTTCTCAATATTTGCATTGTCTGTAAAATCCGGAAATGCAAAGTCATTCATAAAATCATCAAATAAGTTTTCTCCAAAAATTCTAGGCATCATCATAGGTCATTACTCCTTTCAGTAACTATATTTTGTGCACATACGGAGAATCCGAAGTGTTGATTACTTGAGCAACCAGATTTGAGATCTGCGAAACTTTTCCGTGTTCCTTTTATCTCTCTTCCTTTGTTCTAGTTGTAATATAGCACTTATTATTAGCCATGTCAAGCATCGAGTGCTAATTATTTTGTGAAGAATTTGTGAACTCTGCGAGCCATGCAAAATCTGGATGGCATTGAATCGAAAACATTATGTCTCACTTTGTTTTCTCCTTTACTACCTCATTTACAGGCACTTTCTCAGCATATTCCTGTTTCAATTCCTCTGCCAAATACGCATCACTCATGCAGTGCATATCGGAGACACCGTCACGAATCAGCTGATAAACCTGGGAATGATAAAAGAAATCCAATGCTGCATCCAACGAAAGTCCCTGCTGTTTAGCAAAACATTCAATAATACGGCTATATTTTTTCTGAAGCAAAATTGGATTTGCTGTCATAGTGTTTCACTCCCTTCAAAATGCAACAGAGACAATGCTTTCTCTGTGCGGAAACATATTTGCAGGTTCGGCTTTTCATAACGCAGGCGATTGATAGCTTCCGCCTTATCAATCAGCCCATCAAAGAACAGCTCCACAGTATTGAACACCTTATCATTGGCAACACCACCCACAACAAGGTCATAATCTGTCGAATCTTTTCCACTGCGGCAGTTCAGAATGAAATCCAGCCATTCTTCAGAATAAGAATCGAATTTCAGCGTTTTCAGCTCGTTTTCTTGACTTTCATCGTATTCATACCGGGAGATAATGCCATCTTTCCCACGGCGTTTGAATTTACCGCACCACTTCGCAGCCTGTTCATACAGCGGCGTGACATAAAAGCCACGCCCAAAATCTACGTTAGGGCGGGAATGAGCCAAATCCGGCTTTACAATCTCTAAGAAAGAACCATGATAGAGAATCATACTTCCACACCCCTTTCTTTCATCAGATCAAGGAGGTCATCAACGATATATTCCCGGCTCTGGGTATGCAGCACTTCATATTCTGGGACAATATATCCGTTCAGAATGTCACTCTGTTCGGTAAATGCCTGATAAACACGTTCTGCATCCACCCCCAGCTTTGCCGCTACATTTTCAATGCAAAATACAGCAAACTCTAGCTCACTGGAATTTTTGATTTTTTCATCCGTCATCATACGCAAGTCCTCCTTACTTTATTTTAGTCAAAACATCCTTGGAAATTGCATAATTCTTCTTGCCATCCAGTACCAAATGTTTCTGTCTTGCTAAAAATGCAAAATCCGATCCCATTTCCAGAATAAATTTTTCCAATTCCCTTCTATAACTTGAAATGCCAAATTGGCATTTCAAAACCACACTAACTGCTTACTGTTATATTACCCTATTTTTCTCATTATTCCTACTGCTATTTCATGTTCTCACATAATAATGAGGTTGCAATCCACGACCTTACCACCTTCATTTAAATATAAATCAATTCCTTGAGAATAATCTCTTCCGCAATCGCTCTGTGTTGATTATCAGCTCTTACCCATGCCATTTGATCTACAGGACAAAAATCGACTTCCATTATCAAGAGTTGAGTGCTAATTTTTTTTAAAATTTTTTGAGAAGAAATTCATCGTAATTTCCTCTCAAAAAGAGCAAAGCGTCAGCAGGTGTACTCTGTCCAGAACAAAGCACTTCTGCTGACGCTTTCTTTTATCTCTTTTTCATCCATTTATTTTTTATACAGCGGACACCTTCCCGACGGAAATCATTTCAGATCAAATCTTCTGATATTATCCTTATAACGACACGCATAGGGTACATCATTCAACTACTCCGCTATGTACAATGTGATACGTCGTGTATCTCAAAACCATACTATTTAATAAAATAGCCTGCTGCACGGATTTGTTTGGATCTCATATTCTCTACATACACATAATAAGTACCTGTGGTCTCGCAGTTAAATGTCTTTGTAACCTGATGCATTCCGTTAACATAAAGCATCGAACCATCCGGTCTGCGGATACCGACATGATGATATCTGTCATCATATACATAGCAGGAAACAACAATAGTGGAACCAGCTTTTTTGATAAAAGCACCTGAACGTGCAAAATTATTTCCCGGTACTTTCCAGTCAAAATTTTTCTGTACGCTCAATGGTTCTAACAACGCATCGTCATAAACGATCGCATTGTCCCATTTTTCCTCATCCACCTGATCTGCCGGAATCACATATTCCTCTAAATCATCAGCATCTGAAATATCCGCTTCCTGCACTCTGGTCTTACAATACATATCATTCTGCTGCTCTACCACCTGTGCACTGGATGCAAATGCTGTCACGGAACTGCCGATTACCAACGCCAATGCCAATAATACACTTACTCCGGTTTTCTTCCCTGCTTTCTGCCATCTAATCATATACTCCACTCTCTTTCCCAATGACTGCTCACTGTTTAATTGAGAAACAAAAGCAGGTAATTGCTCAGAACGTTTTCCCTCCTGGCTGAATCGCAGCAGAAGATCAAAATATTTTCTGGCATGTCCACCTAAAAAATGTCTGCACACATGAATGTCACAGGAAATATCGCTCCATGCATCCAAATCATCCAGATAAAGCCGAAGGATTGGATTAAACCAGTTTACCAGGACAATAAGCAAAGCAAGTTTCTTTCCCAGATTATCCCTCCGCACAATATGCGTACCTTCATGCATCAATACAAGCTCAATGTCTTTCATCGGATAATTTAATGCCTTGAATGCTATCATATGGTGAAAGATTCCCATCACACAGGGAGAATCTATGGTATAGTTCGTACAGAATCTCACCTTTTTCCAATTTTTCCCTGGATATAGCTTTTGCAAGACTGCACGATATTCGTCTCCGTGAAAAGGAATATTTTTCCTGCAGATCCATCTGTACTTTTTCCATTTTTTCATATAATGCAAGCTAATAAAGAACATTCCTGAGAACCAGATAAGCAGGCAACACTGCATAACCTCATAAATTACCTGATTTCCCAAAAATCCATCGCCAATTGTATTTGCACCATACCAAAAATAATTCTTGCACTTCGTATACAGATATCCCAACGGCACAATATAAAACAACAATACCAGCCGATACAGCGGATATATAATCCGTATTGCATTATATCTCTTTGCGACCAGTGCCAGAAGTTTACACAACAGATATGCAACCGTACCGGTCAGCGAATTCAAAACAATTACATAAAAGAAAAAATTAATCCAGTTCATCCATTAAGCTTCTTAAATCTTTCAGATTTTCCTCTGAATTTTTTTCTTTCTCACCCTTTACAAACAATGCTGAAAGAAACTCTGTCGGTGTTCCCGGTTCTCCCCAGTAATGAACTAACTCATCCATCTGAGATGAACGGTATTCTTCCTCTGTTACTTCCGGATGATAAAGAAAAACTTTTCCAGATCTGCGCATGGTAAGATAGTTCTTTCTCACCAGGTGTGCCAGATAGGTAGAAATTGTCTGCGGTCTCCAGTTTTTATCAAACCGCTCATTCACCATTGTTACCAACTGTGATAAGGCCAGTTCTTCCGGTGTATCCCAGATACATTTCATTATCAACATCTCAATATTTGTTAAATCATTCTCCAGCATAGCCATTCCTCCTGATAGATTCCTTATAAACCTATATCTTTTTCTTTTGTTTTTGCGAATCAGACACTGTACCACAATATGATAGGTCTATCCCGATTTCTGGTATTACAAGTTACACAGCGTTTCATTCGCTGCGCTCATTGTACCATGTCACTATTTGTTTGACAACAAAAGAAAGTATGAATACTGCTATACTATGAATTCTTTTAAAAATAACACCTACGATATTAAAATGTTGAACATGAAGTTTGTTCTGAATCTTACAAACTTTTGTTTCATCACCTCTTGTTACGATTCAAGTATAGCATAGCCTACATGGCTTATTCAACTAATTCTGTCAGATTAAATTAGTGTTTATATGTGTTGTTTTAGTCCTCTTCTGACTGATGTCGCAACACAACAGCAGAATATTTTGGAAGCGTCAGTTTCAGATAGCTTCTTTCTACCTGATAGGTTACCGGTGCCATGGAATAATTGTCTTCCGAAGAATACATGATCTGTGTCATCTGACAGGAAGACGGTACACCGGCTCCACACACGCCAATCTCCATACTTCTTGTATAACCATCGTTATTTACTACAATGATAAACTGCTGTGCCCGGTTAAATCTCGCATAGCAGAGGATATTTCGATCTCCGCGCAAAAACTTGACAGAACCGGTGCGAAGTGCAGGATTTTCCCGATGAATCCGAATCATATCCCGATGAAAACGGATCAGAACTTTATCCTCTTTTCCCCACGGATACGTTCTGCGGTTATCCGGATCCGTAAATCCGCACAGACCTGCTTCATCTCCATAATACAGTGTCGGAGCACCCGGCCAGGTCATCTGAATGACAACTGCCTCTTTCATGATCCCTTTATTGACACCTTCCGAAGCTGCCTGTGTTCCCAGATTTGCCGCCCGTCCCACCTTATGGTTTGTTCTGGTCAGGAAGCGGGAATGATCATGATTGGACAGCTGGTTCATTGCACACTGCAGAGAGGATGTTGCAAAACTTGCCATATAGTGTGTCATGGTATTCTCATAATTTTCTATATTGCCCAGCATATAGTCTTTATATTCATCACTGTGTTTTTCCATACCGGTCAGGAACCAGGTCATCGGCTCCATAAAAGCATCATAGTTCATGACGCTGTCCCACTGATCACCCTGCAGCCAGTCTTTCGGATCGCCGTAATGTTCTGCCAGGATCAGTGCTTCCGGGTTTGCCTCTTTTACCACGTTACGGAACTTTTTCCAGAACAGGTGGTTATACTCCTGGCTGTGTCCCAGATCAGCTGCCACATCCAGACGCCAGCCGTCTGCATTGTATGGCGGAGATACCCATTTTTTCGCCACATTGAGAATATAGGCTTCCAGTTCCGGAGACTCCTCATAATTCAACTTTGGTAAAGTATCGTGTCCCCACCAGCCCTCGTATGTCAGATTATCCGGAAATGCGTTGTCATTCTGGAAATGGAAATAACTATGGTATGGGCTGTCCTTTGTTGCAAAAGCACCTGGCTCAAAGTCTTCTGCATCATCGTATATTTTTTCCCGATCCAGCCATTTATTAAAGGATCCACAGTGATTGAACACGCCATCCAGAATGACACGCATGCCACGGCGGTGCGCCTCCTCTACCAGTTTGATAAATAACTGGTTGCTGGCCTCCAGATTTTTCTTATTTGTTACACGGGCCTTATACAGAGAAGCCTGGCGATTATCGCAGCAGTCCTGCGGCATCGGTTCGCCGCCATCCTCTACGATCACACCAAAATGTGGATCGATATAGTCGTAATCTTGTGTATCATACTTGTGACTGGATGCGGACACAAACAACGGATTGAAGTAGAGCACTTCCACACCAAGTTCTTCCAGATAATCCATTTTGGACAGTACACCTGCCAGATCACCACCATAGAAGTTTGCCACGTCGAAATCTTCCGGACATTTATCCCAGTTTTCTACCTGCTTTGCCTGACGGTTGATGTAATAATATTCACCGCTTTTCACGTCATTGGAGGTATCTCCGTTACAGAAGCGATCGGTAAAAATCTGATACATAACCGCACCTTTTGCCCACTCCGGCGTAGAAAATCCCGGAATGATGCAAAACTCATACTGTGGCCGGAAATCTCTGGATACACCTGCCCGGTCATAGGTACAGCGCAGCATACCGGATATGATTTCAAAATGATATTTGTACTGTTCCTCACCGACACGGATTTCCGCCTCATAATAGTCAAAATCACGATCACAATCTGTCAGATGCATTTCAATGTGCTCATCTTCATGGCAGAGCACCACCAGGTCCACATTATCGGCAGCGGTCCGGAAACGAATTTTCACGGTGTCACCTGCCTTTGGTTCCGGCGGCATCCGGTAATCTGCTGTTCCATCAGAGAATAACGCCCGCTTTCTCAGGATCGGCCGTATTTGCAGAATATAATTTTCCACACTGTTAAATTTCTGTACTGAATCATATGTCATTTCTTTTTTCCTCGGCACTCTTATAATTTCTATTTTTACCTATAATAAAAAAGAGACAGCCAATCGATCTGCTGTCTCTTTCAAAAGGAGAAGGTATTTTTTACTATGGGGGTAGCAAAAAACTATATAATGTATTGGGGGTATTTACAGTTAGTATAATAGCAAATCCCAGTAAATAAGTGTGCATAAAGTTCACAAATTTTGTTCATTGTTTTTATGCACTTTCGCCATTACCCGCAAGTAACCTTCTCCGCATTTTACGGAAATATCGCACAAACCATGGTGCATTTCCACAAATTCTTACTCAGCAGACGCTTCTACAGTTTTTTCTTCAAATAACGCCTCGAACTCATCACGGTTGATTTTTTCTTTTTCCAGAAGCAGTTCTGCACAACGATGCAGCACATCCTCATGCTCACGGATCATCTGACGTGCTTTTGCGTAACACTCATCCACGATCCGTTTGATCTCGCCATCAATTCTGGTAGCCACTGTCTCGCTGTATCCTCTGGTGTGTCCCAGATCTCTTCCGATAAAGACTTCCTCCTCATCGTCATAGCAGATCAGTCCCACATCTTCAGACATTCCGTACTTGGTAACCATAGACTTCGCCAGAGAAGTAGCCTGCTTGATATCCTGGGATGCGCCTGTAGTGACATCCTCAAAAATCAGTTCTTCCGCCACACGACCGCCAAGATCTACGATGATTTCCTGAAGCATCTGTCCCTTTGTATGGAACATTTCGTCTTTTTCCGGCAGCGGCATGGTATAACCTGCGGCTCCCACGCCTGTCGGGATAATGGAAACTGTATAAACCGGCCCCACATCCGGAAGCAGATGGAACAGGATCGCATGACCAGCCTCATGGAATGCTGTAATTCGTTTTTCCTTATCTGTAATAATGCGGCTCTTTTTCTCGGCACCGATGCCTACTTTGATAAATGCTTTCTTGATATCATTCTGGCAAATGTACATCCGCTGATCTTTTGCTGCAATAATGGCAGCTTCGTTCAGCAGGTTTTCCAGATCTGCACCGGTAAATCCTGCCGTAGTCTGGGCAATCTGTTTCAGATCCACATCATCTGCCAGCGGTTTGTTTTTCGCATGAACGGAAAGGATCTGTTCACGACCGCCCACATCCGGACGCCCTACATATACTTTACGGTCAAACCGGCCCGGACGCAGCAATGCCGGATCAAGAATGTCCACACGGTTCGTTGCTGCGATAACGATGATGCCCTCATTGATACCAAAACCGTCCATCTCTACCAGCAGCTGGTTCAATGTCTGCTCACGCTCATCATGAACGCCGGCGTCCAACTGCATCGATCTCGTCAATAAATACGATACACGGTGCATGTTTTTTGGCTTCTGCAAACATATCGCGGACACGGGAAGCACCGACACCGACAAACATTTCCACGAAGTCAGAACCAGAGATAGAGAAGAACGGTACTCCCGCCTCACCGGCTACTGCCTTTGCGATCAATGTTTTTCCGGTACCCGGAGGTCCCACTAACAGAACACCTTTCGGAATACGTGCCCCAAGTTTTGTATATTTGCCCGGATCCTTCAGGAAATCAACCATTCCTTCCAGTTCCTCTTTTTCTTCATTCAGACCTGCTACATCTTTGAATCGGACTTTCACATTCTCGCCCATGGTCAGCGTCGCACGGTTTTTACCGAAATTCATCATCTTGGAATTACCGCCGCCTCCGGCCTGCGCATTCATGCTCATGATAAAGAAAATGAGAATACCTGCCATCAGCAGGGTCGGTAAAATCTGTACTATCCAGTTTTCACCCGGCACATCTTTCAGTGTATAATTGTCAAAATCTGCCTCTTTCAGTGTTTCCTGAATAACCCCTACATCCGATACATTCATCAGTTCGCGGGTTCCATCCTTCAGCAGAATCGTCACCGTACCGGTAGGAACTTCCTCGTTCTGTTTGATCACGATGGAATTGATCTTGTCATCCTCCAGTGCCTGCTCAAATTCTGCCTGTGTGCAGGTATTTGTTCCGATTCCTCTGGAACCGAAAGAATACCAGCCCAGAATGATGACCAGGAAAATCACCACATACAATCCAAGGCCTCTAAAATTACGTTTCAATTTCAAAGTTCCTCTCTTTCTATTCAAATTCCACAACACCGACATACGGAAGGTTGCGGTATCTCTGTGCATAATCCAGGCCGTATCCTACGACAAACTCATCCGGAATCTCATAGCCGATGTAATCTACCGGCACATCTACCACACGGCGGGATGGTTTGCTCATCAGTGTGCACAGACGCACGGTTTTGGCTCCACGGCTCTTTAAGTTCTCTACCAGATAGCTTAATGTACGACCGGAATCAATGATATCCTCCACGATCAGCACGTTCTCACCTATAATGGAATCATCCAGATCTTTGATGATACGCACAATACCGGATGACTCTGTACCGTCACCGTAACTGGACACGGACATAAAATCAATAAAAACCGGGACGGTGATACGTTTTGCCAGTTCACACGCAAAAAAGCTTGCGCCTTTTAAAATACAGATGATTTTCACCGGTTCACCCTTCATATCTGCACTGATCTGTGCTCCCAGTTCTTTAATCTTTTCGTTTACCTGTTCTTCTGAAAACATCACACGAATTTTTTCACTCATTTTTTTCTTCTCCTCCATTGACGCACATGGACAGAATGCGTTTTGTCTCCTGTGTTATTTTATATGCCTCACTGATCCGCATCCCGACAACCCAGATGATCTCTTTTCCGTCTGCCAGAAGCACCAGTGAATCCCGCTGATTCTGCGGGATTTTGCTGTCAATCAGATAATCTTTCAGTTTCTTATGACCGCCTCCGGATTGCACCTGGATCCGGTCTCCGGGACGGCGTGTTCTTATCTGAACAGTATTTTTAATTTTATCATAATCAAACCATTTCGTATATGTTTTTTCCGGAATTTGTTGAAAATTTCCATCAAAAGAAAGTAATTCAGCGGTTATTTCCAGTCCGTTAAACTGCTGTGTCATACCGGAGATATCCAGTGTCTGCACCGGAATCGCTCTGCCACTTTCTTTTCCGTCACCCTTCTGCTCTGTCTTTCGTATATTCCCGGATATCTTTTCTGTATAATCTGTATTTTCAGCATGATTGCTTGCCCTTTGTGGGTTACGCAGATTCTTTGTATTCTTTTTCTTCAAATGAATCTCATCATAACCGGCTTCTGCCCGCATCTGATAAGGAAGGTCACTTTGTTTTCCAACCTGTGCGGCAAACAGTGCCTGCACCTGTTCCACATGCAGCGCCGTGATATCCTTACGGCTGCCTGCCAGTTCCCCAAGCAGCCGCTGCAGGAGATTTCTCTGCAGCACACCGGGAAGATCTGCAAACCCACTGCGCCGGATCCGGATTTCCTGTGGATGCTCTGCCTCCGGCACATATTGGATCAGATGTGCCCCTGCTTCCCAGGCTGCCGCATCCAGATAGGCACATACTTCTTCCATATAGCCTGCCGTCCGCACCATATGCGGAACTGCTGCAGAATTGATCTGACGAAGCTGTGGCAGCACCTGACTGCGAATCCGGTTTCTGCTCAGGTTTTCATCCAGATTTGTGCTGTCTGTCCGGTAATCCTGGTCAAAATCCTGCAACAATTTTTCAATTTCTTCTCTGGTCAGACATAATAATGGCCGGATCAGTGTGGCTTCCACCTGTTCCAGCTTACGCACCGGCACGATACCACACAGTCCCCGGATGCCGGTTCCTCTGCTCAAATGAAATAGCAGCGTCTCCGCACAATCATCTCCGTGATGGGCCACCGCCAGACGATTTGCCCCCAGCTGCCTGCATGCCGCATAAAAGCTTTCATACCGCAGATCCCGGGCTGCCTCCTCCAGAGACTGATGCCGTGCACCGGCCCGGCCCGGAGCATCCACAGAAAAGGACAGCAACGGAACTTCCAATGCCGCACACAGTTCTCTGACGAATGCTGCATCTGACAGGCTCTCTGCGCCCCGTATGCCATGCTCTACATGCACAGCCGACAGGGAAAATCCCATGCACTCCCGCAACTCACACAACACCCGCAGAAGACAGACAGAATCCGCTCCGCCGGACACTCCGGCCACGACATGATCTCCATTTTCTATCATATGATATTGTTCCATAAATATTTGTATTTTCTTTTGCATTCTTCTCTCCGTTTGCTACCGGCTCCAGATTCCGGCAGTCAGCACCGTCATATCGTCCCGGACACGGCCACCGGTATAGAGCAGCACCTGCTCCAGTACCAGTCTGGAAAACTCTGCCGCATTGTTTGTATCAATTCCACGGATCACCTCGCAGATGGTTTCTCCCGCATCCCGGACGTGCAGATGCTCCAGCACGCCATCCGTTACCATAATGACAAAATCTCCGTCTGCCAGCTGTTCCGTCACCTTCGGTACCTGCTGTCCCACAAACACCCCTACCGGCATGCTCTTCTGTGTGACCATCCGCACCTCTTTTCCATGGCGGATAAACGTCGTGGCGGCACCAATTTTGTAAAACGCCGCCTCTCCACTGTCCAGATCCAGCCGCATAAGATCCACAGTAGAAAACAGATTATGTTCTCCATGGGTCACCATGGCGGAATTCATCATGCGCAGTGCCGTATCCGGCAAAAAACCGGCTTCCATGAATTTCTCTATTAAATCTATCACCATTTCACTCTCTTTACAAGCTGCATAACCACTTCCCATGCCATCGGATACAGCCATGACACAGCAGCCGTTATCCAACATCTGAAAAGAGAAATTATCTCCGGACACCTGCTCGTCCTCCCGCACGGCACGCGCCACACCGTATCCGGCCGTCAGGCGGCTGTTCTCACAAAATATCAGTGACTGTGATTCTGTCCCCAGCAATGCCTTACTGTCTTTCGCCGGTGCAAATCCTCGCCCGCTGACACCACTGATTAGTCTGGCCATTTCCCGGACAGATATACACTTGCTGCCCCTGGTTCTTCCCTGAAACAGCACCTGCCATTTTCCATGACTGTTCTCCAGGATCCTCAGTTGCTCCACCAGCACTCCCAACTCCTTCCAGGCATAACGCATGGATGCTGTAATTTTGCCTTCCTTCGCTGTCACATCCGTCTCTTCATTCGCGCAGTCCTCCATAATATATGCCATGGCATCGAGCTGCTGTGCGATCACATCCCGGTTTTCCTGCAGCCGGTTATACCAGGCCATATTCAAATGCGCTTTTTCAAATACCAGCTGTACCTGTTCGATCAGATCTTCCCGATACGGACAGTATTCCCCCAACTCGGTGGCACGCTCCTGCACATCTGTCTCCCTGCCCCGCTGCAGTGCCTGCAGAAACCGGTACAAGATCTGATACATCGGCATCGTATCCTCTTCCCAGCAAATCGCACACTGATTGCAGGACGCACAGATCCGCCCCGTCACCTCCGTCTGCATCCGTCCCAGTTCCTCTGCGGAAAAATCCTCTTTGTATCGGTTCATTTTCCGAAACGTACGGGACAGTTTTTCAAAAGATTCCGCATACTCATTCAGACGCCGGCCACCCGGTGCATACATAACCACCGGCACCTCACTCCGGGGCTCCCAGTCCGGGATCATCATAACCAGCCGACTCACCACATAGATAAAGCCGGTCACCAGAATGCCTTCGCAAATGCGGATCACAAGCCCGGAGGTCCCCGGCAGATGCAGTCCGTTCCAACACAGTCCAACCACTACCGTAACACCGCCACACAATGCTCCCGCCACATGGGTACGGCAATGCCCTGTATACTGTTCCAGCCCCCACACCAGTGCCGCACTCAATAATATAACCAGTGCATATTTGACCATCACAGACACCGGTGCCAGAATCAGCAGACCACAGATACTACACAGAAATAACAGGCTGCGGTTCACACCACATACAAATCCCGTCATAAAAAGTGCCGGAACCAGCGGATATACTCCCGCCAGCTGAAATTGTGGCGACAACAGCGCTGCCATACACACCAGCATATGTTTCAGATTAAAATTGAATCGTCTCATTTTACATTCCTCCCTGATTTTGTTTCATTCAAGAATCTTCAGGAAGTAATTCTACGTCCGGCACCGTAAAATCTTTGTCAAATACCTGTTCGTTTTTCCGAAACATTTCGTCAAAATTCTTTCAAGGATGGAACATTTCATCGAATGGATGCACTTCATGTTTTTTAACCAAAGAGTGGATGTACTTCATGTTTTTTAACTAAAAGAATCCTCCTGCGTTCAATTCCAACGCTTCATTTCATTTATTCTTTTCAGCGTCACCCCACACAACAGCAAAAGCCACGGAACAATATTCCATGGCTTCTTAGTATTGATAAGTATTGAATAAATCATTTTTCTTTAAATACAATCTCGTCCGGATAGGTCATGCCAAGTTTTGATTTGGCTGTATCCACAATGTACTGGTCAGACCCAACATATGCTTCCTTTTCCTGAAGCTCCGCGGAACGCTCCTGCTCATCCTTCAGCTGCGCCTGTTTGGTCTTCTCATCCTGTTTGTAACCTTCATTAACCTGATATAAATGTCCGATCTGCACGGACATGATCAGTGTCAAAACAACTACCATGCAGGAAATACAAATTTTACCTGTTCTATTTTTACTTTTCTTTCTTTGTTTCATTTTACGCATCTGCAATCTGTCCTCTAACTAAATTCTGCTGCGGAGTAGATATTAACAGAACCATTACATTCCATATACAATCCAACTCTGCCTTTCTAAAGCTTATATAAACCCATTTTAACCGCTTTCCACAATTTTTTCAATCGTTTTTTTACATATCTGTTTCTTTTTTTACAAATTTGCCTCAAACACTGTGCACATTTACCAACGGGGCTCACCATAATTTTGACAGGTTTCATAATTCCCCGAAAAAAACTCCTTACACCGCCACACAATCTCTGAAGCAGAAAGGTTCCACCCTTCACCACACCCCGGCTGCACAGCCTGCCATACAGCAGCATGCCGAGAAACATGGCCAGGATCACAAATCCCCGTACCTTGCCATCGTCCTCCTGATACAGAAATTGAAACAGCACAAAAGCACTGATCACCCAGAAAAACATATCTTCCACTGCGATCCAGACAACGCCATGTGCTGCCACTCTGCGGAAAATCCGGATCAGATCATACACCAGCAGCATACAGCAGCCAAAGAGCACCGCCTGTCCAAACAGCTGCACCTGATGTACGATCTGCACACTGCTCATTATTTAAACAGCCGCCCCAGCAGCGACTCCCCCTGGGATCCTTTTCCTTTGCTGACGTCAGAATACTGGATGGAATCAATTTTTCCAGACAGATCCACCTCGCCTTTTTCCAGAGTCAGCCGGTTCACATGCAGATCGATCCCACGGATCATCAGCATCCCCATCTCTGTTTCCAGTAAAATCTCATTAACATCAAAGGACAAGATATCCGATATTCCATTTAACGCACAGGTGCCGCGATTTGTCAGAATGACCCTGTGCTGTCTTGATGCCTGTCTCTCTTCCATATAAAAAACCTCCCTTACTGTTTCCAGTATATGGGAGGTTCTATAAAAATATGACTCCTGTTCCGGCTTATAAATAGCGAAACATTTCCTTTGCTTCTTCCTTTCGGGAAGTATCTGTCACAACCAGAACTTCTGCTCTGACAGATTTGTTTCCAAATGCGATTTCAATGATATCACCGACTTTTACATCCTGGGATGCTTTCGCCACTCGGCTGTTGACCATAACTCTTCCTGCATCACAGGCTTCATTGGCAACAGTACGCCGCTTGATCAGACGGGATACCTTCAGATATTTATCTAATCTCATCTTGATTCTCCTAGTAGAAAGGGGCCTGTCCCGGTTCGGAACGGCCCCAATTATCATTTACATTACAGTAAGTGAAACAATCACTGATTATGCGTTTACGATATCTTTTAATGCTTTACCAGCTTTGAATTTCGGAGATTTGGAAGCCGGGATCACGATATCCTTTCCTGTCTGTGGATTTCTTCCTGTTCTCTCAGCACGCTCAGCTACTTCAAAAGTACCAAATCCTACTAACTGAATCTTGTCACCGTTTTTTAAAGTATCTGCCACAACATCTGTGAATGCTGCTAAAGCTTTCTCTGCATCTTTTTTGGATAATTCAGCTTTCTCTGCGATTGCTGCAACTAATTCTGTTTTGTTCATTATAAGTTCCTCCTATAGAACGAAAAAATGTCCGTTTTTTATTTTATTATAGACTATTTATACTTGTTTTCCCTGTATTTGTCAAGGAAAACAGGTCACACAGCCGATATTCGTTAGTGCTCAGATGCACCATCAGCCTAACATCGGCTCTACGATAGCCATAACTGCTGCGCCAAGCTCTGCTGCTTTTGCATCTGCTGCTTCCATGCTGTCTGCTTTGACACCATAGTAGAATTTCAGTTTTGGCTCTGTACCTGACGGGCGGAAACATACCCATGCCGCATCCGGAAGTTCATAATACAGTACGTTGGAATTCGGCAGACCCGTCGGTGTCACTGCACCTGTCTCCAGATCTGTGATCGTATCCTTCTTGTAGTCTCTTGCTTTCAGCACTTTGTGTTCACCGATCTGAGCCGGTGTATTATCGCGCAGAGTTGTCATGATCTCCTGGATTTTGGCAAGTCCTTCAATACCCTTTAAGGTAATGGCTTTTACATCATCTTTGTAATAGCCGTATTTCTCATAGAGATCCAGCATCGCATCCCACAGAGTCTTGCCCTGGGTCTTATAGTATGCTGCAGCCTCACATAATGCCATGGAAGCAACCACTGCATCTTTATCACGGCAATATGTACCAGGCAGACATCCGTAACTTTCTTCCATTCCGAAGAGATATGTGCCGTTTCCTTTTGTTTCAAACTCCAGCATTTTCTGACCGATAAACTTGAAGCCGGTCAGAACTTCATACAGTTTTACACCGTAGTCTGCCGCAATGGCATCTGCAAGATTGGTGGAAACGATGGATTTTACAAAAGCACCGTCTGCCGGAAGTCCCTGTTTTTCTTTTCTCTGGCTGATCTCATATGCACCGATCAGGCATCCGGACATATTTCCGGTCAGGGAATGATATTCGCCGGTTTTGCTGTCTTTTACATATACGCCGAGACGGTCAGCATCCGGATCTGTTGCCAGCACCAGATCAGCATCCAATTCTTTTGCCATGCCAAGTCCCAGTGTGAAAGCTTCTGCTGCTTCCGGATTCGGATAACTTACGGTAGGGAAATTGCCATCCGGAAGTTCCTGCTCCGGAACCACATAGACGTGCTTGAAACCAAGCTCTTTTAATACACGGCGAACCGGGATATTTCCGGTACCGTGAAGTGGTGTATATACAATCTTCAGGTCATCTGCTACTGCATTGATGGCATCCTGATTCAATACCAGCTTCTTTAACTCAGCAATGTACGGATCATCAATGTTTGCACCGATCACTTCATACAGACCTGCTGCCACTGCGTCCTCTTTGGACATCGTCTTTGTCGTTGCATAATCTGTCACAGCTTTTACTTCTGCCATGATGCCGCCGTCGTGTGGCGGTGTGATCTGTGCACCGTCCTCCCAGTATACTTTGTAGCCATTGTATTCCGGCGGATTGTGGCTTGCAGTCACATTGATTCCGGCTGTACATCCCAGGTAACGGACTGCATAAGACAGCTCCGGAGTCGGACGAAGGCTCTCGAAAATGTATGCTTTGATACCGTTCGCTGCCAGACATAAAGCTGCTTCATTTGCAAATTCCGGGGACATTCTTCTGGAATCGTATGCAATGGCAACACCCTTTGCCTGTGCGCCTACTTTGATAATATAATTTGCCAGTCCCTGTGTCGCCTTACGAACTGTGTATACATTCATACGATTAGTTCCGGCACCGATGACACCTCTTAAACCGGCTGTACCAAATTCAAGATCCATATAAAAACGATCTTCAATCTCTTTCTCATCATTTGCAATGCTTCGCAATTCTTCTTTTGTATCCTCATCAAAATACGGATTGCTCAGCCAGGATTCATATGCTTCTCTGTAACTCATGATCGAACCTCCTGCGTTTCATTCATTGATATTTTGTAATATCAGCATTGATCATCCTATCATGAACAGCATCAGTTCATGATCAATACCCGTCAACCATTATATCACACTAATTGCCAAATGGAAACTGCTTTTCTCGGCGTTTTCCGCCACGTTTCGACCTGATTTATACACATTGAAGCTGTTACAGATGCACCTTATATCTCTCATTTTCCGATCAGCCACACCAGGCTCTGAGGGCATGGAGGAACTGGCTGCGCGCACGGTTCTGCCGGATCTCCCGGTACAGCTTTTCATAATTCTGCCCCGAATCCCATACCTTTCTGCTACAATAATAGCGATTCGCGATCTTCCAGAATTTTTCCGGATATGCGAGCCGGTAATACAGTCCCAGCAGATCCTGTTCGCTCAGCGGATGTATCCGGCAGTATTCCCGGATCAGCTCCATACCAAGCTGCCGGTTCCAGTCATTTTTCTCCAGGATCTTGCGCAAAAATTTACCCACGTCCGTAATCTGCGCTCCCACATGGGCATGTTCCATCTGGATCAGGGCCGGTCCGTCGGAAGTGAACAGGATATTGTGCTGATTCACATCTCCGTGGCAGACACCAGTGGTATAGCCGCCATCCTGTTCCGGATATCGCTGCAGAAACTCCACCACCTCCGCAGACTGCCGCGCAAATGCTTCATAGCATTCCAGATACAGACGCTCAAATTTACTCTTATTGTTCCGCTTCAGGATGTACTTGCGGATATGCTTCAATTCCCGGTTGTGCCGCACATATTCTTCCCCAAGCTTTGTCATTTCTTCCTCTGCGCTTTCCTCCTCCGTTTGTTCCACCCCACTTTCGGAACAGCACCGGTGAAAATCCGCCAGAAAAGAAACCGTTTCCAACAGTTCCGTCCGGTTTTTCACCTCACACTCCCGCCCCCGTACCCAACGATGAAACGTGTACGGAATCCGATCCGGTCCTTCCGTAATCAGGTTGCCATCCTTGTTTTTCAGCATAGAATCACACAGGATTCCCTGCTGCTCCAGACAGATTCCCAGCCAATATAAAAACTCCGCCTTCTGTGCGGAGCCAAAATATTCCTTTAATGCGAACAGACCCTGTTTCGCTTCGCAGATCAGAAGCCCACGCCCTTTGTAAAATTTTTCAATCTCCGGTTCCTGTTGTTCCAGTACCTGTTCCACCTGATAATACATAAAAACACCCCTTTATACGATAAATGTCTGCTAAACAACCGTTAGCCCTTGTTTATCATATGAAGAGGTGTTGTTATTTATGCTTTGAAGTACCAGGCAAGCAATACTTCCTTCTCATTCAATTCCGGTTCTTCCAGAACTTTCTCCAGCATCTGATGCAGAATTTCTCCGATCTCTTTTCCGGGCTGAATACCTCGGGCAATCAGATCCGAGCCGTTCACTGCCAGTTCCTTTAAGGACAGACACTGCTCTTTTTCCATAATCTGCTGATACATATGCTCATACCGGTCGACATACAACAGTTTTTCCTGCTGCAGAAAACTGCTCTGTGCCAGAATATCCGCCCGTTTTACCTCAAACAATTCCGGATACTGTTCTGTACCGTTCCGGTAGATTGCCCGGCGGACACTTCTGCCTTGCAGCGGTGGCCGGTCATCGTGTGCCCGCACCAGCGCCATTACCCGGTGGATCGTATCATTGTCGAACTTCAGTCTGCGAAGGATCTTGCGGCTCATCTCTGCTCCCACCTGTGGGTGTCCGTGAAAATGATGGATCCCGTTCTCATCCTCGGTGCGGCAGACCGGTTTCGCCACATCGTGAAGCAACATAGTCAGACGCAGCACTTTATCTGCCCGGATATACTGCATGGAACGGATCGTGTGCTCGCCCACAGTATAGATATGATGCGGGTTATGCTGTTCCGTCTCCATCATGGTGCAAAACTCCGGCAGAATCATTGCCGCGATTCCGGTGTCATAGACGTTCTGCATTTCCTCCGGATGATCCGATGTCACCAGTTTTACCAGTTCCACCTGGATCCGCTCCGCACTGATCTTTTCCAGATTTCCGCACATGTCACGGATGGCCTGTTCTGTCCGCTCCTCAATGGCAAAACCAAGCTGTGCTGCAAAACGGACTGCACGGAGCATACGCAGTGCATCCTCCGAAAAACGTTCTGTCGGTTCTCCCACGCATCGGATCCGCTTTGCGTTCAGATCTGCAATACCATCAAAGGCATCCACCAGACCGGTCTCATCGTTGTATGCCATTGCATTGATGGTAAAATCCCGGCGTTTCAAATCTTCCAGCAGATTGGAAGTAAAAATCACGTCTTTCGGATGGCGTGCATCCTCATATTCGCCGTCAATACGGTAAGTAGTGACCTCAAATCCTTCCTTATCCATCAAAACTGTCACGGTACCATGCTGGATCCCGGTGTCCACGGTTCGTGGAAAAATCGCCTTCACCTGATGCGGTTTGGCAGATGTCGTAATATCCCAGTCTCCGGGGGTACGTCCAAGGATACTGTCTCGGATACAGCCGCCCACAGCATAAGCATCATAACCATGTGCTTTCAGCTCAGCAATGACGGTCTTTACTTTTTCCGGTAACTCGATCTTCATAGGCACCCTCCTTTAAGCAGACATACTAAAAATGACTGTTTTTAATATGCTTTGCCCCAGTATACCAGTTTTTTCGCCGGTTTTCCACAACATACGCATACATCAGAAATATGTTCCTGATCGTTGAACGGCATACATCTGGACGTAGCAGCGGTCTCTTCTTTGATCTTGTCCTCGCAGGCACGGTCACCACACCACATACCACGGATGAATCCCGGTTTGTTCTCAACAGCATCACAGAATTCCTCATAATTGTGTGCATCTGTGATATGAGCATCACGATGTGCTTTTGCACGTTCAAACATATCTTTCTGAATCGTCTCTAATAACTCCGGAACTTTCGTTTCTACTTCATCCAGAGATACGACTACTTTTTCGCGAGTATCACGACGGACCAGTACACACTGATTGTTCTCGATATCTTTCGGTCCTAATTCCACACGAAGCGGGATACCACGCATCTCCTGCTCGGAGAATTTCCATCCCGGACTCTTATCGGAATCATCTAATTTCGCACGGCATACTTTTCCCAAACGTGCCTGTACTTCCTGTGCTGTATCCAGAACGCCTTCTTTTCTCTGCTGGATCGGAATAACCATTACCTGGGTCGGTGCAATGTGCGGCGGCAGAACCAGACCGGAATCATCACCGTGAACCATGATGATCGCACCGATCAGACGGGTCGTCATACCCCAGGATGTCTGATGTACATACTGTAACTTATTCTCTTTATCTGTATACTGGATACCAAATGCTCTTGCAAATCCATCCCCAAAGTTGTGGCTGGTTCCTGACTGCAGTGCTTTTCCGTCATGCATCAGTGCCTCGATGGTGTAAGTAGCCTCAGCACCTGCAAATTTTTCTTTCTCGGTCTTCTGTCCGCGGATTACCGGCATAGCCAGCACTTCTTCACAGAAGTCTGCATACAGGTTCAGCATCTGTACGGTACGTGCCTCAGCTTCCTCGGCTGTTGCATGCGCTGTATGTCCTTCCTGCCATAAGAACTCTCTGGAACGAAGGAACGGACGGGTCTCTTTCTCCCATCTTACTACAGAACACCACTGGTTATATACCTTTGGCAGATCGCGGTAAGACTGGATATCATTTTTATAGAAATCACAGAATAATGTCTCAGATGTCGGACGCACACAGAGACGTTCCTGCAGTGGGTTTAATCCACCATGTGTTACCCATGCAACTTCCGGTGCAAATCCTTCTACATGATCTTTCTCTACGTTCAGAAGGCTCTCCGGAATAAACATCGGCATATATACATTCTCTACACCGGTCTCTTTGAAACGGCGGTCAAGCTCTTTCTGGATGTTCTCCCAGATCGCATATCCTGCCGGTTTGATGACCATGCATCCTCTGACACTGGAATAATCGGTTAATCCAGCTTTTTTTACTACATCTGTGTACCACTGTGCAAAATCCACATCCATGGATGTAATGGCTTCTACTAATTTTTTGTCCTTTGCCATAACGATATCTCCTTTTCTCAAAATAATTATTTCCTGTAAGGTCAAAAAACGCCGGAATCCCAGTCCACATAGGGACCGGAACTCCGGCGGTACCACCCTGCTTATATACGTGACTTTCTCACACGCATATCCACTCAAAAACCGTTAACGCCGGTACTACGTCGTACTCCTCGCACGAAGCTCAGGGCCCGGTTCCAGATGTTCCAAACAAGGATGTCTCAGCTTTAGTGCCACTGCACTAACATCCTCTCTCTGTAGAATCTTCCACCTGTACTATCTCCCGTCTCAGCCAATATCTCTCAATAAATTATAGAACGGATCAGTCGTTATTTTAAGTGAATTCAGCGGGAATGTCAAGGGGCTTGAAGAATCCTCTCTGCATTTTCCACCCGTTCTTTTTCCGGTGGTCTGATGCCCTCCAGCGGATATGGAACTCCAAGTTTTTCCCATTTGAATACGCCTAACGTATGATACGGAAGAACTTCGACCCGCTCCACATTGTTCAGCGTATGGATAAAATCTGCCAGACGGTGCAAATACTCATCCTTATCGTTCCGCTCCGGTACAAGGACATGACGGATCCACACCGGTTTTCCCATATCCGACAATTCCCGCGCCATAGCAAGGATATTGTCGTTTGGCTGACCGGTCAGTTCCAGATGACCTTCCGGATCAATATGCTTGATATCCAGTAAAATCAAATCTGTATACTGCATCAGTGCTTTCCATTTGGAATAAAAAGGCTCTTTTTCAGTAAATGGATTTCCGCTGGTATCCAAGGTGGTGTGAATTCCCCTTTCCTTCGCCTTGCGGAACAGTTCTGTCACAAAATCAATCTGAAGCAGCGGTTCTCCCCCACTTACAGTAATACCGCCCTTCTGTTTCCAGTAAGTGCGGTATCGACAGGCTTTTTCCAAAAGCTGATCTGCTGTGTATGGCTGCCCGCCCGCCATATCCCAGGTATCCGGGTTATGGCAGAACTGGCAGCGCATGGCACAACCGGAAAGGAAAATCACATAACGTACTCCCGGCCCGTCCACGGAACCGAAACTTTCCAGGGAATGCACGTAACCTGTGATGTTTTCCATATTTTCCTCCTTACAGCTGCGTATGGCAGGTACGTGAGATTACATCCATCTGCTGCTCTCTTGTCAGATCGATGAATTTTACTGCGTATCCTGATACACGGATGGTGAAGTTTGCGTACTCTTCTTTCTCCGGATGCTCCATAGCATCGATCAGCTTCTCTACGCCGAATACGTTTACGTTCAGGTGATGTGCACCCTGGTCAAAGTATCCGTCGAGAACATTTACCAGATTGTCTACACGTTCCGCTTCATCATGTCCCAGAGCACCCGGGTTGATGGTCTGTGTATTGGAGATACCATCCAGTGCTTCTTCATATGGAAGTTTTGCAACAGAGTTCAGGGATGCTAATAATCCGTTCTGCTCTGCGCCGTAGGATGGGTTTGCTCCCGGTGAAAGCGGAGCACCTGCTTTTCTTCCATCCGGAAGGGAACCGGTTGCTTTACCATATACAACGTTGGATGTAATCGTCAGGATAGATGTCGTAGGCTCAGAATCACGGTATGTATGGCAATATTTCAGTTTGCTCATGAATGTGCGCAGCAGCCATACAGCGATCTCATCTGCTCTCTCATCGTCGTTTCCGTATTTCGGGAAATCGCCGGTTGTCTCGAAGTCAACGGCAATTCCGCTCTCGTCACGGATTGTTTTTACTTTTGCATATTTAATCGCGCTCAAGGAATCTACTACATGTGAAAATCCTGCGATACCTGTTGCGAATGTACGACGTACATCGGTATCGATCAGCGCCATCTCAGCTGCTTCATAGTAATATTTATCATGCATGTAATGGATCATGTTCAGGGTACCTACATAGAGGTGAGCCAGCCAGTCCATCATTACATCATATTTTTTCATTACTTCATCATAATCAAGATACTCGGATGTGATTGGTGCATATTCCGGAGCTACCTGATCGTGAGTTTTCTCATCCATACCACCGTTGATTGCGTAAAGCAGGCATTTTGCAAGGTTTGCACGGGCACCGAAGAACTGGATCTCTTTTCCTGTCTCTGTGGCAGATACACAGCAGCAGATGGAGTAATCATCGCCCCATACCGGACGCATTACATCGTCGTTCTCATACTGGATGGAACTTGTCTCAACAGAAATATGAGCTGCATATTTCTTGAAGTTCTCCGGTAAGTGAGAAGAATATAATACCGTAAGGTTCGGTTCCGGAGCCGGTCCCATGTTTTCAAGTGTATGCAGGAAACGATAATCTGTCTTTGTAACCTGGTGACGGCCATCCATGCCGATACCTGCTACTTCCAGTGTAGCCCAAACCGGATCACCGGAGAACAGCTGGTTGTAGGACTCGATTCTTGCAAATTTTACCATACGGAATTTCATTGTCATATGGTCGATGAGTTCCTGTGCTTCTTCCTCTGTCAGAATGCCGTTTTTCAGATCTCTCTCGATGTAAATATCAAGGAATGTTGATACACGTCCAACACTCATGGCTGCACCATTCTGTGTCTTAACAGCTGCAAGGTATCCGAAGTATACCCACTGAACTGCCTCTTTCGCATTTTTAGCCGGCTGTGAAATATCATAGCCATAGATAGCAGCCATTTCTTTCATGCCTTTTAACGCACGGATCTGCTCTGCGATCTCTTCTCTTAACTGGAAGTCACCACGACGCATACCCTGACGGTTGGTTGCATCAAAATCTTTTTTCTTGAACTCGATCAGTTTGTCGATACCATACAGAGCTACCCTGCGGTAATCGCCAACGATACGTCCACGTCCATAAGTATCCGGAAGACCTGTTAAAATTTTGTTGTGTCTTGCAACTTTCATCTCCGGTGTATAAATATCAAATACTGCCTGATTGTGAGTTTTGTGGTATTTTGTAAAAATCTCATGAATTTTTTCACTTGGCTCATATCCGTACATTCTGCAGGATTCTTCAGCCATCTTAATTCCACCATACGGCATGAATGCACGTTTCAGCGGTTTATCTGTCTGCAGACCAACAACCTGCTCCAGATCTTTTAATTCTTCATCAATGTATCCCGGACCATAAGCTGTCAGGGAAGTAACAATTTCTGTCTCCATGTCCAGAACGCCGTTTTTTGCACGCTCTGCTTTCTGCAACTCCTGCAGTTTGCCCCACAGACGGTTTGTTGCATCTGTCGGTTCAGCCAGAAACTCCTCATCTCCATCATACTGTGTGTAGTTGTTCTGGATAAAGTCGCGGACATTTACTTCTTCTTTCCACAAACGTCCTTCAAAACCATTCCACTGTTCAAATTCCTTCATGATCGTCCTCACTTTCTGGTTAGTAACTATTAATCAATTCCACGGCAGTAGAATAGCAGAATTGTATGCAGAACACAACACCTTTTTGTTAATTTTTTATCACTATCAGCTTTTGTTTCAAGAAAAAAACAGCCCGAATCTACTTAAAAAAGTAAATTCAGGCTGAATTCCCTATATTTTCCTATCCCTATTGTGGTTCTACCAGTTTACTTCTGGTTTTTCTTGTTATTTTTTATCAATACTTCAAAGTCGTCCTAAAAATTCTCGTCGATGTAATCTGCGATTGCCTCACCAGCCATACGTCCGGAGTTAATAGCAAATCCCATGGTGTTTCCGCACAGTGTAAAGTTATAACTATCACCATAGATGGTATTTGCATCAGATCCTGCACTGTAAAGTCCCGGAATCGGTTTCAGGTCTGCATCCATAACTTCGCCATATTTATTGATTCTGACACCGCCGACTGTTCCATAAGCAGCAATGTAATATTTACCTACCAGGTAGCCTCCCTTACCTGTGATCGGATGGAGATACTCATGTTTTTTGTGGAACTGAGCATCGTATCCCTCATCACACATATCGTTGTAATCGTCCAGAGTCTCCTCCAGTTTGTCAGCGTCAATACCAAGTTTCTCAGCCAGCTCTTCGATGGAATCTGCGCGGATGAATCCGTCATATCCTTCTTCCTCCGCACGGTCAAACTCAGCATCAACTGCCAGGAATGCATCTTCCGGATGAACGATATCAAAGATATCCGGGCCATTTTTCTTGTAGTTTTTCAGGATTTTAGCATCCATGATGCAGTATCCGTAATTTCCAGGCTGAAGTGCAAGCGCATTACCTGTGTAAGTTGTGTTACCCATCATGCCCTCGTTCATGAAACGGTCACCGTTCTGGTTGATCAGAAGGTTTGGCTGACGAAGAACTGCGTCTAACAGGAACCAGTTCATATTGTCTTTTAACTGATAGATCATCTCGATATTTGCACCAAATTTCTGTGCACCGGCATCCCACATCATGTTCAGACCGTCACCGGTTGTACCCGGAACATTGAACGGGAAGTAGTTCTCCCAGAGGTCATAGCCAAAGTTTTCTTTGATCATCTCTTTGTTTGTACCAAATCCACCGGTTGCAACAACGACTGCTTTACCGCGAGCTTCAATCTCTTCACCGTTTTTATCAACTGCTTTTACACCAACGCATTTGCCGTCTTCCATGATCAGGCCGGTTGCCGGTGTCTCAAGGTAGATTTCAGCACCAAGTTCTTTTGCTTTCTCTGTCATTGCACGAACCATCGGTCCTGCTGCACGAGGTCCGATCACACCATTCTCCGGTTTTACAATATGCCATGTTGCCTCAGACTCTCTGAAGTAACGGAATGCGCCTGCGAACTCAACACCCATATCCTCCAGCCACTCGATGGTGTCTGCGGATTTATTGAAGTATGTCTGAACCAGATCGCTGTCTACACGGTAATGTGTATACTCCATATGTTTGTTCAGCGCTTCGTCTACTGTGATATCGCAGAATGCTTTTTTCTGGTATTTTGTACCGATACCAAGCGGTCCCATACCCATGTTTGCTGCTCCACCGGTTGTGTTGGATTTTTCAAATACGATTGCTTTCAGATCGTTCTCGCCTGCTGTGATTGCTGCCGCAAGGCCTGCAGGGCCGGCTGCTACTACAATTACATCTGCTTCCATTGTTTTCATAATGAAATACCTCCATAAAATTGTGTTATTGTGAATTCCTTAAAAGGAAAAGTTTCTCTCTGTGCTTAGTGACGTTTTTTAAATTTACCGCATTTTGTCAGACGGGTCGGCAGCTTCGGCAGACGGCCATTTGTCTGGATAATTGCATCATTCTCACATGCGGAAATACATTTTCCGCACTTGGTACATTCAAATTCATCGATCATGTGGATATAGCCGCTCTTGCCCTCAATGGCATCAGCCGGACAGACATCCGCACATTCCTCACATCCTTCACAAAGATCCGGATCAATGTAAATGCTCATAAATGCGGAACATACATTGTTTGCACATTTTTTCTTCTTGATATGATCTTCATACTCACCTGCAAAATATTTCAGGGAACCCATTGCAAAATCAGATGCAGTCTGTCCCATGGTACACGGAGTAGAGAATGTCATGGCTTCTCCGATTTCTTCCATCATATCTGTAAATTCTTTTTTTCCCTGTCCTTCTGTAATTTCTTTTACCATGATATGAAGCTGGATCAGACCCTCACGGCAAAACGTACATTTTCCACAGCTCTGTTTGCGCTCTGCCAAAAGCACCTCTTCAGTTTCATGGATCATACAGCATTTGGAACTGTAAACCGTGATCACACCGTTTCCGATCTGGGTATCTGCTTCAATCACCAGATCCATAGCGGATGCGTCGTACAGTTTTGTACCGATGGCGATGGCTTTCACATCTGCATCTCCTACCAGTTCAGCCACTTTTGTACCAAAAGATACTTTCTGAAGCTCACCCATTTTTCCATCTTTGCAGACTGCCATGTAAGTACACGGCTCATAGCTGTCTGCGAAAATATCTGCCAACGCAGCCATGGTCAAAATATGGTGGAATGCACCGCCGCGGCTTGCTCTGCGATTGACGATCCCTGTCTGGATCCGGATGCCGTATCCGGCAGCCTCTGTCTCAAGTTCTTTTGCATACTCAGCTTCTTTCTCCGGAAGGTACAGATACATTTCTTCTGCATTTACTGCCAGCGCTGCGATTGCCATACCTTCCATCACTTTTTTCGGATCAGCTTTCAATACTTCCAGCTGAACCCCTGCGATATCCGCATTATTTAAACCTGCAACCACACGGATCGGATTCGTCTGAAATTCTCGTTCTGCATTTACCTGATTCCATTTTTCTGTCACAACACTGCGCTCTACACCGAATTCCAGTAATCCGGAAGCCGCAGTTTTTGCCAGAATATCTTCAACACTCATGTTTTTTGCATTTTCTAAAGCACTCATCTGTCTTACGCCTCCTTCTGATTCGAATATTCGGTCCACAGTCTGGACGGATGGATCTGAAGTCTTAAGTCACACTGCAGACAGCGGCTTGCCTCGCCGCAGATATCCGCATCACAGATACCATGGTCTACCTCACTGAAGTTGTCCTGTCTCTCTGCTGCCGGTGTTACCTGCGTCTTGGTACGTCCAAGGTAACCAAAACCTTCTATTTTGCCAATCTTCGGATCTGCATGCTGCTCCGGAGCAAGTGTCTCGCTAATGTCTCCGTCGCCACCAAGATATTTATCAATTTCAACCGCCGCATCCCGGCCGGATGCAATGGCAAGGATTACGGATTTTGTTCCATATACAACGTCGCCGGCTGCAAATACACCTTCGGTCTCAGTTGCAAGGGAGTTTTCTTTTACAACAATGCTATTTGCTCTGCCCAGGGCCAGACCTGCTTCTTCTGTCAGATCCGGGCGCTGACCGGTTGCAAAAATAACCGTGTCTGCATCAATGTGATGCTCGCTGCCTTCCTCTTTTTCGATGATGGCTCTGCGGTTCTCATCGAAGGTAAACGATTTTACATTCATAAAGTCTACGCCGGTAACAGCATCGGTTCCTGTGATACGCTCAAAAGTCTGCGCCGGATGCACGAATATGCCTTCTTCTTTTGCCTGCTCGATTTCTTCATCATCAGCAGTCATGGCTTCTCTTGCCTCCAGACAGGCCAGATGGATTTCCTCTGCGCCCAGACGTTTTGCGGTTCTCGCACAGTCGAAAGCTACGTTTCCACCTCCGAGAACAATGATACGCTTGCCCATTCCGGTCTCCTGACCAAGGCTTGCATTACGCAGGAAATCAATATTTAACAGAACACCCGGAAGCTCGCTGCCTTCCATCGGAAGACGGACACCTTTGTGTGCACCGATGGTCATTAAGACCGCATCGTACTCACTCAGTAATTCAACCGGTTTGTCTACTTTTGTATTTGTCTCGATGACTACGCCCTGCTCCTCGATTACGTTTGCTTCCTGTGCAACGATCTCACGCGGAAGCCGGTAGGACGGGATTCCGTAAGACATCATACCACCAACGGTCGGAAGTGCTTCTTTTACGGTAACGGCGTGTCCCTGTTTTCTCAGGTAATATGCTGCGGTCAGACCTGCCGGTCCTCCACCTACGACGCATACTTTCTTGCCGGTATCGGGAAGCTGTTTTCCTTTTCCCTTCCAGTAACGGCCGGTGTCATGCTCTGCGGCATAACGTTTGATGTCACGGATGGACATTGCCTCACTGACTTCTTTTCGTTTGCACTCCAGCTCACATACATGACTGCAGACATGTCCCAGTGCGTTCGGGAACGGTACTTTCTCACGGATGACCGCTACGGCTGCATCATAATCGCCTTCTTTTACAAAACGGATGTAACGTGGGATATCCGTATGAGCCGGACAGGCGGTACGACACGGCACCAATGCCTCTTCTTTTTTCAGGTTCGTTGTCAGAAGCTGTAATTTATCACGGATGGAACCAGTCGGACAGACTTCTGCACAGGCCGTACAGAAACGACAGTCTTCATCTTTCAGCAATTTGCCATGTAAGGTTCCTACATATGTCTCAAGCTCTTTTTTGTTGTACTGCAATACGCCTACGCCTCTCAGTTTGTTGCAGGCACGTACACAGCGTCCGCACAGTACGCAGCGGTTCATGTCATGAATGAGCAGCGGATTGCCCTCTTCCATCTTGATACCTTTGATACGGGTACGCATACGTGCGTTGTTTGCACCGATATACTGGATCAGTGTCTGAAGCTCGCAGTTACCGTATTTCGGACACGTGGAACAATCTTCTGGATGTCCGGCAAGCAGTAATTCCAGAGCCAGGGTACGCAGTTTGTTGATCCGCTCACTTGTGGTATGTACTACCATTCCGTCCTGTGCACGCAGGGTACAGGATGTGGTCACGCCTTCCTGACCTTCGACTTCTACAATACACATGCGGCAGGAACCATTCTCCGGCAGATCCGGATGATGGCAGAGGTGCGGAATATAAATTCCGGCTTCCAGCGCACATTCCAATACATTTTTATTCTCCGGCACTTCCAGGCGGGTGCCGTCAATCGTAATGACTGCCATGTTTTTTCTCCCTTCTGTTCTTCATTCAACCTTTGTCGCTTTGATGTTCATCTCACATCTGATATATTTTTGACGTGCACGGTACTGTTATGGTACACTGTCACTATAATCACTGATAAAATTATAACATGAGGATTTCAAAAAAGCTTCAAACAGCTGTTGAAAATCCTCACACCTTTTTGATTTATTTTCAACAAATGTCGAATGGGCAGACTGTCCTTTCTTTTTAGGGAGATTCTTATGATCACATTGAAAACACTGCTTGACCAGCTACAGGATATTTGTCGCTGTATGGTTAGAAATGACTATGATACAACACGTTTTATCAGCCGCATCGATATCCTCCGGCAGAATACGGTTCTGTGTCCGGACACCCTGTATCTGTGCCCGGATGACATTCCGGAAAATCTGCTAAAACCAGATGCTTTTTCGGCACCGGCTCCAGAGCAGTCACCGGCACTTCTGATAGACGCTGTCCTCTGGGAGACCTACGCAAAGACATCTGCTGCAGAGTATTTACCAACAACCGGAGATTTTTTGCATACAGCGAATGAAGCCACCGCTTTGCAGGACAGATTTTCTGTCATCCCGGTAGAAAACATGCCTGCACCGGAAGATACTTTTCTGTTGTTGAACCAGCGGCTGACCTTTGAACTGCGGTTGCAGCAGGAAATCAATGATCTGTATCATCTGCTTTACAGCGGTCATGGTCTGGACGATCTGATCCTCCGGGCAGAATCTTTTCTCCACCGTCCCATGTCTGTGCTGGACGCCAGTTACAGCATGATCGCGGTCTCCCCGCTGATGCACCAGCTTCCGTTTGGTATGGAAAAAAGTGAGGAAGGAAGCATATTTTTAAGTTCCCAGGAAGTGGAAAGTCTGCGCCGCCTGCAGATTGAACATCAGATTTACAAAAATAATCAGGCATTTTTTATCCAGACGGAAGACCACCCGGATACGAACTGGATTTTCTGTGGCATCCGCATCCAGCATGTCATGACCGGCTATGTAGCACTCTGTCTGCCGGATAAAGCGGAGGCCAGTGAACATGAGCTGCGACTGATCACCGCTTTTTCCGATATCTGTGCGATTGAAATGCAGAAGCATGAATTCTTCGTGCAGAAAACAGGCTTACAGTATGAAACGTTTCTCACGGAACTACTGGAAGGACGGTTCAACGATGTAAACATCATAGAAACCCGGCTGAAACTGCTGAATCGCCGTTTCGGAAAATTCTTCTGTCTGGCGATCCTCTACTGTCCGGAACCGCACAACAGCGACCTGTTCAACAAACGTCAGATGGCGTCACTGCGGCAGGTTTATCCGAATGCCATGTCCGTGGTATACAAAAATAACATCATCCTGCTGATCAATCAGGATACGCCGGTACAGCTGAGTCCTGAACTGACGGATCCACTGGAGCAGTTTGCGGAGCGCAATCACCTGAAAGTCAGCTTAAGTCAACCCTTTGCAGATATCCTGAAAATCCGGATTTTCTACCATCAGGCACTCCACACCCTGGAGCTGTCGGACCTGCAGGCACCGGATCAGACACTGTTTTACAGCACCGATGCCCTGCCGGAATATCTGTTTTCCAAATGTAATTACCAGGAGCTGGAAGTTGGGATCCATTATCATATTTTCCAGCTACAGGATTATGACAAAACATACCATACGGATTTTGTAGAAACGCTGCGGGCCTATCTGGATCATGACCGGAATGCTGCAAAAACGGCAGAATATCTGCATATTCACCGGAGCACTTTCTTCTATCGGGTAAAAAAAATAGAAGAGCTGCTGGAAATTTCCATTTCTGACAGTCATCTTCTATTTCTGTATGAATTATCCTTCAAAATCTGGGATTATTTGTGCCGCTGACGGGTGTTACCACTCCAGCAGTTTGGAAAGCCGCAGTAACGTCAGACGGTTTCTGACGTATGGGCTGCTCTGCAGCGTCAGTTCTACTTTTTCTTTGTCGATTCCAAGGTTAGATATCTCATGTACGCAGCCTGCATCATGCAATTTTGCATACATATCGTCAGCATCCGGGAGGTCATCGATGAGATCTTCGATCTCCGGAAGCTGTTCTTCCAGTTCTTCCAGATCGATATCCTCCAGTGGATTCGGCGTGTTCTCTGTCAGAATTCCTTCCAACAGACCTTTTTTACCAAATGTATGTTCCAACAGACTCATTTCAAGTCCTTTGGCTGTTTCCGATTTTACAGTTACATTTTTATGTCGGATGGCATATCCGAGCTTTTTATAATAATCCGTCACGATCAGAAGACCGAGGCCTACCTGCTCACCATGCAGCGCATTAGTTTTCTCATTCAGCACATTCAGATCCCACAGATGGGATACCATATGTTCTGCTCCTGATACCGGGCGCGGACTTTCCACCATCTGCATGCACAAACCTGACAGAAGCAGGGCATACATCAGCTTTTCGATGGCATCTTTGTCTCCAAAACGAATATCTTCCAGTACCCGGCTGACATCGCGCAGTGCCTTTTCCAACAGATCGCATACTTCCTCACAGATGTACTCACCGGTAACGAGATGTGCGATCTTCCAGTCAAGAATGGATATATACTTTCCCAGGAAATCGGATACACCGGATGCGGTAAGCCGCGACGGTGCCGCACTGAAAATATCGGTATCTGCCAGGATCCAGCGCGGAGACACACCGGCAACGGTCCTCTTCAGCCCATCCCAGGTCAGTGCCGCCACATTGGCTGCATAACCGTCCACACTTGCTGCGGTTGGTATAGAAACAAACGGGATATCGTACTCCGTCGCCGCATAGCGGGTCAGATCATGGATCGTTCCACCGCCGATCGCCACCAGCACATCCACAGAGACACTGCTCAGTCCTCTGTCACAATAATCCAGCTGTTTCATCACTTTGTTTACACCACGGTTGTCTGCCTGAAGTCCTTCCGGATTCAGTTCAATGACCGGATAATCTTTAAATTCTTCCTCTAAAAACGGTTCCGCCGCCGTCCGCGTATTGCTGTCACATATAAATACCGGATTCTGAAACTCTTCCAGAATCTCTTCCAGTTGGCTTACTGCTCCGGACTCGATGACAATCTTCTCCACATCGATGTTATGTTCCATTCCGCAGGCGCACGGCTCTCTTAACTGCCCAAGGTCTACGTCCATCTATCTATCTCCTTCACTTTTCTGCACTGATAGTTTTCCCACAAAACAGTAGTTTGGGTGAACTATGTTTTTTCACAATTATCTCTTATTTTCTCACATCTTGCGTTAGAACACAATATCTATTTTTGATTTTTCAAAAATCCCATCAAATTGCAATCCATGTAATCAATGTCGGCATTTCATGTTTATAATCGTATACTTGCAAAAGGGATATCCTCTTCCGTCAGAAGCCTCATTTCAGTTTCCCGACAGGTAAACAAAAAGATCTGATTTTCCTGTTCCGCCAGCCACCGCAGCGTCTGACGCAGCCGTTCTTCATCATAGTTTGCAAAGGTCTCGTCCAAAAGAAATGGCAGCGGTTCTTCCTTCATCAGCATATGCCCCGCCGCCATCCGATAAGAAAAATACGCCTGTTGCATCGTTCCCTGACTGTATGCCTCCGGTGTACGCTTCTGCAGCTGCTCTGCCAATACGATACCTTGTCCATCCGTCACCTGCAGCTGCTCATGTACATTTCCCGTAATCTGCGCCAGAATCCCTGACATTTCTTTATCTAATGTATGTTCCAACGCCTTTGACATCCGGGCGGCAAGGCGGGACATGGTTTCCGCTGCCAGTTCCAATGCGTCCCTGTCTTCACGGGCATGCTGCTCATCCAACGTCTCCTGCTGCAATTCAGCCACCTGTTCTGTCAGATTTTCCAGTTCCACTTCTTTCTCCTGTATCTGGCTTTGCAGCTGATCCCCGGAACCTTCCTGCCGGGCCGCCTGAAGCTGGAGTGATTTTTTCTGATCCTTCAATTTCTGCAGCTGTTCTTCCAAAGTAGATTTCTGCTGACAAACACGCTGTAACTTCTGATCCAGGGCAGCTTTCCTTCGCTCCCGCTCCACGGACTGTAAATCCGCCCGGCCATTTGCCCGGTCATCTTGCCCCCTGTGATTCTGTGCAGCGTCAGTTTCTTTCTTTGCCCTGTTTCTGCGATAGGCTGACACAAGCCCGGCCAGGATCAGAATGATACAGATAATATTCAAAGCCGGTGCTATCTTCTGAAATCCATCCATGGCAGACCTTAAAACAGGGGCCAGAATCAGACCCGCCACACCAATCAGCAAAAGCGGTGAAAATCCTGCGTTTTTACCGGATTTCTGCTGAAGTGCGTCCGTTTTCTCCTGCTCCCGTCGAAACTGCTCCCGCTTCCATTGTTCCCGTTCAACCTGCTCCCATTCCAACTGTTCCTGTGCTACCGCGCTCTTCAGCTCCTGTTCCCGCCGGCAGACCGTCTGATAAGCTGTCTGTACCGGTTCCATCTGCTGCTGTAGCGCTCTTACCTGCTCCTGCACCGTACCCTGCTGCGTACTCTGCTTTTCCTGCTGCGCTTTCAGCCCGGCGATATCACGTTCCAGCACCTGTTGGTTTACTTCCAGCTGATGGATATGCGACAGCCGTTGCTGTTCCAGTTCTTTCCGGGTCTTCTCCGCATTTTTTCGTTTCTGCTCCAGTTCCTGCAATGCCTTCGACAACTGAAAATCCCCACTTCCGGTCTGTGCCAGATTGCTGCGTTCATCCTCTAAAAGTACACCAAGTTCCCTCCCCGGAAGCAGCTGTTCCTGCCCGATACAGCAGGTATTTTCATAGGCTGCTGCACTGACATTACCAAGCAGCATGTCCAGATCTCCGTATTCCACAGAAAGTTCCTCACCGTCCCGGATATTCACCAGCCGCGCACGTTTTTCCTTATAATAAAAATTCCGTTCCAGCAGAAACTGCTGCTGCCCGGTCTCAAACATCATGGAACCGTAAAAATAGGCCGGAGTATCCCATGGTTCATACCGGTTATAAGTATCCAGCGTCTTTCTCACCCTTGTTTTTTCCAGGCCAAACAGCATCGCCTTCAGAAACTGCATCAGGGTGCTTTTGCCGGATTCATTGGCTCCGTAAATAACATTGATCTGTGGTGCAAACTGATACTTCTGATTTTCCAGTTTTCCAAACTTTCCTATGTTCGCCTCTCTGATAATCATCCTATGTCTCCTGTCCTTCCCCCATGGCATTCAGCATGGCCTGCACACCATAATACAATGCTTTCCTTCCGGATGCCGCATCCGGATACGCCTCCAGTGTCTCGATATACTGCGCCAGAAGTGTTCCATCGTATCGCTGTTTCAGCTGGTCAAACGGATAATCCGGCTCGGTCTCATCCACGACACGCACCACCCGGTTCAACTGCGCCAGTTCCTGCACCGGCAGGACAATATCCGCATCCCGGTATCCACGCAAAACCAGATGGGAAATCTGATAGGGCGCACGTTTTGCCAGCTCCTGCTGCGCCAGTCCCACCATCGCATAAGCGGACATCTCCGGTGTCACCGGAAGTTCCTGCCGGATATATTCACACTTTTTGATCGGATAAAAAGAAACCCGGCAGCCGGCCTCCGTCAATTCCCCTATCCAGAAACCGTGGGGGCCGAAATCATTACAGTCTGTCGGCTCCAGGGAACCAGCCATTACCACCCGGTTCGGGATCAGCTGCGCCGCCTTGTGGATATGTCCAAAAGCTGCATAATCATATCCTGCTGTCAGTTCATTTGCCCGGAACGGATGATGCCGGTCATCGCCGCCGTGTCCCAGCAGAATCTGAAACTCTGAATCCATCTGCCGCTGATGTTTTCCATACACCGCTCTGTCATCTTCCTTATCCCAGAAGCTGCAGCCCCATACCGTCGTATGGATCCGCTCCAGATGCACCGGTGTGAGATCTTTATTTAAAATAAAATGCACATTATCCGGCCACGCAAAGATGCGGTAATAAGACTTCGGATGCAGATAATCATGGTTTCCCGCGATCAGTACAATCTCTGTGTCCGGTATCGCAGCAAATCCCGCTGCCACTTCTTTTAATTCACGCTTTAATGGCTGTCTGTGAAACAGATCACCGGCGATCAGCAGCAAATCTGCCTGTTGTCTGCGAGCCTCCTCCAGCACCATATGAAAACTGTTCCAGATATCCTTGCCCCGTTTCTCACTCCAGGGCATTCCCGCATCCGGGGTAACTCCCAGATGCACATCTGCAATATGTATGAATCTCATAATTTCCTCCATAATACAATCTTTTTGCTCACCGCCGGAAAAAACGGGACTCTGGCTATTTTTCTCTCGGCCGGCGATCATTAGCGGACGAGAGAAAATCACAGAGTCCCGTTTCATAATTTATGCCGGAACACACACAATTACACGGAAAATGTCTTACTGTTCCACCTGTTTCGCCAGGAACAGTGCCGCAGCTTGTGCCAGTTTTCCCTGCAGTTCCCCGGCACTGTCCTTATCTGCGCCGTTGCACAATGCCACCGCGCCGATGGCATCCCCTTCACAGATGATGGTTGCCAGTGCCTGGGTCTGATATTGCATGGCATCGTCAAGGGTCAGTTTCTTGCAATTTTTCTCCTGTGCATCCGCCACCTGACAACCTCTTGCTTCAATAAACTGCTCCATTTCCGGGCTGATCGGTTTTCCATCATAATTCTTTTTGCCGTTTCCCTCCGCTGCGATGATGTGGTCACGGTCCATGACACATACAAGGCTCCCTGCTGCTTCCGCCATGCTTGTGGCATACTGAGCGGCAAATGTACTCAGCTCCCCGATGGGGGAATATTTTTTCAATACAATGGCTCCGTTCTGTTCCGTAAAAATCTCCAGCGGATCTCCCTCCCGGATGCGCAGCGTCCTGCGGATTTCCTTTGGCACTACCACGCGCCCCAGATCATCGATCCTGCGCACGATTCCTGTCGCTTTCATATCGTAAAAACCTCCTGTTTCCTCTTCTCAATTACCAGATTTTTGTTGTACATCTAGTATGTGGAAGCAAAAGGTTGATTATACCATAAATTTTTTCACATAATTCCGCTAAGATATCGCATTTTCTTTCATCCTGTTTATGGCACTATCTTACAGCACTTACCTTACGCCTGCTTATTGTAAAGCGGACATTCGCAATCCGCTTCGCTACTTGCTCATGAACGCAGTTCCGCATGGGTGCGGTGTACATGCCGCCGCACGAAGTAGAAGCAGATCACCTGCATCACGATCGTAAGGATCCAGGATGCCGGATAAGAGATAAACAAGATCGCCAATGACCTGTGCTGTGGGAAAATACCATAAATCCAGACAATACGGGTACCTACCGTTCCGATCACGGACAGAATCATCGGTACTGCTGAATGTCCCATTCCACGCAATGCTCCCGGAAACAGATCCATAAGACCACATAAAAAATAAGTAACTGTGGTATACAAAAGGATTTCCATCGCACACTGGATAACCGCAGGATCCGTAGTATAAATCTGCAGGATTTCCGGGCCAAAAACATACACACCAACGCCCAGTGCCAGCGATACGCTGACGGACAAAATAATGCAGTCACGCAGCACCCTGTCCATCCGTTTCAGTTTTCCCACACCATAATTCTGACTCGTAAAGCTCATACATGCCTGTGTCACAGAGTTTACGGATACATATAAAAATCCAAACAGATTATTTGCGGCTGTATACCCGGCCATGGCTGTGGAGCCAAAAGAGTTCACCGAGGACTGCAGCAATACATTTGACAAGTTGATGACTGTACTCTGGATACCTGCCGGGATACCAACCTGAAAAATCTGCATCATGTATGCTTTTTTGATCTTCAATTTCGAAAAACGCAGCTGATAACTGCTGTCTGATTTGTGCAGACAGCGCAGAACCAGCACACAGGAGATCATTTGGGAAATCACCGTTGCAATACCGACACCTGCAACACCAAGATCAAATTTAATGACCATCACCAGATTCAGCACTGCATTGGTGGAGCCTGAGATCAACAAAAAGATTAACGGCCGTTTCGTATCACCTACTGCGCGCAGGATCGCAGCACCATAATTGTACAGCATAAAAAATGGCATGCCGCAGAAGTAGATCCGCATGTACAGTGTGGATAACCGAATGACATCATCCGGTGTCCCCATCAGTTCCAACGCGCCTCTTGCAAAAAGCACTCCAATAAAAGCCATTGCAATACCACTGATCAGAGCCAGTGTAATGGCAGTATGTACGGTCTCTGACATCTCCTTATCACGGCCGGCAGCATAAAACCTTGCCCCCAGTACATTTGCTCCCAGAGAAATCCCGATAAATAAATTCGTAAACACTGCGATCAGCGCAGTGGTCGAGCCTACTGCTGCCAGTGCCTGGCTCCCACTGAACCGTCCAACAACAATAATGTCAACCGCATTGAACATCAACTGCAGGACGCCGGACAGCATCAGAGGCAGTGCAAAGGAAATCAGTTTGTCCATGATGGAACCATTACACATATCAATCTCATATTTATTCTTCTTCAATTTTTATTCTCTTCTTTCTAAACCCTTATAAACCTTACTACTTTAAACTTTTTCTTTTTAATATTTCTTTTGAAACTTTCAAGAATGTCCTTGGCATTCTTGTTACTCACCACCCATAGTGGTGAAGTCATCTCACATCTGGCATTATACTTCCAGATCTGACCGGATCGCCCAGCGCATTTTTGTGGAGCGGGCGCGTCCGTTCTGTGCACACTCCTGTGCGGACGGCCGGATAACATCTTTTGCATAATCTGTATAAATGCCGGACTTATATCCATCCTTCAAAGCTTTTTTCACCAGACGATCCTCTCCGGAATGAAAAGTCAGAATCGCCACTCTGCCGCCTGGTTTTAACGCACCCGGAAGTTTCTCCATGAATTCATACAACACTTCAAATTCACGGTTTACATCGATACGAAGTGCCTGGAACACACGCTGACAGGTCTTTTTCACGGTATCTTTTCGCTCCTTCTCCGGCAGAAATTCCAGCGTATTTTCAATCACCTGACGCAGTTTTGTCGTAGTATCGATCCGATTGCCCCGGCGGATTTCTTTCACAATAGCCTCCGCAATTTCCTCGCAATACGGTTCATCCGAATTCTCATCCAGCATTCCGGCCAGTTCTTCAACAGAAATAGTATCAAGACGTTCCGCTGCACTGATACCTTTCTCCTGGTTCAGACGCAGATCCAGTGGTCCATCCACTTTATAAGAGAATCCCCGTTTTGGATTGTCGATCTGCATGGAGGAAACGCCCAGGTCTGCCAAAATAAAATCAAACCCTCCCACTTCCTTTGCGATCTCGTCAATCGTACAGAAATTCTGCAGCTTTACCGTCAGCATATCTTCTCCGAATCCCTGTTCCGCCAGACGCTTTCTCGTCTTGGCAGACTCCTCCGGATCCACATCTGTGGCATACATATGTCCTTCACCCTGTAAGCATTGCAGCATAGCTTTTGTATGACCGCCATAACCTAATGTGGCATCAAATCCCACCTGTCCCGGTTTAATCTCCAGAAAATCCAAAATTTCTTTTACCATAATGGAGATGTGCATACCAGCCGGCGTATTCCCCTTACGGATCACATGTTCAACGGTGTCCTGATATTTTTCCGGCTGAAGTTCTTTATATTTTTCCTCGAATTTTTTCGGATATTTTCCTTTGTAACGCACACGCCGTTTGTGCGGTGTCTGTGCCCCATTTTCCGTATGTTCCATAGAAAACCTCCTCTTTCACTATTTTTTCTCCAGTATCTGTTAAGCAAGAATACCGAGGCATTCTTGAATTTGTGTCAATCATTTTTATTATACCCAAGACAAATCAGCAAATCAAGGGCAGCCTGTGCACTAAAAATGGCAGTAAAAGGATTTCACTTCCTTTCACTGCCATTTTTTATTTTTCTGCATTTTAAGTGGAACGTAAACTTGCAGAAATGCACGTCATACATTGCATGACGTGTATCTCGCAGCAAGAATGCCGAGGACATTCTTAATTTTCAGAAATTTTACTGTGCAAAAGTCTCCAGGATCACATCCGTTGCTGACGCACCGCCTGGTCTGATCACAGATTTTTCCGCTTTTTCTGTAATGTATGCTTCTACATCCTGCGCATCGGAGTAATCCTTACTGTTTCCGATCATCTGATTCATCAGCTTCGTCTGCAGATTTGAATACCAGTAACTGTAATACTTGCTAATATCATATGCAGTCAGCCCGTAGCTGTCTGTGGTATCTGCGCTGTCTGACTGCGCATCATTTTTTTCTTCCATCTGCGCTTTCAGATCTTCAAAGGTATAATCCTCTGTCACCTTCCATTCAACCGCCAGATGCTTGATGGCATAATTTTCCGTCAGATCCTGTGAGATGATCGTCTCCAGCTGCTCTGCCGGCACCTTTCCGTCGATCTCCTGTTCCCAGAAATCCGGCTGGTTCACCTGTTCTGTGGTATAGCGCATCAGAATGTCATTTTTATGGTTTTCTGCCAGCAGGACATACTCTTCCACAGAAACTGCGTCGCCATCTATATAGCAGACAACATCGGTATCTGCCTGTGTATTCTCCGCCCCGGCTGAAACTTCCACCGAAACGTTTGTCTGATCATTCTGATCTGTGTTCTGTGTTCCACATCCTCCGACAAAAGCCATTGCGGCAATGAGAATCCCCATTGCCGCAAAGCCTGCCGGAATCATTTTCTTTCTTCCGAACATATAAAACTCCTGTTTGTTACTGCCAGATTTTTTTATTATGCGGTAATTACTTTTCCACCTTCTACACGGTAAGTTACTCCGTAATAAGCAGCATACCCGTTGTAATTGAAGTTGATCTTGCCGCCTTCGACATACCACCAGCCGTACTCGTTGAGTGCGAGTCCTGTGTAGTTGAAGTTGATCTTGCCACCTTCGACATACCACCAGCCGTACTCGTTTGCTGCGAGTCCTGTGTAGTTGAAGTTGATCTGACCATTCTCTACATACCACCAGCCATACTCATTTGCTGCGAGTCCTGTGTAGTTGAAGTTGACCTGACCATTCTCTACATACCACCAGCCATACTCATTCTGTGCAAGTCCGGTTGCGTTGAAGTTGACCGCACCGTTCTCTACATACCACCAGCCGTATGCATTCTGTACCAGTCCTGTGTAATTAAAATTAATCTGACTGTTTTCTACATACCACCAGCCATAAGTGCTGTCATTTACAAGACCCGTTACATTGAAGTTGATCTGACCGGCTTCTACATACCACCAGCCATATTCATTTGCTGCAAGTCCGGTATAAGCAGTATCTACTTTACCGTCTTTGTAGTAGAACCAGTTGCCGTCTTTGTCCATACCGAGACCATCTGCCGGTTTTGCATCTTCATCTGCTTTCTTAACAGTTTCGTTTGCTCCGATATCCGGTGTGCCGTCTGTCAGTGCATTTCCGTAGTAGTCAACAGATGGGATTTCTGCTTTGTTTGCTGCCAGCTCGCCGCCAAGTGTATCGTCGGTGTAGGACGGAGCTTCCGGAATTGCCATACCTGCATCTGCTGCCGGTGATGTCTTTGCAATGTGGAATCCTTCTGCGGTTCCCAGCGTTGTCTTGCCATCTGCCCAGCTTCCTGCTGTGTAATCTGTCACATCTGCAAACTGCGGATCTGCATAAACTGCATGTGCATCGTTTGCCAGAGCCTCGTATACTGCCTCAGCACTTCCGTCACTGCTGTATACCAGGTTGTTGGAGTAAGTGATACCCTCTTTTGTGCTCATGCTGTCTGCTTTTGCCGGTCCGTAGAAGATGTTGTTAAATACAGATACTTCTTTGATATTCGGACCTTCCCAGTAAGAATCCGGTGTCAGTGACATTGTATAGCCACCGTTATTCTCCCAGTAAATGGTATTGTTGTAAATCTGAACACCGAGAGAACCATATTTACCGGTACCCATACGGATCACCGGTGCACCGTCGTATTTACCATCATTTACGCTGACATTGTAGCGTGCGATGTTATTTACGGTTGCCCCCGGTCCCGGGCAGAGCATCAGGAATCCACCCAGGTTGTCATGGCTGTAATTGTACTCGTATACACAGTTCTGTACACCATAGTCAAAATCAAATGCCATGCTGTCGTTTCCAACTGCAGAACCAACGGAATGTCTGGATGTGTTGGAAGCTTCGTTATAACGGAATGTTACGTTGTTGCTGTCCCATGACCAGATTGCTGCATGATTCGGGTTTGCACTGTAATTCCAGCTGCTGTCTGCAGAGTTGTCAACCAGGTTGTACTCTACCATTGCATCTGTGGTGTTGATCGGTACAATACCGTCACCTGCAACATCATGTACATAGTTGTTGCTGATCGTCACATTGCTGCTGCCGATCCATTTGCTGTTTCCTGCATTCTGATATCCGGTATCACTGCTTGTTCCACCTACCAGTTTGCGGCTTGCCCATACGCTCTCCATGTAGATTGCTTCGTGGCATACATTGTATACTTCATTTCCTTCAATGGCAAGTCCTGTGTAGTAAGACTCTACGGTACCGGTATGATTGCTGCCGTTTCCTGTCACAAGAACGATCAGTCCGCCTGCGCCTTTGTCTGCGCCACCGGCCATCTTACCATTAACATCATGGATCTTATTGTTGCGGATGGTTACGTTTGTCAGTTCACCGCCGTCTCGGTTCTCTACTACGAGACCGGATAACAGTTTGCTGCTCTGTTTGTAGCTTCCGATTTCTCCTGCGGAGAGATCCCAGTTTGTGATCTCAAGGTTTTCAATCACGATATTCTGGCTGTTTCTGATATGAACAGCTGCCAGATCTTCCTTGGTAGAAGCGGACCAGTCTGCTCCGTTTCCGTTGATGACAGGTTTTGCACCCTCACCGTAGCTTCCGATCACGATCGGAGCGTCTGCGCTGCCGATGGCATTGTCGATGAACAGCTGCTCACCATTCCATACACAGCCTGCTTTCAGTAAGATGCTGCCGCCTGCTTTCAGCTGACGGATGGAGGACGCTTTTGTCAGTGTCTTCCATGCTGTCTCCGGTGTGGTACCATCGTTTGCATCATCACCGTTTACAGCGTCTACGTAGTACGTTACATCACCCGTTGGCTCATGAATGGAGATCAGTTTGCCTTCAGCTGCGTTTACTTTTGCGATCATCTCGCGGATATCGCGCTGTTTTGTTTCATTTGTTGCATTTGCTTTGAAGTCTTTTGCTTCTTTTACAACTGCCTGGAATGCACTCCAGGAGTCTGCTGTCCAGTCAGCCTCATTCAGCTGGTCTTTCTCAGCGATAACTGCATCGAAATCTGTCCAGTCAAGTTCACCGCTCTGTACATCATTTGAAATGATACCGATCCAGCTTAATACCGGATCACTTCCGGATGCTTTGCTGATAGTTACAAGGATATGATCAGAACCTTCCGGAACGGTTACATCCACACTGCTTCTGTCCTCTGTCTTACCGGAGGAAAGGCTTGCGCTGCCTGTGCCGAGCTCTGTCTTTTTGCCATCAGCATCTACAGAAGAAACTGTGATCTTGATATCTCTGGAGCTGCTCCACCACTCATGGAATCCGGTTGCTACTGTATAAGTACCCGGTGTCAGTTCAAAACCGTACTCGATCTTACCGCCGCTGGTTGCCCACCAGCCGGTATCGAAGAAGTCGCCGGATCCTTTGGATCCCATATCCTGGGAACTGCTTCCGCCGGATGCACCCGGTGTACTTGTGTAACCCCATGTTACGCCATTGTCATCACCGTATGCCTGATCGGATACCATGTTCTTCAGGTCAGTTGCTGCTGCTGCAAATTTTTCATAAATAGAAGATGTATTATCTCCGTTTGTGTAACAGTCTGCGAAGTATACCAGCGATTTCGGACAGCAGAATACCTGAATGGTAAATTCTCTGTTCAGATCTTTCAGTGTACCTGTTACTGTTACATAGCCAAGTGCCGTCTCACCTGCGGACTCGTCTACGCTCCAGGTTACTTTTGCATCTTTTACTACTTTTGTACCGATTGTTACATCAATGGTTTTCGGTAATGCTGCTTTGAGTGCAGTCATATTTTCAACGGTCTCCGGAAGCGCTGTATTGATAGAGATCGCACCTTTATCTTCCAGTTCATCCAACGTCCAGTCTTTGTAATTCTTGATCGCGATGGTATTGTTGGCACCGAATTCAATCGGAAGCCATACATATCTGGAATCGCTCAGATCTTTTCCGTTATCCGGATTGTACCAACGGTCACCCATGTAGATGAATTTGCCGTTCTCAGCATCTACCGGAATCACGCATGTACTCTGTGTCTCAAATGTATTGTTGGCGGTATCTCCGACACACGGATTACCCATGTTGGTCCACGGTCCCAGCGGGCTGTCTGCGACTGCATAACGTGCCTGGTTCGGAGCCCATCCGGTACAACCGGATGTGATCAGGTAATATTTACCCTGATATTTGAACATTGCCGGAGCCTCTCTGGAATCGGTACTACTGATACAGAAGTCTTCTCCCAGAACCATCTCATCTGCGTCTTTTGCAAGACCTGTGTAAGTGTCATTCAGTTTTGCGATGTACATTACCGCATTACCCTCGGAAGAGTACATTACATATGCTGTTCCGTCATCATCCTGGAACAGGTTCATGTCTCGTACATGTCCGCCCACGGAATCAAATCCATGATTGCCGTAATCACTCGCCAGCATATAGCTGCCTACCAGTTTGTACGGTCCGTTGATGTTGTCTGCAATTGCGATACCTGCTTTTGCTTTTGCGTAGTTGGAACCGCTGTCATCAGAATACGGACTTGTTCCGTCTGCATGGAACCAGATCACATATTTGCCTGTTTTTTCATTATAAAGCATCTTCGGGCGTTCCATAACGCATCCCTCTGCCCAGAGATCTACATAAATGTCTTTCTTCTCATCATCGCTGAGATCACCGTACAGATTCTTGAAGTAATTGTCTGTCTCGAACTGGTCATAATTGTCCATTGTTCTTAAAACAACGCCTTCGTCTTTCCAGTTGTACAGATCTTTGGAGGAGTACATATGTACACCCGGCATCGGTCTGTAACCGTTGGTTCTGTCTTCACCGATCCAGTAGTAAGTATCACCGATCTTCTGGATCTGTCCGCCATGAGCCTGAACCTTTGCACCGTTGTTATCGTAGATTCTTGCTGCATTGGTACCTGTGATGGAATCATAGGTCTCAAAATGAGCTTCTACCAGACTGCTGTATGCTTTCTCAATGGCTTTCTTTGCTGCTGCAATTGCATCTGTGTCCGCAGAATTTTCATCAATGAGTTTCTGTGCATCTGCAATTGCCTGATCAAATGCTGCTTTTGTTGTAGTGGTATAATCTTTACCCGCTACTTTTTCAAGATATTTCTGAACGGTTACTTTCAGAACTGCCAGTGCATCTGCCTCGCTGCCCGGAATCGCTTTTACAATGATGTAGTTTACGATCGGGTCGTCACCGGCTTTGGAACGACTGGTTGCCTGAACAAATACATTCAGTTCACCGTCTGTTACGGTCACCTTATAAGTGCCTTCAAAATCTTTGGCTATCAGTCCGGATTCTACTTTTTCACCTTCCAGAAGGATGTCTTCTGTCTTGGTTCCCCACTGATGCCATGGATTGTCGATACCTACGGTTACTTCATAATTGCCTTCCGGCAGCTCGAAACGATAATCAATACCGGATTTTCCTGCTTCGTAAGTGATTTTATCTGACTGATAACGGTAAGAGCCTTTTAATGTAGTGTCACCGCCTCTTGCTGTTGCAGTATAAGCAGCATCCTCCACATAACCCCAGCTATATCCTGTGTCAGAATCTTCTGCATAAGCCTGATCCAGACTGCCCTGGTATAATCCCATGTTGGAATCAGCCGGAACAGAGGTCACATCAGAGGTACCTGCGTTTGCCAGATACAGCACATAATTGTTTGCTGCGATCTCAGCATCGCTGAATTTCTTTCCGCCGGACTTGCCGCATACGGTAATCCAGTTTACAATTGCCTCGTTTCCTGTTACTTTCTTAACAGTGATGGTTACTTCTTTTTCTTCATCCAGAGTAATCTCACCGGATGCAACACCTTTTGCACCTGTCAGATTCAGATCTGCGAGTTTCTGTTCTTCACCATCTACAGTGTAGTATACCGCACTCTGTCTGGTTGCATTCCACTGTGCCCACAGTTCGTTGGAACCTACCATGATGGTATGTGTACCTGCCGGAAGTGTCACAGTGTACTGTACACTTGCCTGATACCATGCAGCTGCATAGGAATCAGATGCATTTTCACTGTTATAAGCATTATAGCTTCCCAGGTAACCCCAGGTATTGTCGTCTGTCTTCTTCTGATCTGCAACCGTATTTACCATGGATTTGATACCTGCTGCCTGCAGATTCTTGAATGTCTGTGAATCGTTATTGTTACAATCGATCATATACTCGATGTATTTCGGCACTACCTGAACAGTTGCGTTTGCCTGTACATCGCTGTATCCCTCTACGGTACCAGTCAGATTCAGGTAAGTATATGGAGTTACGCCAAAGTCAACACCCTCCGTGTTCCATGTAACGTTTGCTTCTTTGGCTGCTTCTCCGCCTTTCTCTGTCAGTGTCAGAGTCTTAGGAAGAGATAATGTTCCATCCGGATAAGCGAGACCGGATACCGGCTCTACCGTATAGTCAGATGCCGGCTTGTATACTTTCAGTTCGGAAAGGTTGCAGGATCCGTTTGCATCTACTGCGTATTTGATATAGCGGTAGGAAACCGGTTCTGCGCCTTCTTTGTAAGTATTGAACTCGCTGTAATATACCATGGTGTCTTTGTTTGCAGCCGGTGTGGACTCAATGGTATATAACTCTGTCCAGTTTTTACCGTCTGCGGATCCATAGATTACAGCTTCCTCGCAGCGGCTCTCATAGCCTGCACGCGGTGCGTAGCTTACAGCTGCGATCGGCATCTCTGTCTTGAGATCCAACGTAACATATCCGTTTGCAACACCATCAAAAAATGTGGAAAAATTATTGTCAACAACGTTTGTTCCCACATTTGTGGTTCCGTTGTTCCATGCTGCACTGGATGTAACCTGATCTTTGTTTACGATAATCTGCTCAACATCGATTGGCTGTACTTCCGGCACTTTTTTGATTCCATCCACACCTTCAATTGTGTATGTTGTGATAGAATTTGCTTTCATAGTGGCAGTAAAATACATGTTCTGTGTATCAACTGCAATGTTGTCGGAATCTGTTACATCTGCCCAGTGTTCACCGTCTGCCAGTGTTCCGCTGGTACGGATGGCTGTAATCTTACTGCCCATAGTCTCGAACCTGGACAGATCAAATTTCCATGTCTTGTCAGAATCAGATGTATTGGATGCAACAACGACTACTTTCTTACCTGCCTTATCATATGCAGCAAGTGTCGTACCTGTCTTGTTGGTGCCGATAATGGTATATCCCGGACGGATATATCTGGAAAGCTGTCCGTATGCATAATATTTCATACTTACAGTGATGGTTTCATCATCATGATTTGCTGCTGCAAGTCCCCAATATCCGTTGGATGTCGTGGATTTCCATGATTTCTCCAGGGCTTCCATAGAAAGGAAATCATTCGCACTTCCTTTGTTTACCCAGGACTGACCATATTCACTGCTATCTGCATGCATATCGATGGCATTCCACAGAATCCATGCGGAGCATTTCAGACCGTTTACTTCTGTCATCATTGCACCGGCCAGACCAAGTGCTGCGCTCATCTCGCCAGCCTTTGTACCTGCGGTATAAGATCCGTCAACCTCGGACATCCACAGGTTTTTACCCTCAGACTGTGCCAGTGCACTCAGATCTGATAAGGAACTTCTTGTGTATGTATGGGTATCGATTCTTCCCAGAACGGCTTTTGCTTCATCGCTGAGCTTGTTGTAGGAATCGATCTGTCCACCCTGTCCGCCATTATATCCGCTGTTTGTCTCGTCTGTACCGGAAATAATGATGTTGATGCCTTTGTTCTTTAACTCCTCATTCAGTGCAACCAGGATCTTGGACTGAGATTCGCCCTGGCTGAAGTGACAGCCTTCCTGTTTGTTGCTGTTTGCACCCCAGTAGTTGGTTGCCGGCTCATTCATCGGATCAGTACTCTGGAATGTGATCACACCTTCCTTGTTCCAGTGCTCGATCACATCTGCCATATAAGCAGCAAATGCATGGTAGGAATCTGCACGTAAGTTGTCTGTGTTAGAATTTGTATTTCCTGATGAACAGCCGCTGACTGTCATAAAGTATGGCGGCGAATTGGAAAATGCTTCCGCAAGGAAATCCTCTCCACTGGCTTTTGCAGCTGCTTTCAGAACGTTCATCTGATTCTTGTCTGCATCCCAGTCATAGTTCCATGCATAGCCGCATTCTGCATCTGCACGGTCAAAGTTTTCTGTATACCATGTAAGGTCATGTTTGCTCTCATCAATCTTTGTTACGTCTACTGCGTATCCCGGAACTCCGCTGTCTGAGCGGATAATATGTGCAGCATGTTTAAATGGATCTGTCTCCGGAAGAACACCTTCCTCACCGGATTTGATCACTGCCATTTTTACAAAATCAAGTGTCCAGTCTGCCTGGCCTGCAATATTGATGGTGTTTTCCCCTGCATTTAATGCAACATCAGAAAGTGTTACACAGAACAGCATGCAGTGGCTGGAATTGTTGTTACCCTCAGCAATAATGCTGTTGTTGATGGTATCTGCGTCTGCCACATAATCAGCCTGGCTGTCTGTTCCTGCATTCACGCGGATTGCCACGTCACGGGTATTCGTACCTTCCAAAGTAAGAAGCAGTTTTACGGTATAGTTTCCTGCTTCGTTTGCATTTACCTTATACTGCAGATTATCTCCGCTGCCGGGAGTATCACCCAATTTGTTGATCCAGCCAAGTTTGGAGAATTTTCCAACTGCGGTGCCTTTTGTAATACCAAAATCTGCGTCGGATGCAGAATAGGTCATACCTGCCATTTTACTGTAAGTCTCAACCTTTCCGCTGGTTCCTGCATAGGTATAAGTGCCTTCTGTCAGATCATAAAAGCTTGCTTTTTCATTGACTTTTACTTCTTCGGAAGTTGTGTCTCCGATATCGTCACCGCCACCTACATTGTAGCGTCCAATATTCATGTTTAATCCGTCTTCGCTGAAGAAAAGCTTTGCTGCTTCATTCGTCAGTTTTTCACTGTAACCAATGCGGTTTGCCCACCAGCAAAGCGATGTACCCCAGCCCTGAAACTCGCCAAGTCCGTCACTATTTGTGTCATTAAATGTCGATGCCTCAGAAGGCTTCAGTCTTACTGTGGAATCCACTGCAACGGTCTGTGCTTCTTCTGCATGTACATCCAATGCGCTGATTGGAATACTAGTCACAACCATTGCGGCTGCTGCAATAAGACTAATGAATTTCTTCATTTTCCTCATGATTCTCTCCTCCTCTTTTCCTCATGCTGTGATGCAGATGTCTTCCGGGATATTCAGACAAACATCACGTTATAGTGTTAGTATAAAACAAAAAACAGCTAAGATATATCAAATAACTTAGCTGTTTTTTATTTTTCTTAGATTATTTTTGTAAAATTCTGTCTATTTCTGATATCAAATCATAACTTTTCCATTTACGACCGGGCACATAACACCGAGAATCTTCACCAGTCCTGTGTAACCAAAATCAATCTTTCCTCCTGTCACATACCACCAGCCGTATTCATTGCGTGCCACACCGTTGTAGGTAAAATCTACTTTACCGTTCGTCACTTTCCACCAGCCATATTCGTTGGCCTGAAGTCCGTTGTAGTTAAAGTCGATCTTTCCGTTGATGACCATCCACCAGCCATACTCATTGGCTTCCAATCCGGTGTAGGTGAAGTCTACCTGTCCGCCGGTTACTTTCCACCAGCCATACTCGTTGGCTTCCAGTCCGTTGCAGTTAAAGTCAACCACACCGCCGACGATCTTCCACCAACCATATGCATTCTGTGCAAGTCCGGTGTAGGAGAAATCTACTTTACCATGATTGATATAAAACCAGCCGTATGCATTCTGTGCCACAGTTGTAACACCCTCTGCTACCTTGCCATCCAGATAATAATACCAGCTGCCATCTGCTTCCGGGCTGTTTGCAAGACCGTCTGCATGGGCCGGTTCCGGTGTCGGATCCGGATCTGGGGTTGGATCCGGGGCTGGAGTCGGATCTGGGTCTGGGGTTGGATCCGGTGCCTTTGTCACATCGGAAATACTGATCCAGCTCAGGATCGGATCGTCACCGGCTGCTTTTTTCACAGTCAGGGTCACAACTGCTTCCTCTGGCAGCTCAATAGTTCCCTCTGCATAAGTCTCGCTGGATTTTACTGCGTCAAAATCACACAATTTGGACTCCGCACCGCCATTTACGGAATAGTATACATCCATCTCACGACCCATGCTCCACCAGCCGGTGCATCCCAGCATGATCTGATGCTCACCTGCCGGAAGTGTTACCTGATATGTGATGTTTTTGCTGCCACGGGCCCACCAGCCACCTGCATACGGATTGGTCGAGCTGACCTCGCTGTAACCCTTCATATCTCCGGAGTCACCCACAACACTTGTGTAACCCCAGCTGTTCTCCTCTGTCTTTGCCTGATCTGCTGCCTCTGTATTCAGCAGTTTATCGCTGACCGCTTTTACATTTTCCCATGTCTGGGAACCGATGTTGTTGCTGTCGATCATGTATTCCACATTTTCCGGGATCAGCTGTACCTGTGCAGTTGCCGCTACGATGCTTCCCTCCACGGAACCGGTTACAGTTACATAGCTGTATGGATTACCAGCAAAGGAAACACCTTCCAGGTTCCATGTAACTGCTTTTTCTGCACCATTTACGGTCACAGTTTCCGGAAGCTGCGGCTCCTGTCCCATGATGGTGGTTGTTGTCACGGTCTCCGGGGAACTGTAAGCTGCCATGATCTTCTGATATTCTTCAGAGGTCACACGGATCGGTGTACCATGTCTTGCGCGGCTCGGCATCTTGTATGTACCACTCTCCGGTTTTGTGAATACACCGCTCTCCAGATCGGTTGTTACCAGCGGGTAATATCCGCCGCCGCCAAAATCATCCACCAGCAGACACCATTTGTCTATTCCGTCGGTGTCATCCTGATTCAGCTTGAAAATGGTCGGCCCCTCTACATACTGATTGCTGTTCAGGGAATCGGAAGCAATCTGTGTAAAGTTGCCAAGTACGCTATCACTCTTCTCCAGGAAGATGGTCTTTGTCTTTGCGCCAAGGCTGTTTGTGCTGTCGCCTTCATTTTTTGTAAAACGATAATACGTTCCATTATGTTCGATCATCGTCGTATCAATACTGGACTGATCTTTTTCAATGTACAGTTTCGGTTCTGTAAATGTATAGAAATCTCTGGTTTTTACATAGTACAGACGCTGTTTCGTATCTACACTCGGTGTTCTGGATGCCCAGTATATCACATATTCGCCAGTCTTCTCATCATAGGTTGCTTCCGGCGCCCAGGTGCAGCCTGCACCGATGGCTGCGGATACTTCCACCATACGTTCATCGGACCAGTTTACAAGATCTGTAGATTCCCAGATCATCAGGCTCTGACTTCCGTTGTTCTGCGCTGCATCCCATCCGTTTCCACCGTTGATCTTCAGGTCTGTCGCGATCAGATAGAATTTGTCGCCTTCCGGAGAACGAATGATAAACGGATCACGCACACCTTTTTCACCCAATGTGGATGTAAGAATCGGATGGTTGTTGTTCAGATCATCCCAGTTCATACCATCCTGGCTGGATGCAAAATAGATCTGCTCGCCGTCAGAATAACCTTCTCCTGCAAAATATGCAAAGAAGTAATCGGTGTACTCAGCATCTTCGATCTGTTTCGGTGCTGCTTTTACGGTAAACGTAAAATCTTTGGTCGTGCTGAGTCCTTTCCATGTGATCGTAGCGGTCAGTGTAACATCGGTATCTTTCTCCGGTCTGGTCACAGCCCCCGCCGGCATTGCATCATAGCCTTCTACCTCATGCGAAGCGACATCCACGATATCACTCTGTTCTGTGGACCAGGTCACTTCTGCTGCCCCGATGGTCTCCGGCAATGTAATATTGCCATATACCTCAGAACCACGCTCGGTAGAGTATGGTAACGTCAGCTGATCTGCCAGTTCTTTCAGCATCGCATTCTGATCCAATACGGTTACTTTATACGTTTTTTCTCCAACTATTTTCTCTCCGTCTTTCATGGTAGCTGTCAGTGTCACTTCCTTATTACCGTCGGTAGGGATCGTAACTGTTCCATCTTCTTTCACAATATTGACATTGTCGGAAGTCCATGTGATGGAAAGTCCGTCGGAAGAAGTCCGGAGCAGATTCAGATTACCGATAATATGATCCATATCTCCCAGCGCAGTCTCAAGTTCAGAAGCTGCTGCTGTCACGCGGTCGTTGTCATACAGGCGGGTTCCGGCAACAATTTTCAGATTGTCCAGCTGCATGCTGGAATATTCTCCGCCACCCCAGGCTGCTTTTCCGATCCAGAAAATGCCGTTATCACCCAGGATATCTGTCAGACTGTAACTGCTTGCCACTTTGCTGACACGCACACCGTTGAGGTAAGCAACCGTCGCATCTTTTGTGTATACAATGTCCACATGCTGCCATTGGGAAGCTGCCATTTTGATGGTCGGATTTGCAGGTCTGGATCCCGTGTTGTTATAACGCTCAATCTCTGTGGTTCCGTTTTTTACCAGAACGCCGAGATAACGCTCTTTATTTCCATTATCATTCCAATTCAGGGAATTACCATTCTCCGCTGCATAAAATACCCAGTGTGAATTACTCATCTCCGGCAGAATGTCATAGGAAATCGTCACTTCATCATGGCCCTTTAACAGACTGCTGCCGTCTGCTGCACGCACCTGCATCCAGTCCTTGTCGGATGCCACGAATTTTGCAGCTTTTCCTCCATCATGATCTACCAGTTCAATGCTGCCGCCCCCCACGGTTGCAATGGCATTACCGCCGCTGAAGCTGCCATCATCCCCAGCCTCATTAAAGTCGAAATCCGCCAGAACCACTTCATCGGAAGTTTCTTTCGCATCCTGCAAGGCAATCGCTGTCTGAGTACCGGTGCCGGCAAAAGCCGTAGTCATCGGGGTAACTGCCATGGACACTGCCAATACGCCGGCCAAAAGTGCTTTTCGGTTACACCATTGTCTGTACTTCTGATTTTTCATAAATCCCTTTTCCTCCTTTTATCAAACGCTTTTCACATTTTCCTGCCAAAAATCAATATTCGCTTATCTTTCACATATTAATAACTATAAACGAAAAAACAGCTAAGATATATCAAATTTCTTAGCTGTTTTGCATAATTCTTAGTTTTATTTTACTGAATCTTCCATTTCTTCCGATTGGCAAACTGCCTCTTATAATGCCCCGGTGTCTCCCCTGTGATCTCCTGAAACACCTTACAGAAATGGCTCTGAGAGCTGAAGCCCAGATAGAAACTGATTTCCTGAATACTGTAATCCGAATACTGTAACAGATTCCGGCTTCGGCGGATTTTTTCCTGCAAAATATAGCGTTTGATGGTAATATGTTCCTGCTCCTTGAAAAGATGGGACAGATAATCCGGATTAACCTTCAGATATTTCGCAATATCTGTAATCTGGATACTGTCATGGAAATGCTGAAATATATAATCCTTCACGGCAACAATCAACGGATTCTTATAACCGCCCTCATTCGCCTGCAATTCTTCCGCCACGACATCTGCGTACATCCGCTGTGCCATCCGCTTGAATGCTTCCACTTCGATAACATTGTCAATTTCTTCAATCTGCTGGATCATACTGTCCGCCATAGTAAAAGATTTTTCCACGCTGACTCCCGCCTCCACTGCGGTCCGCGATGCCAGTGTGATATTTCCGATTGCCACATTTTTGTGATGGCGCAGAGGATCCTTTGCAAGCTGTCCGATCTTTCCCTCATAGGTCTCAGAAATACTCCTATTCAATGCCGCCACATCGCCATGTCGGATTGCATCCTGCTCTCTGCGCTCCTGTTCATAAGGATTATGAATCCCTGCCTGCTCCTGATGTGCAAACAAATCCCTGCCCAACTGTTCATGAATCTTCTGAACGCTTGGAAATTCTTCCTTATTGTATTCGAGAAACTCTGCCAGGGACAGTTCTTTTCCCGTCAGGTATCCATAATACAGGATCATACCGGCTACAAGTGTATTCAGTTCACAGATCTGAAGATGCAGCCCTATATCTTCCAACTTGCCGAATTTCCTGCCTGCGTGCTGAAACCGCGCTGCATTCGCCGGTGCCAGAAGGATCGGTCCGAACAGAATCCAGCTATCCTCCTGTGCCGGATCCCGTATTTCACCGGCAAGAATATCCGGCTCCAGAGCATAAATTCCAGGATACTTCCTTTGTTTCAGTTCAAATATATTCTTCAGAAACGATGTCTCCGCCTCCGAAAGTATCTTACTACCTGCTGATTCTCCAAAGCATTGACACTGTGCGCCAGCCCCGTCATATCTGCACACAGAAATATGCATCAGATTTACCAGCATTGTCCCCAAAAATATCTCCTGCATCGAATGACTGCCCGCTCTTATTTCTTATCCAGCGAATACTGCACGAGACGCTCCAGCAGATCTACCGTTCCATCGATACCGTAGCATGCGCTGTTAATGCAGATATCAAAATCTGCCGGATTACCCCATTTCTTACCGGTATAATAATCATAAGATGTCTTTCTGCGCTTATCTGTCTTACGGATAAACTCTTCTGCTTCCCGACGATCCTGATTGTTGAGCAGCATTTTTCTGCGGACACGGTTCTCATATGGTGCACCGATAAATACACTGAGACGCGGAATACCGCCCGTCATCAGCACATGACCGCAGCTTCTTCCGACAATGACGCTGTCACCTGCTTTTGCAATCTCTTTGATCACATGGCTCTGTTTGATAAAATGCAAATCTTTTCCACCGATTCCCGGCATCTTTTCATCCAGTTCATCAATCATCAGATCCAGAACCGAATCATCATAAAAAGAGAATCCAAGCCGTCCTGCCAGACGGGAACCAATCTCATGACCACCGGCGCCGGTCTCACGGGCAATGCAGATTACAACATGATCTTTTTCGGTCTTATACATCAGCCCATGACGATCCTTTGTAAAATCTTTTGAAATCTGATCCCGGAATCCGTCATCTTCCATCACAGCCATCATATCGTTGCACAGATGCTCATAACGGATAAAAAGTTCCTCATATCTGCCACCGTTTTCCTCAATGATCTTAATCATATTTCCGATCAGAATCAGCTCATCTTTCAGCTTTTCTGTATCCTCACGCTCGAAATCCTTCAAAATCTGCTTTACAGAAATATGCTTTGGTCCAGGAAACACTTTTCCCAGTTCACTTCCGGATGCTTCATATACTTCTGTATCCAATGTGTAAAAACGTTCTGCCAATTCCTGATAGTTTACCTTGCTTCCCTCTGGTTTCATAAATCAATTCTCCTTTCGCTGCAACTTCATAACTGTCTGTCCATCTGAATTTTTCAGTATCAGTGAATCCTGATTCTCATCTGCCTCATAAGTATATACCGATGAGCTGCTGCCTCCGATCAGCTCAAAATTATCTTTATCTGCTGCATATTTCATATGTGCCCCAAACACAAACGAGCCATCCTCATGCAGTTCAATATAAGATCCGCCATCTGCTGTATAGGAAGCTTCCAGTGCTGTATCTGTAAAGATTGTGTCTGATCCGCTCTCGAACTTCATCTGTGTCCCGCCGGCAAAATCTGGTTCCTCACCTTCTGTGAGTTTGCACCGCGTATAAGTGCCGTCTTCATTTTGCTGAATCGCATAGGAATCATAAGCCAGCTGCGTCTGGGCATCATCCTCCCCTTCCTGACCATAGTAGATCAGGTTCAGTACCCGGTAACCTGCTTCACTGGTGCTCAGCTGATAAATCCCAGTATAACCGTAATCACAATTACCGTCTTTATCCAGTGTCATCTGTATCTTCAGAGTATCCCCTGCTGTATAGACTCCGTCAAATTTCACTTTTGATTTTACAGAATCCAGCTTTGTCTCGGCAGCTGCACTGCCTCCATCTGTGGTTCCCGCATTCTTTGTTCCGCATCCTGCCAAAGCGACCATAACAAGCAACAGTACTCCCAGTAGTTTTCCGGTGTGTTTCTTCATAATAAATGTTCCTCCAATAACTGTCTCTCCAGAGATTTTCCCATACTCTGAGTATTTCTATTTTACCACTTTACGACACTTCTCACAAGTGTTACAGTAAGTTTGTAACACTATGGAAGGAGTTCCTTATTATGAGCAAAAAACAACCACGCAACACCAAGGGTAAAATTATTTCCGCTGCCTGGAAACTCTTTTATGAACAGGGATATGATGACACCACCATCGATGAGATCATTGCGGAATCCGCTACCTCAAAAGGCTCCTTTTATCATTATTTTGAAGGAAAAGATGCTCTGCTCGGATCTCTTTCCTTTCTGTTTGACGAAAAATATATGGAACTGGAAGCACAGCTTTCCGGCTTTGCGACACGCTATGAGCAACTGATTTATCTGAACCAGGAGCTTTTTTCCATGATTGAAAACAGCATTTCCCTGGATCTGCTAGCACGGCTGCTGTCCACACAGCTCATTACCAAAGGAGAAAAACATCTGCTGGACCGCAACCGCTATTACTATAAACTGCTACGCCGTATCATCCGGGAAGGACAGGACGGCGGGGAATTCCGCACAGATCTCTCCGTAAATGAAATGGTGAAGCTGTATGCGATTGCGGAACGCGCCCTGCTCTATGACTGGTGCATCTGTAATGGAGAATATTCTTTAAAAACGTACGGCTCTACGGCGATGCCCATCTATCTGTCACAGATCCGGATCAGGGATATCTGATTGATTTATTTTTATTCTATATTTCATTCCATATCTTAGTCTATTTCTATTTTTCCTTTATTTCAGCAGGTTTATACCACTTTTTATGTTTATTTTCTGTACTTTAGTCTATACTCCGTTCTGTATTGCAGTCTGTTTTTATTCATGGTATACTGGCAGAAATTTGTTGAAGTAACGTAATAAAGGAGATTGATTTTTATGAATGCAAACACAATTGGAATGCTGATCATCATGATCATCTATCTGGGTGCCATGGTCCTGATCGGTATTCTCTTTTCCAGAAAGAACAACGACACCAGTGATTTTTATCTGGGTGGACGAAAGCTTGGTCCGATCGTGACTGCTATGAGTGCTGAAGCCTCCGACATGAGCAGCTGGCTTCTGATGGGTCTGCCGGGTGTCGCATATCTGTCCGGTTGCGCCGAAGCAGGATGGACTGCCATCGGACTTGCTATCGGAACTTATCTGAACTGGCTCATCGTCGCAAAACGTCTGCGCCGCTATTCCCACAAAGCAAATAATTCCATTACGATCCCATCTTTTTTTGCAAACCGCTACCGGGATAAAAGCAATTCCCTGCTGGCAATTTCTGCCATCATGATCGTAATTTTCTTTGTACCGTACACTGCGTCCGGATTCGCTGCCTGCGGCAAACTCTTTGCCACACTCTTCGGTGTTCCGTATATGCCTGCCATGATCGTAAGTGCCATCATTATCGTTGCTTACACTTCTCTGGGCGGATTTCTGGCCGCAAGTACCACTGATCTGATCCAGAGTATTATCATGACCGGTGCCCTGGTCGTCGTACTGATCTACGGCGTACATATGGCTGGTGGCATGGATGCTGTTATCACAAATGCACAGTCACTGAAAGGCTACTTAAGCATGACAATGTCTCATGATGCAGCAACCGGCGGAAGCACACCGTACAACGGGCTGACCATCGCCTCCACTCTGGCATGGGGACTGGGCTATTTTGGAATGCCGCATATCCTGCTGCGTTTCATGGGTATTGAAGATGAAAACAAATTAAAAACATCCCGCCGCATCGCCTCTGTATGGGTCGTTATTTCCATGTTTATCGCCATCTTTATCGGTATTATCGGAAATGCCATGACGAAAGCAGGTGCTATGGATGTTCTGGAGAGCTCTTCCCAGTCTGAAACACTGATCGTCAGAACCGCCGTACTGCTGAGCAATCACGGATTCCTTGCCGTGCTGATGGCAGGACTGATCCTTGCCGGAATCCTGGCAAGCACCATGTCCACCTCCGATTCCCAGCTGTTGGCAGCATCTTCCAGTATTTCAGAAAATTTGCTGCAGGACTGCTTCGGAATCAAATGTACAAAAAAACAGTCCATGCTGATGGCTCGTATCACTGTTCTGGTCATTGCCGCCATCAGTGTATTCCTTGCCCGTAATCCGGACAGTTCTGTCTTCCGTATCGTATCCTTCGCATGGGCAGGATTCGGTGCCACTTTCGGTGCTGTTATGCTCTTTGCACTGTTCTGGAAACGTTCCAACCGAAACGGTGCCCTGGCAGGAATGATCGTCGGCGGTGCTATGGTATTTATCTGGAAATTCCTGATCGCACCACACGGCGGACTCCTTGGTATTTACGAACTGCTGCCTGCATTCCTGTGCTCCGCAGCTGCCATCGTAATCGTCAGCCTGTTGACCGCTCCGCCGTCACAGGAGATCATCGATGAATTCGAAAGTATATAGACTTTTTGTAAAAAACTATGTCTGTCCAGCATGATTTTTTATTTCCTTTCAGGCTGATTTCATGTATACTGAAAAATAATTGCAGCAACTTACATATCTAATCATTGAAAGGATCACCATATATCATGAGTTCAAAACTTCAACTTCCCGCACTTGCAATTTTTGACATGGACGGCCTGATTTTTGACACCGAACGCCTTTTTATGACGACCAAAGATGGTGTCATGAAAGAATACGGCTATACGCAGCAAAAAGACGATTACATCCATACCATTGGAACCTGCGGTCAACAATTACTGGATATTCTGCACAGACTTTACGGGGACGATTACCCGGCTGAAGAGATCAGTCTGAAATGCCGTACACTGGTCACTGAAAAGATCCACCGTGACGGTCCTCCCACAAAGCCGGGAATCCCGGAACTTCTCGCATGGTTCACAGATAATCATATTCCATGCTGCGTGGCATCTTCCACAAAGCATGACCTTGTCATGGAATATCTGCGTCTGGCAAACTTCGACAACTATTTTGCATTTGTTATTGGCGGTGATCAGGTACCGCGTTCCAAACCAAACCCGGATATTTTTCTGACAGCATGTCAGCGGGCGGGCATCAGACCGGAAGCTGCACTTGTGCTGGAAGACTCCGAAAACGGTATTTTAGCCGCATCGAATGGAAATATTCCCGTAGTCTGTATCCCGGATTTGAAAGTGCCATCCGAAGAAACAGCAAAAAAAACTGCGGCAATCGTGTCGACCGCCGCAGATGTAATTTCGCTATTCCGTTAAGTTTTCTGTGAAGAAACTCTGGCAGAATAAACATTCCCCCTGCTTTATTGCTTTGTGCAATGGAAGCAGGGGGATTTTCTATCTTTTATTTCACTATCTTATTTAGATGTTTTTCATCAGATTTACCATTTCAATTGCGGAGCAGGCTACATCATATCCTTTGTTTCCGGCCTTTGTACCTGCACGCTCGATAGCCTGCTCAATATTGTCAGTAGTCAGGATACCAAAGAGTGTCGGTACGCCGGTCTCAAGACCAACCATAGCAGTTCCTTTGCTTACCTCAGCACATACATAATCATAGTGGCTTGTGGATCCTTTGATTACAGCACCCAGGCAAAGCACTGCATCATATTTTCCGGAAGCTGCCATTTTCTTTGCAACGATCGGAATCTCAAATGCACCCGGAACCCATGCCAGATCGATATCCTCATCTTTTACACCGTGACGTACACAGGCATCCTGTGCACCGCCAACCAGTTTTGATACGATAAACTCGTTAAAACGCGCTGCTACAATACCGATTTTAATGCCCTCTGCTACTACATTTCCTTCTAAAATTCTCATTTTCTTATCCTCCTGATTTTTTAATTTCATTGCAACTGTTCTGAAGCGTTACATTTTATTTATAGTTTGTCATATGATCCATTTTTTCCTGTTTTGTTTTCAGGTAAAAATAGTCAAATTTCTGTGCTTTGATCTGGATCGGCACACGCTCTTCAATGGTAATACCATATCCTGAAAGTCCTGTGATCTTGGTTGGATTGTTTGTCAGCAGACGCAGACGTTTTGCTCCGATATCCCGCAGAATCTGTGCACCTACGCCATACTCACGCATATCTGCCGGGAAACCAAGTTTGATATTTGCTTCTACGGTATCGTAACCCTGCTCCTGCAGTTCGTATGCTTTCAATTTATTGATCAGGCCGATGCCGCGTCCTTCCTGACGCAGATACAGCAACACTCCTCTGCCCTCTTCTGCAATCGCTTTCATGGCCGCATCTAACTGTTCTCCGCAGTCACAACGGCTGGATCCAAACACATCACCGGTCAGGCACTCGGAATGTACCCGGCAGAGCACCGGCTCACCGTCTGTTACATCGCCCATCACAAGCGCTACATGATGATCTCCGTTTAAAATATTTTCATATCCGTAAATTTCAAAGTTACCGTATTTTGTCGGCAGTTTTGCATCCGCTTCTCTGCGGATCAGGCTCTCATGCTGCAGACGATATTCAATGATATCTGCAATCGTAATAACGGTCAGATCATGTTGTTCCGCAAACTGTAACAGTTCTGTGGTACGCATCATCGTTCCGTCCTCACGCATGATCTCACAGCAGAGTCCGCATGGTTTCAGTCCGGCAAGTTTTACCAGATCCACTGTCGCCTCTGTGTGACCGTCACGCACCAGCACACCGCCCTCTTTTGCACGCAGCGGGAACATATGGCCAGGTCTGCGGAAGTCCGCCGGTCTTGCTCCATCTTCCACGCATTTCAGTGCAGTATAAGAACGCTCTGCTGCGGAAATACCGGTTGTGGTGTCTACATGGTCAATGGATACGGTAAATGCCGTACAATGATTATCGGTATTTACATTTACCATCTGATCCAGTCCCAGTTTGTCGCAGAGCTCACCGCTCATCGGCATACAGATCAGCCCCTTCGCTTCACATGCCATAAAGTTTACATTTTCCTGTGTTGCAAATTCAGCTGCACAGATCAGATCTCCTTCATTCTCTCTATCCGGATCATCAATGACCAGAATTACTTTCCCATCTTTCAAATCCTGTAATGCTTCTTCTACTGTTCCGATTTTCTTTGCCATTTTTTTATCCTCCAAAAATTTTCCTGTACGGTTCACACGCGCCATTCCTCACTATGCATTTAGATAACTCCTCATGCAAGCGTGATCATTATCTGAATGTATGTGACGAGTGAACTTAAAATCCATATTTTTTTAAAAAGTCTTCGGTTATTCCACTTTCTTTTTTTGTTTCCTGCTCTTCTGTCGCAGGCGCCGGACGCATCAGTTTTTCTACATATTTTCCTATGATATCGCATTCCAGATTCACGATATCTCCCACCTTCCGGTCATGCAGCGCCGTCACCTGCTGTGTATGCGGGATGATGGACACTTTAAAACAATGAGCATCTACATAAGCCACCGTCAGGCTGATGCCATCAATGGTGATAGAACCTTTTTCCACAATATAACGCAGTAAATCCGCTTTCGCCGCAATGGTATACCACACGGCATTATCATCCGGTTCAATGCTCTGAACGGTTCCTGTCCCATCGATATGACCTGATACGATATGTCCCCCAAATCTGCCATTTGCAGGCATCGCCCGCTCCAGATTAACCTTCGCCCCGGTGCTTAACTGTCCCAGAGAACTGCGGTTCATCGTCTCTGCCATAACATCTGCGGTATAGTAACTGCCACCCATACTTGTCACCGTCAGACACACACCGTTCACTGCGATACTGTCTCCGATCTGGCTGCCTTCCAACACCGTCCTGCATCCGATCGTCAGCACACAGGACCGGGCACCGTGCCGTACACTCTGAATGGTTCCTACCTCTTCAATCAATCCTGTAAACATGTTTCATTCCTTCTTTTCACTTTATCTCTGTCTTTTTATTATTTCACATATCCCACGATGCAGAAGTCATCGCCCAGCTTCTCAATCTCCATATTTTGCAATGTGATCGCATCTGCCATCCGGTCAATTCCCATTCCTTCCACCGGAGAACGGGCATCCATGCCGCCAATCAGCTTTCCGGCGATATAGGCATATACTTTATTCACAATACCATCTTCCAGTGCAGAAGCATTCAGGGTTCCGCCGCCCTCCAGCAGAATGCTGTCAATGTTCTGCCCGCCAAGCTTCTTCATCAATTCCACCAGATTGACTCCGTGTGCACCTTCCGTTCCAATGATCTGAATCCCGGCTTCTTTTAATCTTCTGATTTTTTCCTGCTTTCGTTCCGATTCCAACGCTTCCTGACTGCAGGCTACTATCGTCTCAATATCTGATGCAGTTTTTACAATCTGGCTTTCTGTCGGAATGTGCAGGTTCGAATCACAAATGATCCGCACCGGATCCACACCGCCTTCCACACGACAGTTCAACATCGGATCATCCGCCAGCACCGTTCCGATTCCTACCATGATGCCACGGTAACGTCCCCGCATCCGATGTACCTGCGTTCTGGCAATTTCCCCGGTAACCCATTTAGAGTCTCCGGTGGCACAGGCGATTTTTCCATCCAGTGTCATGGCATATTTCATCACCACGAAAGGGGTCTTTGTCGCAATGTAATGATAAAATACTTCATTTAACTTCCGGCATTCTGCGTCCAGGATCCCGGTCTCTACATAAATGCCATGATCCCGCAGGATCTGTACACCTTTTCCTGCCACCAGTGGATTGGAATCCATGCTTCCCACAAATACTCTGGCGATTTTTTTCTCAATGATGATATCCGTACACGGTGGTGTCTTGCCCTGATGGCAGCACGGCTCCAAAGTTACATACAGATCCGCACCGGCAGTATCTTCCGTGCAGCGGGTCAGTGCATTGCGCTCCGCATGGAACTCTCCGTATTTCTCATGATACCCCTCACTGATGATCCGTCCGTCTTTGACTACTACACAGCCGACCATAGGATTTGGTGATGTATGGCCTTCCCCTTTTCGCGCCAGCTCCAGCGCCCGTCTCATATATTCTTCTTTTTTTTGCATAAAAAAATCACTCCCTCCAAGCTTCCAGGGATTTTCCTCTTCCATAAATCTTTGCGCTTCCTGAATTTTTTGCTTTTCTTTGCCTGCTGCTTATGTTAGCTTTATATAACATTAACATCCCGGCTTCGATAAATTCTTTCGGATCAAAAATTTATGGTAAAAGAAAATCCCTGAGACATAAATCTCAGGGAGTGAAAATCTTTTATTAAAGGAATCTCAAAATCTGTTTTCCATTGAACTGGTTAAGTTTCTCTGCCAAACATCATTTTCTGATTCTGTTTAACTTTTATTTTCGCTTGTTCTTCTTTCATCCAGACTATACTGTCGGCTTTGGAATCTTCTGCTGATCAGAATCACCAAATCAACGCTTTCACGCTCGCGGGCTTTACCGCCGGTCGGGACTCTCTGACTCGAAGTTCATTCTGTTCAGATCACCCTGCCCTGAAGATTTCTTTGCTTTTTCTGCACATATGATAGCACAGACTTTTTGTAAATGCAATCTTTTTTTACGAGCATCCCGCTTCGAATTGCAATCCCAGACGTTACTCCTACAGCCAACTCATCCCAGGCACCCTCACGGCACACAAGAGATCCTACTTAGGGCTGCTCCATTCCTGACCTGACCCGGTTCGTAAGTTCCTGTTGCGTGAGACCCAAAAATCTACGCCGCTTATAAGAGGCAGCTCTACAATTAACAACCCTCTGCGGGATATCACCCCAACTCTAGCGGATTGATGGTACAAGGTACCGCTACCACCCCGGCTGCTCGAGTTTTAAGTATATCATTGAATCTCGGTAACTGTCAATAAATTTTCGCTCATTTCTCTCCAACCTGCTCCGGTGCATGTTTCTTCCGCTTTTTCTTTTCCCGCAACTCTTTAAAAAAATCACTCAGCATCACGGAACATTCTTCCTGGCAGACGCCCTGCACGATCTTCACCTGATGGTTAAATCCTGCGATCTGAAGCAGATTCAATACCGATCCGGCACAGCCGGCTTTCGGGTTCATGCTCCCGATCACCACGCGGTCGATCCGTGACTGCACCAGGGCACCGGCGCACATCTGACAAGGTTCCAGCGTCACATACATCGTGCAGCCTTCCAGCCGCCAGTCACCCAGTTTTTTGCTTGCCTTGCGAATTGCATTCAGCTCCGCATGGGACAGTGTATTTTTATCCGTATTCCGGCGGTTATATCCACGGGCAATCACCTTGCCATCCTCGTCCCGCACAATGATACAGCCGATGGGGACTTCATCGATGGCATATGCTTTTTTTGCCTGTTTTATCGCTTGTTTCATATATTTTTCATCTGTCGTCATTACTGTTATATCCTTTACCAGTTGATATTTTGTAAAGCGGACATATTCTCTTCAGAACCACTGCACGCTACCCTTTGTTTCAGTCAGCGCCAAACCATAGTCTGCCGGAAAATGCCACATGGGGCAATTCATAAAACGTACATTTTGCCGGACAGATGGGCTTGTACAACGGATCTGCCACAATGATTTTTGCATCTCTCAGAGCTTCCTCCATCGCTTCCTCTCCGAGTACAATAGCATCTTTCTCTCCGACCAGATTTTCACATTCTTTCAATGGGCAAAACACGCGTACAGAATGTCCGTATTTTTTCTCAATACCTGCTGCCAGAGATCCCATAGTTACAGGTTCCCCGATCAGGGTAATTTCCGCTTCTTTCTGCATGCGATTCTGCAGATATACCATTTTCCGATCAGATTTTCCGGATTCCAGCTTCGTATTCTCTGTGCTGCCGCATTTTTGTATTACCTGTGTCCCGGATGCTGTGCCCGTGAATTTCACATCTGATAATTGCTCCGTTTGTTGTTCTGCCGCCTCTTCCAGTGCTTCTGAAATAGTCTCTGCCAGCCATTCATTCGGTGTTCCAATCACATACGGCGTTCCGAATTTTTCCTGAAGCACCTTTGCTGCCCGCAGCCCCACTGCCGATACCACCAGATTGACATCCGCCGTTCCTGCCTGCTGCAGCGTTTCCAACGTATCTCCCATCGCCCAGGCAGAAAGAACATTCCAACCATAGTTATACAGATTTTCTTTCATAATTTCCACGTTTTTCTGCGGGCCAAAGTCTAACGGCGTCACACCCAGCAGATTTACACTGCGGCCAGATCGCTTTTCCTTTTTCTTTGGATTCACGTTCACCACCGAATCCGGAAACCTGCTATCATCTGTCGTTTCTGTTTCAGCACTTTTATTTGCAGATGTTTGCTTCTGCGTATCATTCTCTATCTCTGTTTTTCCGGCAAACCGTTCCGCAATTTTCTCCAATGCGATGCCCGCACCATACACATAATCATGCATGCCATTGGTAGGCACGGAAAATGTCGGGATTCCGGTTTCTGCCTCAATGACCCGGGCGATCGCTGGAAAATCTGTTCCATTCATAAAAGGAATCGGAGAACCCGCCAGAGCAATAAATTTCGGCCGCAGTTCCCGGGCTGCATGTTCAATATCATCAATAAATTTGCGGTCATTTCCCATGATTGCATCAATCTCTGTCAGACCGGAAATAAAGATCAGACTGTCCTGATCGTACCAGCGGATCTCGTCGTGAGTATTGTAAGTAGAATTGCAACCGGAAGGATCATGCATGACGGTCATTCCGCCCAGCTCGTACAATGCAGAGCAGACTCCGGACACATCTGCCGTATAAATCGGTATGATTCGATAGGATTGTCTCATAGGCAGCACTCACACCCCCATCCCTTTTGTATCACAAGTTTTTCAGTATCTTTTTCTTCCCGGTATGCATCCATCATCAGTTCCGCAGTTCTGCGGATTCCGTCAAATCCGTACAGGCCTTCCCCCTGCACCAGATTAACAAAATGGCGGCTGCGGCAAAAATAGGCTGCCTTTTGTCCGATGGCAAGCACTTCCTCTTCACCACCCCTTGGCAACACCCGCATTTTCACCTGGATCGTTGCGATCAGTTCCAGTTCCGGTGCATGCTCCCGCAGCCAGTCAAATGTTTCCTTTTCCTCCGGGCTGATACCGTCAAGATACACTGCTTTTACTTTAAATCCATGCATCAAAAGTATTTTTGCCAGCCCTAATGGTCTCGGATGATACAGATAGTCCAATGTGACCGGCATATCTCCAATCAGTTTCTTTGCCTTTGCCAAAGCTGCTTCGCAGGCAGACCGTTCCGCATCCAGTGTTTCTCTGCTTAATTCCGGAAGTCCTAGAGCAGTTGTCAGCTGCCGCATCTGCTGCTCAATCTCATCATAATCAAAACTGCCCGGCAGATACAGATGCTCCCGGCCTAACCGCCGCGCCTGCGTCTCCATCCCGTATTTTCCGGCCGGATAAATATCGAGAAACAGCCGTCCCCGACTCATAGCCAACAGATCCTGCCAGTTCTCACAGGTGGGAAGCTCCCGCACCGTATAGTGATATCGTTTCAATAACCGTTTGATATCGCTGCTCTCATCTAATGCAAAGTCACTGCCGAATATCGACACCGTTTTCGCATCCGGCTCACACTCCGACAACGGATCATACATGGCTTTCCGCAACTTCTGATCCGGCGTCAGACCATGTTTTTGCATAATCGGATCCATATAGCAGCGTATAAAACAGATATCCGGGAAACGATGTTCCAGCTCTTCATAAATATAATTCAGATTACTTCCCACAAAATGATGCAGACACACGGTAAACAGCAATACCGCTTTCGGATGGTCGCTGCGCTTATTCAGTATATCTGTCACACCTTCAATGGTGATGTCCTCCAAATTGCCATTTAAAACATGCTGTTCCTCCACAATGACAAAAGAAAAACGATCTGCCGCATTCATCTCCGCTGCTGTCAGTACAACGCCGCGCATACAATTATCCGCACAGACATAGATCTGAATTGCCTCCGGAACCAACATTCCCGTATGCACGATATTCCAGTTGCCATGCACCGGAGAATTATATTCCAGCTCGGATGCAAAAGGTGCCGGAAAAGATGCATTTTTTATTTTTACCACTGCATCTTGTGGATCTACTGTTTCACCTACACGCTGCAACATCTAGTTTTCCTCCTGCACAACCGTATCGACTGTGTTTTCGCTCTGATTTTTCTGTGACACCGCTTCGTTTTTTTCATACCCACTCTGTACTTCTGCAGTATCTTTCTTCTTCGTCATATCAGACTTTGCATTTTCCGGCAAAATGCCACCACATGTCGTATACATCTGTTTCGCAAGGGCACGGTATTCCCCTGCCATAGCACTGTCCGGATAACATTCCATCAATGTCATACCCTGTTCTTCTGCCAGCGCCACCTGTTCACTGTGGGATAATGTACCAATGACAGCGGTATGAAAATCATCTGCCAGTTCCGCAACTTTTTCCGCTTCCCGCGGAACATCCCTGCGGTTTAAAATGATGCCGCCAAGTTCCGCATAACCACGGTTTTTAAAATTTTCCACTGCCATGGCAATGTTTGCCGCTGCATGGATCGCCATGTTTTCTCCGGAAGTGATGATAAATACTTTGTCCGCATAGCCGTTTCGCATCGGCATGGAAAATCCACCGCAGACTACGTCTCCAAGAACATCATACAGAATCACATCCGGCTTATATACTTCATATGCGCCGGTTTCCTTCAGTTTTTCCAGTGCTGTGATAATACCACGGCCGGCACAGCCAAGCCCCGGTGTCGGTCCGCCGGCCTCCACACAGATGACATGGTGGTAACCGATACGGATCATATCATCCAGCCGCAGCGCCTGTTTTTTTTCATTATATAAACTCAGCACGGTAGGAACCGCCTCTCCGTGACGCAGCTGTATGGTGGAATCTGCTTTCGGATCACAGCCGATCTGCATCACCGTCAGACCCATCTCTGCCAGAGCCACTGCCACATTGGAAACCGTGGTGGATTTTCCGATTCCACCTTTTCCGTAAACTGCTATCTTGATCACTATTTTGTTCCTCCCTCTGCCGGAGTAATAACATTCGAGTATGCCGTTTTTGCAGATACGCCTTTTAAACGCCCAATTTTTCCGGAAAGTGCACTGATGACATCCTGCGGTGCATCAATGGCAATACTGATAATGCTGATTCCCTTCGGTCGATACGGGATGCCCATCCTGCCGACAATGTACTGTCGTGCCTCGTGAAGCAGGGTATTCAGTTCTTCGATAGCGTCTTCCTGTTCCACAATAATTGAAATAACCGCCACTCTGGTATCCATGTCCGGTCTCCTCCTTTTCTAGCAAATACGCGGGAGCAGTTCACCACCTGGCTGCGGGAGCAATGCCTGCGTACCGATCTCTGTTTCCATTACGACTCTGCCCGGTTCTTCTGCAATGACTTCACCAATGATGGCTGCATCTGCGGAATACGGACATTTATGCAGTGTTTCCACGATAGCATCTGCCTCTTCCTTCGGTGCCATAATGACCAGTCGGCCCTCACAGGCAAGGTACAGCGGCTCCAGTCCCAGCATACCGCAGACGCCTTTTACTTCCGGCTGCACCGGAACGGCTGCTGCATTCAGACGGATACCTACATTACTCTGTCCGGCGATCTCATATAAAACCGTTCCGACACCGCCTCTTGTGGCGTCACGGATCACATGCAGATTGTATGTCGTGTCCATGACTGCTTTTACGGTTCCCCATAATGGTGCACAGTCACTGGTTACATTTGCATCAATACCGAAATCTTCTCTTTCCAGAAGGATCGTGCAGCCGTGGCGGCCGATATCACCGGTCACGATAATGGCATCTCCCGGTTTTGCCAGTTCACCGCCGACAGTGACCCCTTCCTGAATCTCACCCATTCCGGTGGTGGTGATAAATACTCCGTCTACCTGACCTTTTCCGGCTACTTTTGTATCACCGGACACGATATGTACACCGGCTTCTTTTGCCGTTTTTTCCATTGCAGCGGCAATTTCTTCCAGTTTTTCCATCGGAAATCCTTCTTCGATGACAAAGGCGCAGGTCAGGTACAATGGTTTTGCTCCCATGCATGCAAGGTCATTGACCGTACCGCAGATAGACAGTTTTCCGATATTTCCACCCGGGAAAAATGCTGGCGATACGATAAATCCATCGGTAGATACAGCCATTCTTCCTGCCGGCGGAACCAGCACTGCCGCATCATCTGCTGTCAGATCGGAATTTGCAAAATGTGCCTTAAACACCTGATCAATTAATTCGGATGTCTGTTTTCCTCCGGCACCATGTGCCATTGTGACTGTTTTATTTTCCATTATGTTTTCCTTCTTTCTGTTTCATTTAAATTTATGGTAACGATTCATGAATACTGATAGTATGCGGAGCAGGCTCCCTCCCCGGATACCATGCATGCCCCAATTGGATGCTGCGGTGTACAGCCTTTGCCGAACACTTTGCAGTCGGACGGTTTGCATTTTCCCTGAAGCACATCTCCGCAGCGACAGGCCGGATTTGGTCTGCCTTCCATCTTTGGCATCTGATATTTGATGCGGGCATCAAACTCCTGCCACTCCGGTCTCAATTTCATGCCGGATGCCGGAATCACGCCCAGACCGCGCCATTCAGAATCGCAGGCTTCCATCATTTCATCCACCAGCACCTGTGCTTCTCTGCTTCCGTCCTGTGTCACCACACGTGGATAACAGTTTACAAAAAATGGTTTGCCCTCCTGAAACTTCACCAGGGAAACTGCCAGCGCTGTCATCAGTTCTTTTGCGGTAAATCCTGCCACAACACCGCTGACACCTTCCTCGGTCAGTGCCTCGCACAAACGTGTTCCGGTGATGGCGTTGACATGGCCCGGATACAAAAACACATCCGCACTGCCCTTTAATGCCTCATAAGCCTGCGGCATGGTTTTGTTCGCAACCAGCAGGGAATAATTATCCAGGCCGTCCTCTTTTGCCGATTTTACGGACAGACAACCGGCCGGTGTCGTTGTCTCAAATCCCACCGACAGAAAGGTTACCTGCTCCTTTGGATGTTCTTTCGCATATTTTTCAGCATCTGCCGGAGAATAAACAATGTGGATCTTTCCTCCCTGTTCTCTGGCTCCCGCAAGGCTCATCTTTGTACCCGGCACGCGCACCAGATCACCAAACGTACAGATCGTCACTCCTTTTTCCAATGCCAGATAAATCGCTTCATCGATAAAGCTGACCGGCGTCACGCAGACCGGACATCCCGGACCGGAGATCAACTCCACCTGTTCCGGCAGCAATTTGCGGATTCCCAGACGAAAAATCTCATGGGTATGCGTACCGCACACTTCCATGATCCGCACCTTCGGACCGTTATAGTTCTCAATGATTTCCCGGGCCGTTTTCTTTTTATTATCGCCGTTTGTCTCTCCCATTACAAAAATTCCTCCATAAGCTGATCTGTCTCGCTGTCATCTTCATCGGTAATCTTTGCAATTGCCACACCGGCATGAACCATGACGTAATCTCCCGGCTCCAGATCTTCCAGAAGCTGGGAAGAAACTTCTCTTTTTGCTCCGCCTGCATCAATGACAGCTGTGCCGTTACTGATTTTTACTACCTTTGCTGATAAACCTACACACATTTCTTTTCCCTCCTGAAAATGCAGTTATTTGTTATTGCGTGCAGAACACACGTTTGTTATAATATCTTTGGGTGCTACCTTAAACGGTAGGCGGTTAGTCCTTCAACAGAGGGACTGATTCTACACTCCGTTCCGGTCGGTGCTAAACGAGTGCCACCGGCACTCAGCACCTCTCTGATTACATAGAAATCCTGTTATCAGGAAATTTAATGAAAGAGGGTTTTCTTTATGAGTGATTTCGAACTGCTTTCCCTTATTATGATGATATTAAATATTATCGTAATGATATTGATTGCATATATAAATCAAACAAAAAAGTAACCGCCCACAGTCTGCAAAACTAAGCGATTACTTTTTGTAATAGTATATTTTGTGACTAACCGTCTATCGGTAGCACCTTTTTCTTTCAAATTTATACTATCATTTCGCTTAATTTATGTCAAATGTTAAATCTCTTTTTTCACATTCTGTAAATAATACAATCCATAAGCCGCCTGTCCAATGGCAATTCCACCGTCGTTTGGCGGAATCATATGATGCCGCAGCACTTCAAAACCTTCCTGCTCCAGACCTTCTTCTGTCAGACGCAGAAGTAATCGGTTCTGAAATACACCGCCACTCAAAGCCACTTTCGCTCTGCCTGAATGCTCACGTGCCGCCTTGCAAGCAGCCACGATCTGTTCCGCCAGCGTCCGGTGAAACAGATAAGCCAATGCTCCGCTGTCAGCGCCTTGCAGTTTTGCTTCCACGATCTGCTGCACCAGTGCTTCTGTATTCAAAATGCAATGTTCCTCTGATTCAAATATTAACTCCTGACGTATATTATGCCTTTCACTTAAATCAGATGTTTGTTTCTGCTCAAAGGCTTCTGCCGCAAACTGCAGTGCTGTGGATGCCTCACCTTCAAAACTCGACTGCCGCCGGATTCCGAGGATCGCACTGACTGCATCGAAAAGCCGGCCTGCACTGGTGGACATCACTGCATTGATCTTACGGTCTGCCATTGTAAACTGCACCTTGCTTTCCTGTTCACTGCATAGCCCCAGTTTCTCAATGATCTCCCACGCTTTTTCCCGGTCTTTGGTATATCCGTAGATCGTGGATACGGCAATACGCCATCCCTCTTTTGCAGAGGCGTCTCCGCCGATCTGTAAAAATGGGGTAATGCTGCCAAATCTTGTAAAATCCTGATAATCCGCCAGTAGAATCTCTCCGCCCCAGATCGTACCGTCCGTACCGTATCCGGTTCCGTCAAAGGAAACACCAATCACCGGTTCCTGACAGTCATTTTCTGTCATACAGGATAAAATATGTGCATAATGATGCTGCACCTGAAGCATCGGATAACCAAGGCTTTCCGCGACAACCGTGGAATTATATTTCGGATGCAGATCACAGACCACCACCTGCGGTTCCACTTCCAATAATGTCCGGAACCGATGAATTGTCTCCTGCAAAGCTTTTACTGTCCGCAGATCTTCCAGATCCCCCACATATGGAGACGGATAAAACCGGCTGTCCACGCCGATGCAGAATGTATTTTTCAATTCACCGCCCACAGCAAGCACCTGCCCTTTCCAGTCCACAGATGTCATAAAAGGCAGTGGTGCATAGCCTCTGGAACGCCGGATCATATACGGCTCATTTTTATAAAAATCCATGACCGTGTCGTCTGCACGGATCCGGATTTTCCGATCATGTGATAAAATAGCATCACATAAATGAGACAATTCGGCAACCGCTTCCTCATCATCACGGCAGATTGGCGCTCCTGATGTATTTCCGCTTGTCATTACCAGCAGATCCGGCATTTCGATCCCATCATCATACTGAAAAATCAGCAGCTGCACCGGTGCATACGGAAGCATCACACCAACTTTTGGATTTCCAGGTGCCACAGAAGGTGCCAGCCATGTTTCAGATATATTTTCCGACTGTGGTTGGCTTTCTTTTCTATATTCCTTTGATCGTCTGTCCAATAGTAAAATTGGTTTCTGATGACCGGTCAGGATCGCTTCCTGCTCCGGTGTCACGATGCATTCCCGTTTTACCACCGTTTCATCCTTTGCCATAATCGCAAAAGGTTTCGCCGGACGGCATTTTAATGTGCGCAGACGGCTGACTGCTTCTTCGTTTGTCGCATCACAGCACAAATGAAAACCGCCGATTCCTTTGATCGCCACAATTCCGCCGTCGTGGATTACCTGCCGTGTATAAGTGATGGCATCCCTGCCCCGTTCGCTTCTGCCGATCAGATACACTTCCGGTCCGCAATCGTTGCAGCACACCGGCTGTGCATCATACCGCCGCGTCTCCGGATCATAATATTCTTTCGCACAATCCGGACACATAGGAAATTCTTTCATGCTGGTGCGCTCCCGGTCATAGGGCAGCGCATCCAGTATGGTCAGCCGGGGACCGCAGCAGGTACAGTTGATAAACGGATGCAGATACCGCCGGTTCTTCGGATCATACAGTTCCTCTTTACACTCATCACAGATCGCAATATCCGGCGAAACAAAGATCTCCCCCTTTGTTTTTTCGCTTTCTATAATATCAAAATCCGAAAACTGCGGTGCCTCCTCTGCCGGAACCTCTTCCGTATTTATTTTTAAAATCGCCGCACGTTTCGGTGGACGTTCCTCCAGATCTTTCAAGAAACCATCCACCTGCTCTACCGCTCCCTGTGCATAAATCTCCACATACGGCCCTTTATTACAGACATTTCCACGAATCCCGTTTGCTGTGGCATGGCGGCTCACCGTCGGGCGGAAACCAACGCCCTGAACGATACCATACACCCGGATCCGCTTCGTAATCTCGCTCATATCTCTCTTCTTCTCCTAATTTGCTTTCCTCACATATCCCTGATACACAGCATTTTGTTACGCCAGACGCCCTGACACTGCAAAATGCACCGTATCTACAAAGATTTCCGCAAACTTCGGTGTCATCCGTTCCATGCAGTGATCCGCATAGATCACGTCAAAACCGCCCTTTTCCACCAGTTCGACATAATCATCCTCATCCCGTAAATGCAGATCGCCCTCCTGTCTCAGCTCCGGTTTCATCATAAACCAGCTTGCCACCGTCACTTGTGCATCCGGCGCCTGTTTCAAAATTTCTTCCCGGATGGCGGTTCCCATCACCTGCTGCTGTACAACCAGCACTTTTTTACCGCTGTAATCCAGATTAGAAACCAGTTCGTCCACCAGCGGATAGCCGATCTCATACGGAGTTCCGTAAGTCCGCTCCAGATATTTCGCCGCTTCCAGTGCCGCCGGTGCCACCACGATGTGTTTTTCCACATTGGAAACAGATTTCACATCGTCCAATCCGTTTCCCATACCATAGCAAATAGCAGTTTTCCCTTCTGCTGCAAAATGCTCCCGGATACGGTCAGCCGCGCGCAGATCACTGATATCCTGCGGTGTCATGCCCAGAATTCCGATATTTCCCGGAATCACATCTTCTTTTTCACCGGCAAACACCCGGAACAGCTCCTGCCATGCTTTTTCTTCGCCTTTGTCATATAATTCCATGCCATCGGTGTCCACCGTCAGAATCGGCAGATCCACTTTTTTCTCCGTCATACGCTTTAAGGCATGATAATCCGTCCCGATAACGGCCGGAACCGGTGTTCCAATGATTGCTGCAAACTTTGCATCCAGTTTTGTCACTGCATCTGCAAGTTTTGCCACCAGACGGTCATCCCGTCCGAGGATCGCATCCATATCGCGAAGACCCGCACTGAACAGTGCACTTTTGCGCTCAAACCAGCGCGGCTCATCAAATCCACAGATGTTTCCGGTACAGCCACCGGCATCACAGATGACGATGATCCCGCCAAATTCATATAATACAGATACTGCGCCGGACTGATCCGGTGCAAATGGTGTCAGATATTTTCTCAGTCCTCTCATTGCTCTATACCTCCGCCAGTGCCTCAAACAGTCTGCGCACGCCGGCGTAGCCGTACGGCTGCCGTTCCCCGTTCCAGAGCACGTTTGGACAGTTTTTATGATAATAACCGGCATCTTTTCCGATGGTCAGAGTTACCCCGGAATCTGTTCCGTCGTAATACAGCATCGTCGGTTCCAGATTGGAAAACACTTTCGTCTCCGGACTCAATGCTGCCAGTTGTTTCACATAGATAAAATTTTCACCGGATAACGTACCATATATCTCCGGCACCCGGAAACCGTAACGCACCAATGCAAGTGCCAGTTCAAACGGATCTCCGTTCATCCACTCACCCACGGCAAAGGATGCCTCCGGATGTTTTTCCTTAAATTTTACGACCGCATTTTCCGCTGCTCTCCGTGGTTTTTCGTCATCAAACGTTACTCCCAGAGCTGCACCAAAAGCACGATACTGACTGGCAATCTTATCAATCTGATACAGTCTGCGCAGTTCGATGTACGGGATTTTCAGTCTGTCGTGAAAGTCCTCTGCCGCAAACCTTGCCTCCGGATGAAGCACCAGATTAAAATTTGCCTCAGACATGGTCTGATATTCCGCATAATCCTTACATCTTGAAATTTCATGGATCGTTTTCACACCGGCATCATGAAGCAGATCATATAATTCACAGTCATCCACCAATGGGGAAAAATATCCTAATAAATTCACCACATTTCCTTTTTTCTTCTTTGGCTCCAGCAAAGAATAAATCGACTGTCGCACATGCACCATCGGCGGCTTGCGTCCCTCTCTCGTTAATGCATACATATAACATGGTTTTACCGGAAGTCCTGCAACTTCCTCCGCCTTGCGGCAGACACGCTCCATATCCGTTCCCAGCAGTGCATCCACACAGGTGATACAGATCATCACAACGGATGGTTTTTTCTCCAGTCCCTCACAGATCTCCGCTACCGCCTTTGGGATTTTTTTCAAATGACGGCCGGTTACGATATCCGTCTCATCCATCAGCAGATAATAAAAACGGTCATGGTACGCTCGCATAGAACTCAGAACCGATGTATTTCGGCCGCAGCATCCCGGAGCCACAATCAGCATAATAGAACCCGGAACCGCCAGACCTGCACGTTTAACGCCAAATCCTTCCGCTCCCGGGGAGTTGAATGCCAGCGTTGCCGGGGAACTGTAGATCAGATGCGTATGAGAAATGAGCTGCTGCGGAATATTCTCTTTTCCAAGGCTGTTCAGTTCTTCTATCGTACAAAAATATGCTTCCTGTCTCATATATTTTCCTCTTCTTTCCATAAGTCAGAATACTTGCTGCCTTATGCATTTTCCTCTTCTTTTAGTAATAATTCCGCCAGATCAAAGAAACATTTGCTGATTTCAGAATCCGGATTTCCTTCGATCACTGTTTTTCCCTGATCTTCCCAGCGGATAATTTCATCGCTTCGCGGCACTTCGCCCACAATCGGCACACCGATTTTTTCAGAAAATGCCTGCACTTTTTCCATCTCATTCTCCACATTCCGGTGATTCAGTACAATGCCAAACACCCGGGCATAACTGCGGTCTTCAAAATTGCGCACAGCACTGGAAATATTGTTTGCCGCATACAGCGCCATCTTTTCTCCGGACGTAACGATCAGAACTTTCTCTGCATACCCCTCCCGGATCGGTGCTGCAAAACCGCCACAGACCACGTCACCCAGCACATCATACAACACCACATCCGGCTTGTAATGCGCAAACAGATCCATGTCTTCCAGAAGCTGGAATGTCGCAATGATACCGCGGCCTGCACAGCCAAGTCCCGGTGTCGGTCCACCGGTCTCGATACAGAGGATCCCGCCGTATCCTTCCTTTGAAATCTGCGCAAGCTCATCCGGCTCCTCGTCCTCTTCCCTCATAAAATTCATCACCGGGCGAAGCGGTTCTCCTCCCAGTAAATTAATGGTGGAATCCGCTTTCGGATCACAGCCGATCTGAATGACACGTTTTCCCATATTTGCAAAAGCAGCTGCCAGATTGGAAGTCACTGTAGACTTTCCGATGCCACCCTTTCCGTAAATCGCTACCTTTAACATAATCTCCTCCTGAACCTAAAAGAACCATTTTTCCGGCAATCCGTCGGAAAAATGGTTCTGTAAATCCAATCCTATCAGGTCTTACTTCTATCTGATCAGAACGACTAACCTGAATAAAAAATATATGTTTCTGCAAAAACAAATATCACCTTATAACAGGTATCATCAACCTGCCATTCAGCAAAAACGTTATATTTTATAATTTTACCTGTATTAACCAACTATTCCCGCTCGGATCTTCCTTGCCGTCAGAGTTTTCTTCATTATACTTATTATACTTTAACTACAATGTTAACATGTTATTTCGCATTCAGATAGATAAAATCACTCCGTCTGCATTTTTCAACTCAGTAGACATATTGTACTTGTTTTAATGCAAGTTAGTCAATTGCAATTCTACCGGATATTCCTGAAAATAAACCGGCGATGTGATACAGTCTGATTCCACAACCGTAAACTTCGCATGTTTCGCAAAATACTCCGGATACAATTCTGCCGCCCTCATAATACTTTTCGGCGGACAACGCAGACAATCATAAGTTCCTGCGGGTATGCACTTATACTCCGCCAGTTCCTCGCAATTTTCATACACTTCCACATATACAAAATAAGTAAACGTCCCATCTTCCACATCCAGCATCATTCCGGACGGATAATTTGCCGACAACTGATGCTTCTGTGCCAGTTCAAACAGTTCACTCAGCTTTTTGTGAAATTCCACAGAAGACAGACCTTCTTTGATTTCTCTTCTTAAAATATTCCGTTCCGGTATCTCTCTCCTGTAAAATCCATCACAATCCCGGTATTTTTCCGTATCCTGAATGCCCCGTTCTGCCAGCTGCAGCCGTTTCAGGCAGATCTGCAATTCGCCGATTTTTTCATAGGCACGGATCTGTCCATCCCGCAGTAACCCCTTCAGATCAAACTCGCCTGTCGGTTCCACGTACTGATTCCAGTTTTTCAGTGGGATATCCAGAATCTGTAAAAATTTAATCATGTCAATGGCCAGCATCTGCTCATTTTTATAATAGCGATACCCCGTATCCGGATCACAATATGCCGGTTTCAGAATTCCGATTTTCTCATAATAACGCAGGGCCTTTATGGAAATCTGTTTTACCTTCGCCACTTCCCCGATCGTCATATATCCATCCATGTATACCTCCACATTTTTATATAATTTGATGTTGTGGTAAAGCGGACATTCGCAATCCGCTTTTGCTACTTGCTCATGAACGCAGTCGCTTTGCGACCTGTCAGTGGGAGCTTTTAACTCCCACTGACATAAGCATCCCCCTTACCCACCGCTTAGTGCTCTACACACTTGAAGCGGGGGATTGCTTATTCTGCGTTCAAAAGATACCATACGAATTGTTCCGTACTTCGTACTCCCACAATTCTACATCATAATCTTTGTATACATTTTCTTTTTCCTTGACTCTGCCCTTAGGGCAAGGTTTACAATTATTTTATCAAAAACAGACAGCTTCTGCAAGAAACTCCCATTTTCTATGAAGAATATGTCAAGTCTGCACTGAGCCGAATCACACACCCGGTCCCACATGTGTTCGACTTGAGCTGGTCTTCCGTTATAACTGGATTTTTGCAGAGTAAAAATATCATTTATGGAGGTATTTCTAATGGCAGTAATGAACAAAACACTGATCATCCACCACATTAACGACATCGACAACATTCCGGCAATGGAGCGCTGGTTCGTGCACCATCATTGTCCGGAAGTAATGGCTCAGGAGCCATGGCTGACACGTTACGTTATGTACCGTGTAATGCCGCCGGCAAAAGGCATGGAAACCATGGGATTCTTCAATTACCGTGTACATGAGAATCTCGGACTTGACGTAGAAGGCAGAAGAAGCCTGCGCGGACTTCTTGGTATGACACCGGAACCGGTAGAAAACGCTATGACAGTTGCAATTGCAAATATTCCGGCTGAGCCGACAGAGGATTTCTTTGGTCAGACAATGAATCACGCTGGCAAAACATTCATCCGTTTTGTATACATGATGTCCTATCCAAAGGGTGTTTCCCGCGAAGAGGGCGAAGACTGGTTCTTAAATCATTTTGCACCGGAGGCATGCAAATTGCCGGGACTGCTTCGTTTCTTTTCACACAAAGCATATGACAAACAGTATTCTCCGATTCCGCTTCCGGAAGGCGACGGTACTCCGGAATTCGTAGATGTCAGCGAGGACAATATCTTCTTCCATCGCTGGGATCGTGTCTGCGAACTCTGGTTTGAGAACAACTCTGCATGGACAAATGCATTTATCAACAATCCACCGGCATGGACGGTTCCATCCTGGGCAACACGTGATACTTTCCCATTCGTAGAGCCGATGAAAGATTTCGTATGCACAAGCCTTCTGGAACGGCCGGATCAGAATATGCTGAAACACTATGATGGCTGCATTTTCTAATGTGCCTGACGGAACTGATTTTGGCATAATTTAATTTTTTATATTTAATACGAAAAGGAAGAATCCTTTCTTAAATTTCATTAATAATTTACTGTTGCCCGCATTTTGTGATAAAATGAATAGCATATCGTTTAATCATACACAAAGGAGAGTAACATTCATGAAAAAACAGCAACTTGCAGCATTATGTTTGGCTGCCGGACTTGCTTTAACAGGAATTACATCTCCGGTGTCAGCAGCACAGACTGGCACCGGTATTTCCATGTCAGCAAATTCCACTGATACAACTATTTTCCCGGAACAGGCGGTTCAAACTACTCAGATAAGGTCTGAAGACCCGACCGATACAACAAATCCAACGAATCCTTCCGAACCGACAGACCCAACAGAGCCGACGAATCCTTCCGAACCGACAGACCCAACAGATTCGACGGATCCTTCCGAACCGACAGACCCAACAGTTCCGACAGAGCCATCCAATCCGGAAAAACCGGATACCACGGTAAAAAATGGGGTCTGCTATGATGAAGATACCGATACCTGGAACATTTACAAAGACGGCGAACTGGCTGAGCCATGCAACGGTCTGTATGACACAGAAGAGGGCTGGCTTTATATCGTGGACGGCAAATTCCAAAAAGACTACACCGGTCTTGCAGAAAACGGTGCCGGATGGTGGCGTATCGTTGACGGAAAAGTTGATTTTTCCTGCAACGGTCTTGTAGACAGTGAATATGGTTGGTGGTATCTGCGCGGCGGACGAATTGATTTCGAGTACACCGGCCTCGCAGAAAACGAGTACGGATGGTGGTATATCGAAAACGGCGGTCTGTATTTCAATGCTACCGGTCTTGCTCAAAATGAATATGGATGGTGGTACGTCCGCGACAGCAAAGTAGATTTTGGTTTTACCGGTCTTGCAAACAATGAAGTGGGCTGGTGGTATGTCCGTAACGGTCAGATTGATTTTTCCTATAATGGACTGATGTGTTACTTTGATACCTGGTGGAAGATCACCGGCGGAAAAGTAGATTTTGATTACACAGGAATTGCACCAAATGAATATGGCTGGTGGCGTGTGAAAAATGGTCAGATTGATTTCAGTTTTAACAGCATTGCATCCAACGAGCATGGATGGTTCTACCTGAACGGCGGAAAAGTTGACTTTGGCTTTACCGGTGTTGCTGAAAATGAAAACGGATGGTGGTATATCCAGAACGGATTTCTTGATTTTTCTATTACCGGAAACTATGTGGATGGCATCCGCACTTACAATGTTTCCAACGGCAGAGTCATCGGCTGCAACTTCTACCTGCCACAGACATCCATCATTCTGCCGGACGGCGGTTACAACCTGTCCACCGCAAATATCGGATTGAAAGTTATCAAAGTAAATCAGGCCGTATGTGGAAACAGCAGCGAGCGTTATACTTCTTCCACCGCATCTGCTGTAAAGACATTCCAGCGTACACACGGGCTTGGTGTCACTGGAATTGTAGACATCACCACATGGAAAGCAATGGGTTACTCCGAATATGACTGGTACAACCTCGGCACTTACCGCACACCGATCAAAGTATTCAACGGTGCCACCCGTGAATACCGCATCAATGCGATGCTCCAGACTGCTGCCGAATATGCATCTGCCGGCACAAAATACAAAGTTGGCTGTTCCGGAACACCGGGAACCTATGTAGATTGCTCCGGTCTGATCTACCAGTGTCTGTACGCGGCAGGTATCAACCCGGCTTCCAACATTGTAGATCACGCCCTTGCCATCTACGAATATACATCCGCAAACCTTGCTGCCGATAACAGACTCGGCATTGAAGTTGCATCTTACGATCTGCAACCGGGCGATCTTGTATTTTATGCCAAAAATGGTAAAAGCAGCGTGTGCCACATTGCTATTTATGCCGGAAACGGATGCATCTATGATTCTTGGCCGGGCATCGGTGTTTCCTACCGTTCCTTAAATATCAGCGGTTACCATACCGTAAAAATCAGACGTGCCTTCTAAATACCGGCATAGGTACATTATTCATCAAATTTAACACAATGATTTTCTATCCCCTGTTTCTGCTCAGTCTGAATGAAAGCTTCTGCTTCTGTCAGTACCGGGTAAGAACAGGGGATCTTTTTATCTCAGTCAAAAACAGACTCCTACTTCCTGCTTCTTACTATTTTACGTAGTAGAAACAGGTGGTCTGACTTTCTTTGCTAAATCTCGATAAATCGATACCAGTAACCAAACTCTCCCGTCTTCTGCCGGGTCATCTGTTTTGTCCGGAATTCCGGAAATCCGAAAATCCCCGCCATCAGTTGTTCCTGATTGGAAAACACGCCCGGAACCCCAAGAAACCACTGCCGCTGCTCCGCCTCCATATATCCGAACAGCACCATTTTATAGTTAAAATAACCATGCAGCAGAAAGCTATTATTTGCCAGATACTGATATTCCTTTGGCAAAATTTTAAAATCCTGCATCTGCAGCTTCACGGCGTACACATTCCCATCCTCATCAAAAGGACAGCATAACGGATGTGCTGCACAGAAACATTCCCACTGCTTTTCCCAGGCGCCGACCGCCGGACAGAGATTCTTCTCCTGTGCCCGCGGAAACGGTTGGTTTTTCTGATATAACGCATCTCGGTTTTCTGCCAGTATGGATATCGCCTCTGGTGTCTGGGTTGCATGAAGTTCCCCGGTTAACTGATTTTTCTGTTCCTGCACAGGTTCCCCAGAGTCTCCTTGTCCCTCTTCTTCTGTATCCGCTTTCTCTGTGTCAGCTTCCTTCTGTCCACCGATCGGATCCATCTGATTTATCATTTCTTCTTTTTCCACATCGTTTTCCACAGAATCTTCTTCCGCGCAGTTTTCTGCTTCTGACTCTGTTCCTTTCTGCAATTTCAAATTCCGCCACACCGTTCCGACATCATCCCACTGACTGGCAACGAATCTGCCCGGCTCTTCCTGCTGACAGATATAGAGACCTCGCATTTCCTGCATGGAATGTGCCGTCTCCCCGACATGATCCGCATCGCACAGGAAAAACTGGCGGGCAATTCCCTCCTGAATCCGCAATTTTCCCAGATAAATGCCCACCGGAACATACGCATCCTTAGACAGGAAATAAACTTCCGCTTCGCTCCCCTTCATTCCCGTAATCTGAATCTGCACCCGGCAGTGGCCCTGCCTGATCTCTATTTTGGCAAATCCGCAATTCTCCTGCTTTTTCTCATCTTTGTACCGAAACATGTATGTAACAAACCTCTGATATCCGGGCATACGTTCACTCCTCATATAACACACTCTTTCTATAATGTATGAACTTCTTTTTCAATTATTCAGAAATAGCCCGCTTATTCTTATCCGGCGCACTGAATCATTGCAATTTTTTTCGAAAATTTCTGATAATTCTGTTGACAAACATGATGTCACATGCTATATTAATTTCAACAACAATAATCATTATCATTTTCGAAAGGGAGATAGATGTTAAAACACAGCAAACAACGAGATGCCATTGAACAATTTCTGGCTACCAGATACGATCATCCCACCGCAGAAACCGTTTACCTGAATCTGCGGGAAGACTATCCAAAGATCAGCCTGGCAACTGTTTACCGCAATCTGTCGTTGCTTGCCGAATTAGGTAATATTCAGAAAATACCTACCGGAAACGGTCCGGACCGCTTCGACGGCCGACCGGAACCTCACAACCATTTTCTGTGTGATGAATGCGGCAGCATGATAGATTTACAAATGAACAGTATTGATCATGTAGATGAGATCGCCGCCCAGACATTTGACGGATTGATCAAAGGACATTCCATTTTATTCTATGGCATTTGCCCGGAATGTCTGAAAAAAGAACAACAATAAATGAATAAACCAGCCGAAAACGACTGATTTTAATAAAAATGATATTTAAACTTATTTCAAAAGAAAGGAAATGAATTATTATGAAAAAATTTGTATGTACAGTATGTGGTTATGTTTATGAAGGCGAGAAAGCTCCGGAAGTCTGTCCAATCTGTAAAGCTCCTGCTGAGAAATTCAAAGAGCAGACCGGCGAGAAAGTATGGGCTGCTGAGCATGTAGTAGGTGTTGCACAGGGCGTTAGCGAAGATATCCTTGCAGACTTAAGAGCAAACTTCGAAGGCGAGTGCTCTGAAGTTGGTATGTATCTGGCAATGGCAAGAGTTGCTCATAGAGAAGGATATCCGGAAATCGGATTATACTGGGAGAAAGCAGCTTACGAAGAAGCTGAGCATGCTGCAAAATTCGCAGAATTACTTGGTGAAGTTGTAACAGACAGCACAAAGAAAAACCTTGAAATGCGTGTAGATGCTGAGCACGGCGCAACAGAAGGAAAATTTGACCTTGCAAAACGTGCAAAAGCTGCAAACTTAGATGCAATCCATGATACCGTTCATGAGATGGCAAGAGACGAAGCAAGACACGGAAAAGCATTCGAAGGACTGCTTAAGAGATACTTTGGCTAAGCTACAAGCCGAGCAGGATAAAAAGAAAAGCAAGTCGGGAGGGAATTTATTCACTCCCCGACTTGCTTTTCTTTTTAGACGTGTTGGGCGACAGCCCTCCATGAAATAGCCCGCAAGGGCTATGAATGGCTCGGCGCAGCCTCAATAGCGACAGCCGTCCATGAGGAAGCAGCGTCAGCGGATTCCGAATGGCGCATGGCTTGTATACGTATATTAGCGGCAAGGGAATTTATTCACTCTTCGGCTTGCTTTTCTTTTTAGACGTGTTGGGCGACAGCCCTCCATGAATAGCCCGCAAGGGCTATGAATGGCTCGGCGTAGCCTTATTTTAACTCCATCGCCACTTCCACATCATTCCCCACAGAAGTCACCTTTGCGTAGCTTCCGCAGATCAGCGGCATCGCCGGTGGAATATGCCCGATATCCAGATCCATAATGATCGGGACATTATATTTTCCAAGAATTCCTGTCACAGCCTCATACTGATCCAGCCCTAAGAATTCCTCTCCGTTACAATATGGACGGCCGATCAGAAATCCTTTGACATGGCCAAACCATCCGGCCTGCTCCATCTGCCATAATGCACGGCGGATTCCCATGACATTCAGATCACAGGCTTCGATAAACCAGATGATTCCGTCCTCTTTGTAGCGCTCGGTAAACGCCTGTACTTTATCGTATTTTGTACCAAGAAGCAGTGTCAGTACATCGAGACAGCCGCCGATCAGACGTCCTTCCATTTTGATATCTGTATCCGGTACTTTTTTACGGATGCATGGCTCTGTCACATTATAAGGTAGTAATGGATTTTCCTCATCCTTTAATCCTTCTTTTTCATACAGATCATAACCTTTGATCGTCAGTTTTTCTCCGGTCAGCACGTCAAATGCATCCTGAATCGCCGGATGCCACGGCTCCATGCCAAATGCTGCCGCACACGGTCCATAGACAGATGCCACATCACAGAGTGTGGTCAGTAAAAATGTCATGTTCGTATTGTCCGAATATCCCAGATACCATTTCGGTTTTGCCATTCTGATTTTTTCAAAATCCACATAGGGCAGATCCTCACACATCAGTTCCCCGCCACCGCAGGAAATCAAAACGTCACTGGTATCATTACAATAATACTCCATCAGTTCCTGTCCGCACTTCTCCGGCGTGTTGCTAATACCGACGCCACATCCTTCGTAACAGTTTGGTCCCAGCTCCGTGCGGTAACCCATTTTTTCAAATTTATCCAACGCATGTCCAAAAGCTGTTTTGTACGGTTCAATATTGCATCCAAAAGATGGTGCTACAAAGCCGATACAGCCATTCTTTTTTAAAAATTCCGGATATCTCATAATTTTTACTTTCCTTTCTACTATTGCCTAAATCTAAATTTATTTAAACATTGTCAAACAAATCATCCAAAACAATTACATTTGAAAATGCACTGCTATATTCATTATAATTCAGACCGAAAGTTGTTATTAATGTACTGTGGATTGCAAATTTAGGTGAAATCCTTTCAGCCAATATTGCTTGTCGTCTTAAAATTTTTTCGTAATAACTTTTGGTCACTCTAAACTCTCCACTGTAATACTTTATTTCACACATATTGATAACATTATCGTTTCTGCAGATCAGCAAATCTATTTGTGCTCCTTCCGTATCATCTTCTTTTTTTGACCATGCACTTGTCTCTGTAATCACTCCAGATATCCCAAGAGACCGCTTAATCTGTTCTATATGATTGAAGCATACATTTTCAAATGCAAAACCTCTCCATATAGAAACAGGTGCTGATGTAGTATTTTGCTGCCAAAATTTTTCACTTATTTTCTTTTGTTTCCAGATAAAATGCAAATAAAAAATACAAAATGGATCCACAAGTTTATAGTGTTCTTCTCGCTTTCCATACCCAAACGGAACATACTTCATAATAAAATCACTGGATATTAATGCATTTAGATTGCTGGATAATCTCCCACCATCAGTTATTTCAAGTTTTTCAACAATTTCTTTTCTGGTGAATCCTGCATTTCGCGTATATAATAATTGTACAATATTCTTAACCATATCCGGATTTACAAACACAGATGCAAACAGTCGATTATATTCATCTCTTAAAACAGCATTTTTCCCAAAAAATAATTTGTCTACATTCTGCGCCAAACTCATTTCCGGATTCACGTAACCCATATAATATGGTATCCCACCAAATATCATATAACTTTGTGCAATATCATATCGAGACATATTTACATTATTACTTTTATACAATTCTTCACATTCTTTTAAATTAAAAGGTGATAATTTTATCTCATAAGTAACACGATTATATAGCCCTCCATGATTATTTAACAGTTTATCTTGTATCCAGGAATTTGCGCTCCCACATACAATTACCATTAAATTTTTACGATGACATCCCCAAGTATTCCAAAATGCTTCAAATGCTCGTATAAATCCAGATTTTGGTGTATCCAGCCACGGCAATTCATCAAGAAATATCACCTGTCTGCTTCCATCATCCCTATTTTGCAAAAATTTTTCCAACAACACAAAAGCATCTAACCAATTTTTAGGTTTTTCACATTTTTCCATTCCCTGAACGTTTAACGAATTATAAAAATGATCCAATTGTAATCTTAGTAAACCTTTTGAATTTTCATCTGCCGGAGAAAGACCAGCATGACGAAATGTAATTTTTCCCTCAAAAGTCTCATCTACAAGGTATGTCTTTCCTACTCGTCTTCTCCCGTAAATAGCAACTAGTTCTGCCTTATTTCGATTATATAATCGATTTAATTCTTTGACTTCCTGCTTTCTGCCAATCATATATGACCTCCAAAAGCGGCGGTCAACACTCATTTTTATCAATTCACCGCCGTTTTAATCATTATAAAATGTTTTAAAGCGGCGGTCAACACTCATTTTTATCAATTCACCGCCGTTTTTAACATTTTGTGTGCATATTTAACAAGAAAGTGTGCTATCACACACTTACGCGTTTAAAATTGTCAATAGCACATCTTTCTTGCCCGCGCCGAGCACGCTTGCAAAGCAAGAATCTCTTCTCGTGCGAGTGCGCATCGTTTGCACGAAGTGCTTTTGTTTGATAGGAAATTCATCGTAATTTCCCTATCAAATTAAAAAAAATGCCGCCAGTCCAAAAGACTGACGACATTTTCATATTTTATATTAATTTGAACATGCTCCCTTCTTGAACTAACGTTCAAGAAGTATCGCGTTTGTAAAGCAAGCACTTTACTCCAGTTCAAACGCACCGGTATACAGCTGATAATATTTTCCTTTTTCTTCAATCAGCTTCTCATGGCTGCCACGCTCAATGATATGTCCCTGCTCCAGAACCATAATAACATCCGAATTCTGTACGGTAGACAGTCTGTGGGCGATAACGAATACGGTACGCCCTTTCATCAGTGCATCCATACCACGCTGTACGATAGCTTCTGTTCTCGTATCGATAGAAGAAGTTGCTTCATCCAGAATCATAACCGGCGGATCTGCAACGGCTGCACGGGCAATGGAGATCAGCTGTCTCTGTCCCTGGGATAAACCACTTCCATCACCGGAAAGTACCGTGTCATAACCGTTTGGCAGCATCCGGATAAATCCGTCTGCATTTGCCAGTTTTGCTGCTGCGATACATTCTTCGTCCGTTGCATCCAGTTTACCGTAACGGATATTTTCCATTACAGTTCCGGTAAACAGGTTGACCTCCTGAAGTACCACGCCCAGGGAACGGCGCAGATCTGCCTTTTTGATTCGTCCGATATCCAGTCCGTCATAAGTGATCGTACCTTTCTGAATATCGTAAAAACGGTTGATCAGGTTTGTAATGGTCGTCTTACCGGCTCCGGTTGCTCCTACGAAAGCAACTTTCTGTCCCGGCTCTGCATACAATGTAATGTCATGCAAAACCGTTTTCTCCGGGACATAACCAAAATCTACATCATGGAATTTCACATCACCACGCATCTCTACCAGCTGAACGCTTCCATCTGCCTGCGGCACTTTCCATGCCCAGTGACCGGTACGCTCTGCACACTCGGTCAGTGTATCGCCATCCTTTTTTGCACGGACCAGAGTGATAGTTCCCTCATCTTCTTCCACTTCTTCATCCAGAAGTTCAAAAATACGCTCTGCACCTGCAATGGCCATAACAACGAAGTTTAACTGCTGGGAAACCTGACTGATCGGGTTTACAAAGCTTCTTGATAACTGCAGGAAAGATGCGATGGCACCAAGTGTCAGTACGCTGACACCTGTCAGGCTGATGTTTGTCACACCACTGATAGCAAGAGCTCCACCTACGATTGCTACAACAACGTAAAGGATAAATCCGATATTGTTCAGAATCGGCATCAGAATATTTGCATAAGAATTCGCCTTTGTCGCATTGACGCAAAGTTCTCCGTTTTTCAGATCAAATCCTTCTTTTGCCTGCTCCTCATGGCAGAATACTTTGACAACTTTCTGTCCGTTGATCATCTCTTCGACGTAACCATTTACATCACCCAGAGAAACCTGCTGCTTGATAAAGTATTTTCCACTTCGGCCAGCCACAGAACCGATTACTTTCAAAATGATAAAAACAAAAGCAACCACGATCAGCGTCAGCCAGAAACTGATACTCAGCATGGAAATAAATACGACCACGATCGTCATAACAGAGTTCAACAGCTGCGGAATACTCTGTGAGATCATCTGACGCAATGTATCGGTATCGTTAGTATAATGACTCATAATATCGCCATGTGCATGAGTATCAAAATATCGGATCGGCAGCTTCTGCATATGAGAAAACATCTCATCACGGATTTTTTTCAGAATTCCCTGCCCGATGACAACCATGAAGCGGTTGTACAGGTAAGCGGCTACTGCACCTGCAAACAGGATTATTGCAACTTTAATCAGATACTGCTTCAGACCGGTAAAATCAACCTGGGACTGTGTCAGTAACGGGGTAATATAATCATCGATCAGATCCTGGATAAACACAGCGGAGTAAGCAACCGTTGCTGCAGAAATCGCAATACAGATGACTACAAAAATGAAGCGGAGTTTATATGCGCTCAAATATCCAAGGAGACGCTTCACGGTTCCTTTTGTATCTTTTGCCGCAGACATCCGTTTTTTATTATTACTGCTCATCGTCACTTCCTCCTTTCACCTGTGATTCATATACTTCACGATAAATATCGCTGCTCTTCAATAATTCTTTATGTGTGCCGTAAGCACTGATCTTGCCATCATCCATAACGATGATATGATCCGCATCCTGCACAGAAGAAACACGCTGTGCAATGATGATCTTGGTCGTATCCGGAATCTCTTCCAGGAAAGCTTTGCGGATTAGTGCATCTGTCTTGGTATCTACCGCGCTGGTAGAATCATCCAGGATCAGGATTTTCGGTTTCTTCAGCAATGCACGGGCAATACACAGACGCTGCTTCTGTCCACCGGAAACGTTATTTCCGCCCTGCTCGATGTACGTATCATATTTATGTGGGAATGTCTGTACAAAATCATCAGCCTGAGCCAGTTTACATGCATGGATCAGCTCTTCATCCGTTGCTTTCTCGTTACCCCAGCGTAGATTTTCCTTAATAGTACCTGAAAACAATACATTTTTCTGAAGTACCATAGCTACGGAATCACGCAGTGTCTCAAGATCATAATCGCGCACATCTACGCCACCGACTTTGACCTCACCGGAAGTAACATCATACAATCGCGGAATCAACTGTACCAGACTGGATTTGGAAGAACCGGTTCCACCGATGATACCAATCGTCTCACCGGAATTGATTTTCAAGTTAATGTTATCAAGTACCGGTTTATCCGCTTTTTTCGCATAGGAAAATGCAACATTTTCAAACTCGATGGATCCGTCTGAAACTTCTGTCACCGGATTCTCTTTGTTCTGAATATCACTTTCCTCTGTCAGAATCTCAACGATACGCTCTGCAGAAGATCTTGCGATGATAACCATTACAAATACCATAGAAATCATCATCAGACACATCAAAATCTGAATTGCATAGGAAAACAGACTCATCAGTTCACCGGTTGTCATACCACCGGCAATACCCGGTGTATTTCCACTGACAATGATCGCCTTAGCTCCGATCCATGCAACAGCCAATAAGCAGACATTGATGGCACACATCATTGCAGGCATATTAAATGCCAGCATTTTCTCTGCTTTTGCAAAATCCACATAGATTTTTTTTGAAATTTTTCCAAACTTCTGATCCTCATGCTCCTCACGGATAAAGGATTTTACGACTCTGACTCCGTGCAGATTCTCCTGAACCACCTCATTCAAACGGTCATACGTATTAAATACACGTTCAAAATAAGGATGTACATGCTGCGCCAGCCAGATCAGAATAAATCCAAGTACCGGAATGGTTGCCAGAAAGATCAAGGAAATCTTCACATTAATAGTGAATGACATGATCATTGCGAAGATCATCATAATCGGTGCACGGACTGCAACACGGATGAGCATCTGATATGCATTCTGTACATTTGTCACGTCCGTGGTCAGACGGGTTACGATACTTGCCGTCGAGAACTTATCAATGTTGGAAAAAGAAAAGTTCTGGATCCGATAGTACATATCCTTTCGCAAATTCTGTGCGAGACCGCAGGATGCGATCGATGCCTGATGGCCTGCCATTGAGCCGAAGGCAAGTGCGATCATTGCAAGTACTAAAAGGATGATTCCATATTTCCAGATGACGGACATACTTCCGGCTTCAATGCCTTTGTCGATCAGACTCGCCATAACAAATGGGATCAGCACTTCCATGATAACTTCTACGGTTACATAAACCGGCGTCAGAATACTTGCCGTTTTATATTCCCGTATGGATTCCATTAACTTTTTTACAAGTTTCACGTTTTGTTTTCCTCCTGTTTCTTATTTTTTTAAACCTATATTACAAAAACCATCTTTCATATTTTGCTGCATGCGGTGTATATAATCAAAGAACTGCTCCAGTTCCTGCTCGGAAAAACCTTTTGACAACGTCTCCTCCACCACACTGAAATCCTCCAGCATGAGCTCATCGATTTCTCTTCCCTTATCTGTCAGAATAAGTTTCTTCAGACGTGCGTCCCATGGCACACTCTGACGCTCCACCATGCCCTTTTCTACCATCAGATTAACTACCTTTGATGCCGTAGACCGGGTAATCTCAAAATTTTTCTCTAAATCTTTCTGAAATACATCTTCGTTATTTTTTGTTTTATCCGAAATATATCCAATGATCCAGGCATTGGCACCTGTAACACTGTCTATTTTCTTTTTATTCGGTGAATTTTCGATCCAACGGTGAATCTGATGTGACAGGATCCGGATATCATTCCCGATGCAATCCTTTTTCATAACGCTCCTCCTTCCCAAAGCTTTGTTATTATAACGCAAAAAATGTTTGCTGTCAAACAGTTTGACAGCAAACATTTTTGTGCTTTTTTCTGAAATCAAATAAAGAATCGGGGTGCCTTTACATAGTTTCCACTTTCAAAAAATAAAAAAATTTGTGTTTTTGAAAGTGA